>Ga0209011_1000052_pt1 | contig 74265 bp, 68 predicted proteins | sample BlaSpr_A8_OM1_M3_FD_187986 | JGI IMG/M metagenome (GOLD analysis project Ga0209011, IMG submission 187986) | Forest soil microbial communities from Thunder Bay, Ontario, Canada - Black Spruce, Ontario site 2_A8_OM1_M3 (SPAdes) (version 2) | ecosystem: Environmental > Terrestrial > Soil > Boreal...
GGAGTGATTCACTCCAACAAAGGCCGTATACATTTGCGCAGACCAACCCGTGACATCACTTTTCGCTTGCGGCGAAGCGGCGGACCATACATTCCGGTTTGCCCGTCATCATCTGACCAGGACCCGAACTGCGAGTGCCGGTCCCGAGTGTAAACGCCTGATTTCGGCAATTGAGATACACCAGCTTCAAAAATTTAGGCCTTTTCAGTGGGACACGCCGTTCCCATTTCGGAGATAATCCTGAAATGACGGATCGACATAATCGGACACGGAGGAACTATTGGCAAAAGTAATCGTCGGGATGACCATCTCGCTTGACGGGTTTGTAGCCGACCAAAATGGCAACGCAGGTCGCCTCTATCCCGACTTGGCGGCGCTCAGACACACCGCTTACATGAAGGACGCTATCGAGCAGACTGGTGCAGTCCTCATGGGGAGAAGGACGTTCGAGATGGGGGACCCCGACTCGTACGTCGGCAACTACGAATTCCAAGTGCCGATTTTCGTGCTGACCCATCACCCGCCGAGCGTTGCACCGAAACAAGACGAGCACCTGACCTTCACGTTCGTAACCGACGGTGTGGAATCAGCAGTCGCCCAAGCAAAAGCTGCCGCCCGCGATAAGGCAGTTCAGGTGGTCGGCGGCGTCAGCATAGCCCAACAGCTCTTGGATGCGGGACTCGTCGACGAGCTTCATGTTGATATCATGCCGGTATTTTTAGGCATCGGTCTCCGGTCGTTTGAAAGCTCCAGCCTTGAGCGCGTCCGGCTCGAGAAAATCAACGTGCAGGAAGTCGGCGCGAGAACAAGCCTCAGATTCCGCATGAAGCAGTAGTCGACCTTCTGGGCTGACTTCAAGGAATGCAAGCGCTCAGTTTATCGAACAAGATCGCCACTCAACGGGATTCAATAAATTCCCGAAAGCAGAAAGGCGAGCGACGATGAGAACGGACTTGCTGCGATTCAACGGCGCTGTCGAGCGGGATCCCGCCATCGATGCGTGGATGAAAGAGCATGCAGGTGAATTGGGAGCCATCGCGCATCAGTGGTTTGAGGTGATGCGAAAGTGCGGGGACGAAGTCCGGGAGCTTTTGCATGACGGCTATCCGGTTATATGTTTAGGAGATGCGCCCTTCGGCTATGTGAATGTATTCACCTCGCACATAAACGTGGGGTTCTTTCACGGCGCAGCACTGCCGGATCCGGCTCGCCTGTTGCAAGGCACCGGCAAGTTCATGCGTCATGTGGAGCTGAGACCGGGAACAGCCACAAACGCCGCAGCGCTAAGCAGGCTGATCGATACGGCGTACTCGGATATAAAGACGCGCGTCGAAAACGGCTAGCTACCTACTGTTGTTGTGTATCGTTCCGATCAAGCGTTCGGCCGCAGCCTTGAACGGCTCGAGGCCCCGCCGCTCGACCATGTGTTGCAAGCGGCCGGCAATGAAGCCTTTTCTGTGCTTTGCCGACTCTCAGCGTAGCCGCGTGTGTCCTATGCCGGTCTTGAAGCGTGAAGATCAAATTCCTATCGATCCAGACTAGGTATCGGGGAGTCGGCTACACAGAGAAACGCGTTTAGATGCCAACGCGGATTTGAATCGCCCGATTAGTAACGATATGTCGGCATCTCGTCAGTAAATCGAGCACTGACGAGATTAGCGTTTGAACGAAGCCGCTGGTGCGGCGGACGCTGCGCGTGAGGTGAACAGAGATGTGATTGCCTGACTGTGGAGATAAGTTGTGGGTCACAAGGAGGTCCCTGTGACCCATCTTCGCAGAATGATGCTGGAAGAACTCCAGCGTCGTAATTACGCTAAGAGTACCGTAAAAGCCTACGTCCGGATCATCCAAGAATTCGCCAGGCATTTCCATCAACCGCCCGACAAGCTCGGTCCGCAACACCTGCGTGAGTATCAAGCCTACCTGTTTCAGGAGAAGAAGCTGGACGCCGGCACCGTGCAGCAGCATGTGGCCGCGCTTCGCTTCTTCTATGTCAAGACGTTGAAGCGACGCTATCTGCTCGAAGATATTCCGAGACCCAAACGGTATCGCAAGCTTCCGGAGGTCTTGAGTCCCGAGGAAGTAGCCCAGTTCATCGACTCGGCCAGTAACCTCTACCACCGCACGATGCTTATGACCCTGTACTCAACGGGCATCCGTCGCGCGGAACTGTGCCGCCTTCAGGTCGCCGATATCGACAGCCAACGGATGATGGTTCACATTCGCCAAGGGAAAGGCGGACATGACCGTGATATTCCCTTGAGCGAAAAGCTTCTGGAGACGCTTCGTGTCTACTGGCGCTGGATGAAGCCGAAGAACTATCTGTTTCCCGGCACATTGAAGAACTGGCGAGCGGACGTTCCCGTCACTACCAAGGTTCCTTGGGAAGCTTGCCAACAGGCAGCCAAGCGCGCGGGGATCACCAAGCATATCTCGCCACACACGCTACGGCACAGTTACGCCACGCACCTGCTCGAAGCCGGCGCTGATCTGCGCACCATCCAGGTGCTGCTCGGTCATCGCAAGATTGAACACACGATCATCTATCTGCATCTTTCGCGGAAGCACTTGACGGCGGTGGCCAACCCCCTGGACACGATCGACGTCTCCAGTCCTGAAAGCATTAAACTCTCGCGGAAGTTACAGAAGCGGTGAACCGGCCACCCTTCGTGTGCAATTGCATGGAGGAGAATACGATGGCTCTCGACGTACCCAAACCAGTCGCTGCATACCTCGTCGCCGAAGAGGCGAAGGACGCGGACGCGCTTTCCCGTTGTTTCACAGAAGACGGCACTGTCCACGACGAGGGGCGGAATTATCGCGGTCGTGAATCGATCCGCCAATGGAAACAAGAGGTGGACGCGAAATATCGATACGTCTTGCAGACGATCAACGCTCAAACGCATGGAGACAGGGTGACCGTGCGTGCCCGACTCACCGGTGAGTTTCCCGGGAGTCCGGTTGAACTGGACCATATCTTCAAACTTTCCATCGACAAGATTGCTTCACTGAAGATTCGATCATGACGACGACATTATCCTTTCCCCGTTTCGGGAGATGAGTTTAAGGGTAAGCGGGCTCTGGTGACCGGCGGCACGAAGGGCATGGGACAAGCTATGGTGCACCGTTTTACTCTGAGCGGCGCCTCAGTTGCAACGACTGCACGCGCGCCGCTGCCGGAGGGGCAGGCGGTTGCTCTCTTCCTACAGACGGATATCGGTACGGCTGCAGGCGTGCAAGATGTCGTCAGTCGCATTCAACACGAGTGGAGTGGATTCGACATCCTAGTCAACAATGTCGGTGGGTCAGATGCTCCGAACGGCGGATATAAGGCGCTCTCTGACGACGACTGGCAGAAGGCCCTCAACGTCAACTTACTGGCATCCGTTCGTCTCGACCGAGCATTTCTGCCCGGCATGATCGAACGCAAATCAGGTGTCATTCTTCATATCTCGTCCATCCAGCACCGTCTGCCGCAATATGTCGCGACGCTTGCCTATGCTGGGGCGAAAGGTGCTCTCAATACCTACAATAAGGGACTTGCAAACGAAGTTGGCCCGAAAGGCATCCGCGTCAACATGATCTCGCCTGGATTCATCGAGACGTCAGGCGCACACGGCATGATTGTGCAACTCGCAGAGAGCAACGGCATCAGCGAGGACGCTGCGCGCCGGCAAATCATGAACATGATCGGAGGCATTCCCATCGGCCGACCCGGTCAGCCGGAGGAGGTTGCTGAGCTGGTGGCATTTCTGGCATCTGATCGTGCAGCTTCGATTCATGGGGCAGACTACATCATCGATGGCGACACGATGTCTACAGTCTGATCACGTATTTTGTGATTGCCGCCCGAGCAGCAATTCATGTTTGAATGCAAGAGGAAAAAGCAGAGCTGGCAACAGTACCTGGTAACAGTTAGCGGCTTTCTAGGGTAAGTTCTTTGGATTCAAATGGTGGAGCCGATGGGATTCGAACCCACGACCTCCTCGATGCCATCGAGGCGCGCTCCCAACTGCGCCACGGCCCCACCGGAATAAACAACTCTAGCATTTTACCCGACGGCGAAAGGTGCGTCTATGACGACAATTTCAGCGCGTCTTAAGCACGAGGTGGTTGGCCCGGATAAGATGTGGAAAGCAGAAGCCAAGATCCAGACTAACCGGTCATTCAACTTTAGGTGTGGGATCTTCCCCCGGGATTCCTGGCTCGGTTGAGTCGGCGTTGCCTAGCTGAGCGGCGGAAGGCGTAACGTCTACGATGGAGGCGTTGATTTCCGCAGCCAGCCGCGTTTCCGAAGGAGCTGCCGTGGTTTTTTCTCGTAGTAATTCTTCTACAGCAGCCAGCAGCTTCGCTCCGTCGTCCGCTTTTTCAATTACCTGACGGACGCCGAATTTCTTGGCTTCCGATTCAATTTCAGAGGAGTTGTGCTGCGTATGGATGATGATCGGCAACGTTGGCGAAGCGGTTGAGATTTCGCGCGCAGCGTGCAGACCGTCCATGACGGGCATAGCGAGATCAAGAATAACGAGATCAGGCTTGAGTTCCGCCGATTTCAAAACGGCTGCGTAGCCATTCTCAGCTTCTCCACAAACCTCCCAACCTGGGTGGCTTTCCAGCAAGGCTCTTAGGAGCCCGCGCATCAGTGCGTGGTCATCGGCGATCAGCATGCGTATTGTCATCGGCCTATGAAAAATGCCTCAGCCACCTATTCCAAGTTCTTAAATAGGTATGGTTCGATACCCTACAGAACGTGATTTTGCTTGTGAATACACTGAATACCCGATAGAAAAGAGCGGCACTTCGCTGCATGGATCGAAGAAGAAAGTCCGCGTGCGTGACGGATCAGGAGATTCAATTGGCAACGAAGACGGTGGGTCGCAAGACAAGCGAGCAACGTACGAGCGCTGACGGAAAACCGATACAAAACGAAATTCTTCTGGCGATTAGCGACGCGGAATTTCGAGCGGTGCGTCCGCACCTGGCATTTGTTAATTTTCGAAGTCATCTAATTCTGCACGAGGCGCATCGAAAATTGAAATTTTTCTACTTTCCGAATAGTGGATTAATCTCTTTGGTGGTTGTCCTTAATCAAGGCAAAACGGTGGAAGCAGGGATCGTTGGTAAGGAAGGCGTGACGGGCATGCCCGCCGCGGCGGGACTTACACGAAGTCCACTTCGTGAGGTTGTACAGATTGCGGGAGACGGGTTTCGCATCAAAGTAGATGTATTCAAGAGAATTTTGGCCGACAATCCGCAGCTTCGAAATACGGTTAATCGATACATTATGCTTCTGGGGATGCAGGTGGCTCAAACAGCTGCCTGTAATCGATTGCACGACGTGGAGGAGCGTTTGGCGCGCTGGCTCCTCATGGCGGCGGATCGCGTAGAGTCGGGGGTTCTGCCGATCACGCACGACTTTCTTGCGACCATGCTTGGCACCGACCGGCCAAGCGTGACTCTCGCCGCGGGAAACTTGCAGAAATTGCGGCTTATTCAGTACCGACGAAGCTCTGTAAAAATTATCGACAGGGCAGGGCTGATAAAGTTTGCCTGCGAATGTTATGGCGTCATCCGCCGGTATACCTGCGATTTTTGAGACGGATAGGAACAGCTTATTTCATTTGCGGTTTTGGAGGGATTTGAGCATAGCCGGGGGAAGCCTTTGCCAGGTCCGGACTAAGCTCGGCGGTCGCCTCCCCGAGGGTCCAACGAATACCGCCACCCAGTAAGTTCAAAAAAAATCCAAGCCGCCAATTTTCCGGACGGTCACCTATCGCGGTATAAAAAACTCGTCCTATGCCATGTTCACGGACCCAAGTCACTGGATATGGAGGACGCTGGTAACACTCGCCCCTCAAGTCTTTTGTATCGATCGTGAGAACTACATGCAGATCCGGAGCAAAATCTTTCAGCGAATACCATTCTTCGTTGAAACTGACAGGAGACGAAACTCCTTCCAGCCCCGGAAAGTTCGGGTCGTGGACGATCAGCTGCGCAGTTTGCAGCCGAGGCTCTGAACCGTGCACGATGAACTCGCCGCCAAGCATACGAAGGTAAGGATCAGACTGCGGGCCATGAGCAATATATCGATTGGAGCGATCTTCCGGGTCGGGCAGGGTATGAAACGTATCGCTTGCCGCGTGGACGCCAACAAAACCAAGTCCTTCGTGTACTGCATCCAGCAGAGCCTGCTTACCTCGCGGCGTCATGGGAGGATTTTTGTCGGTGCCGGGATTCGTGAGATCGCCGGTGGTAAAAAAAAGGACAGCTTCGTGCTCGCGAAAGTCATGCGAATCAAAGATACGTCCATCTTTCGTCGAGTTCACCTCGAAACCATGTTTCTTGCCGAGGTCTGTGATGGTGTGCTCGACAATACTGGGCTGTCCTCCCGGTCGTTTCACGACGTCGTGTTCAAAACCCGATGATTTGGTAAAAACCAGAACGGACTTTCTGGGAGAACCGAGCAACGGATTCGCGAGAGTAAAGCCGGCACCCGTTACGGTGACGGCTCGAAGAAATTCCCGACGGGTGGAACGGTTAATCATGAGTTTCCTCTCTGCAAAAAGCTAGACAGCAAGATCCTATTAGTAGTGATCCGCATGCTGACATCCCGGAAAACTTTCAAAGACGCGATTAGGCGTCCATCCCAGCTCGGTCATCCCTGCTTCCGAGGAATAATACGCGCCGGTAAACCACCCTTTTAAATTTTCAAAATGCTCATGCAGTGGGGGATCGAGCTGGTGAACGTGCCCCTTCTCAGAATTGTGCCGCGAAGGCGAATCAATCGGGACAGCTGCATTATGTGCGGGAGGCGTTGCGGCAACTGTAAGCAGAATATTTTTCTGACTAACAGTTAATGAAGAAAAAGGGTGTCCAAAGCGCTGCTGTGATTCGGTGTCAATGGCCGAAAGGGAACTGACAAATTTTTGCTGGTTCAGAGGAGTATCCACACTAAGCAGCAGATCTATAAATCGATCCACTCGAGCTTTGGCCGAGCCGGGGACAATACCCTCCGATAGAGCAATAACGCTTTCGTCTTGTTGGGCGGTCAGGAATTGTGGTTTCCAATCAACCACTTCTAGTTGTGCATCACCCGCAAACAAAACTGCACTGTTCGCAAGATGTTTGCGGATAGCGTGCAGCTCCGGCAGGAGCGGCAAGACCACTCCAGCCAATGTCCCCCTAAGCATTTGTTGCAAAAGTTCGCGGCGAGTTGGCTTGCGATCCACGACCGTTACGATGTTAGTAAGTCGTGGCCCGTCATTTTTGACCATAACGGTATTGTCAATACAATTTTTAAGCTGCAAGCAAATGCTCTGCAGCCAGATCCCGCGGCGATGGTAACACTGGGCAGCGACCCCTCACAACAATTGCCTACTTCTGCGCTGTCTTTGAATTGACCAATTTGCGCCTCATTGTTAGCATCCGCTCTCCAGGGAGGTGGTTATCTTCATGCCGGCCCGACCGCTGACTACTCTATGACTGACCGCAATAAGCAGCAGTACGATGTGATCGTTGTGGGATCGGGTGCGTCCGGCGGGTGGGCGTGTAAACGGCTGGCCGAAGCGGGCCTCAAAGTTGCTCTACTTGAAGCGGGCCGGCCGCAATCCGACAAGAACTTTCGTGAGCATGTCCCGCCATTTGAATTGAAGTATCGAAATATCGCACAAGGTATCGTCCGCAAGACGCGCCCTATCCAATCCAAGTTTGAAGTATGCAGTGAATACAATTACGACTGGTTCGTCAACGACCTGGAAGAACCTTACACTACGCCATCGGACAAGCCATTTAATTGGATGGGACGATTGCGCATGACTGGCGGCCGAACAAATGTTTGGGGTCGCGTGAGCTTGCGGTTCAGCGATTGGGATTTAAAGGCCGCCTCACATGACGGGTATGGCGAGGATTGGCCCCTCAGTTACCAGGACCTCGCCCCTTATTATAATCTTGTGGAAAAGTACGTCGGCGTGACAGGAATGGCCGAAGGCCTTGAAGAGTTGCCCGATGGACAGTTCCAGCCGCCCATGCCGCTCACCTGCCAGGAAACCCTGTTCCGCAATCGCGTGAAGGCCAAGCTGGGCCGCACGGTAACGCTCGCGCGCTCTGCAAATCTTACCAAACCGCAAAATGGCCGGGGACCGTGCCACTATTGCGGTCCCTGCGAGCGTGGCTGCGTCACTCATTCCTATTTCAATTCGGCGTTCACGACTGTGGCGGACGCGGTGGCCACGGGAAATTGCACGTTGGTGTCGAACGCCATGGCTTACAAGGTCCTGATGGATGAGCATCGCAATCGAGCTCGCGGTGTGCTGTTTATTGACCGCAATACGCGTAAAGCACGCGAAGTATACGCACGGACAGTAATCCTCTGCGCACAAGCGCAGGAATCGGTACGCATTCTTCTGAATTCAGCGACGCCTCAATATTCCAATGGGCTTGCTAACTCCAGCGGAGTGCTCGGACATTATCTGACGGCTCACGTGCGCAGTGGTGGTGGCAGCGGCGAATTCCCGACGCTTGGCGCGCAGGCCTCGCTAGGCGGGCCGGTTAAGCCAGTGGGCATTTATATCGCGCGCTTCCGCAATACAAAAAATGCTCAGCCCTACGGCAAATTCTTGCGTGGGTTCGGTTATGAGGGCGAATCCGGGGTGGATTTCCACTGGCAGGCGCCAGGTTTCGGCGATGCCTTCAAGAAAGCGCTTCGCGAGTCCCGGGCGACGCTCAGCATCACAGGATTTGGCGAGGTACTGCCGAGGTGGGACAATTTCGTGGAACTCGACCAACAAGTGAAGGATGTGTACGGGATTCCTGTTTTAAAAATCCACATGTCCGATGGCGAAAATGAGAGGGCCATGATCAAGGATATGGGCGAGTCCGCCGGCGAGATGCTGGATGCCGCGGGCGCCAATAACATCAGCACTTACGCTCATCCGTCCGCACCCCGATGGGCGCTTCATGAAGCAGGCATCGCGCGTATGGGCAGCGAGCCCAGAAAATCCGTGCTCAACCAGTTTCAGCAAACACACGATATTAAGAATCTGTTCGTTATGGACGCATCCGGCTTCACATCCAATCCCTGCCAGAATCCCACGCTGACGATTATGGCCCTATGTGTGCGCTCGTGCGATTACCTCATGAGCGAAATGAAGCGGAACAATTTTTAGAGGGTAGTGGTGAGTGTTAAACGAGTTCTGACGTGGACAGATGTTACCCAAGAAATACGATCAAGGTGTAAACACCCAAAGTTGTCCCAATAGGAATTTCGGATAGGCAAAGAAACCCGGCAAGTAGCGCGAGCTTGCGCGCGGCTCCACGTCCTCCGAGAATAGCCACCCCGGCTAAAATCCCCACAATTCCGCCGGTAGCGAGCAAGAGGATGGTCCCAAGATACATAAAATGAAACAGACTCATAAGCGTGTATGGGTTGGGAACCCGAACGAGTAAAGCCCCAAACATAACCGTAGCGGTTGGAGTAAATAGCAGCAGGCACACGGCCAGCACCAGCCGGGCAATCCCATAAACAAGCCAGCAAACCCCTAGAGTTGCCGGATTAAAGCTGCGTGATGCCGAGAAGTTTGTGGACATATGCCACTCCCGCTATGAGGTGTAAAGGGTGTGGAATTGACTATACACGGGTAACTGACTAACGGCGGGAAAGTACGGTGTTTGGATACCGAGGGAAAAGAGGAAGACGTCCCAGCCCGGTTGCTCCGATTTCTCGAAGCGTTTCGTCTGTCCCCTTTTCCATCGACTTGGCGGAGTGTCCTGAACCGCGCGGGGCTATAATCCCAGAGGGGCCCCTAGGTTGCCATACGGCAAATCCTGTAAAGTAGTCGAATATTTCCTTTATTGTCCGAACCTTATTTCGTGACAGGCTGGTCGTGAGCTAAAGAAGGGTCTATGGGGCTTTACGAATGGACCATAAAACTTTTCCAATAATGCGCCAGTTACGATTCTTCCCAAGTTTGATAGCCTCGAATTTGCGGTCCTCGGATTCCAGCAGCTGAACGCCATTCACGAGCAGGAATCTGGATAAAGTTAGACCGTTATCGCGTTGCCAAGTTACAACAATCTTGCCGCTTAGCAGGGCGGGGTCGGTCTCCGCGCAGTCCACCACCACGATATCGTCGTCGTTGATTAGTGGACTCATGCAGGTACCACGAACGCGCAAGCAATTGGTCTCTGCCGGGTGCGGGCACCAAACCGCGGGAGCGGCGATCATCTCACTAGCTGAAAGATCGGCGAGATCAGCGACCTGATCGCCCGGCTCGTCATGGGTGCCTGCATGGGCGGCAAGAAGCGGCAGAGCCACCAGTTTCGTTTTTAGGGTCTCGTGGGTCTTTTTGTGACTACCCGCCGCTACAATCTCAAAGTCAGGAAAGCTGGTCTTGCGCAAAGCACCATGTCCTTCCGGAACCATCCTCGCTAGATCCGAGCTTTTTAGGCCGGCACGCTCCCAAAACCAAGAAGAGTCTGGCTCTCCGATAAGGTTGCCGATCTGGATATAAGCTTGTGCCGGAGGCTCGTGTGTGCCGCGTTCCCAACGAGACAGCGCCATTGCCGAATAATGCAGTCGCGAGGCGAAGGCAGCCTGAGTCAAACCGAGGTTATGCCTAAGTTTTAGGATCCTGCGCGCCCATTCGGGGTTCGACGACCTACTTGTTTTCATCAACTTGGCACCATAATAACCGACAGTTGGCTAACATTTGTGTTAGAATGTGTCAATAAGAAGCATCCAGTGCCCAGCGTCTCTCGGAAAGGGTGTCATGAAACGTGACAAGCTCGATGGGTAACACAATTGGGCTACCATCCGTAACGCTTTTTCGAGGCGTCTATAATCGAGTGGCTCGCAAGCTGGGAGTCGATCCGTCCTACGTTAGCCGGGTAGCGCGCGGGGAACGAAAATCTGTGGCCGTGCAAGAAGCGTTGGATGAAGAAATCGGAAGTATCCGGGACCACCTGAATAATCATCATGCAAACAACCATGACGGCAACTCTCGTCACGCAAACAACGGTGATGGCAGCTCGACTCCGAAAAAGAAGCCTAAATCAAAGCCCGATAGCAAACAGAGGCCACTGAGCAATCAAATTTCGACTTGATTCTCCGCAGACCCTGTCCCTCCAAACGCAACGCCAAATCGGCTTCCTTTCCCAATGTTCCTATCTTTTAGCCTACGTGTCAATTAGCCTGGCGGTCTTGTGTCAAGCCTGGCGGTCTCTCGCTTGAGCTTTGCAAGAGCGTATTTTCCACGCATTAAGCTTAAGCGCTATCAGATACGTTAGAACTGTAACGACTGCATATCGCGTTTGTACGATTTAGCTAGCTCGACTTACCTTAAAACAGGCGTCTGAATGGACTCTTTTCCGAATTGGGCCATCGCCCAGAACGGGGACCGCCGAACTCCTGAGCTGCTTCGTCCTGTTTCTGCGAGCAGTACTTTTCACAACGGCGTAGGATCCGCAAGTCGCGATACTGTGGAGTCTAATCAGCTCCAACCTTGGTTGGAGTCCGTGTTTATCTCGCAACGAGTTCAATACCTCTCATTACAAGGGGCCAAGGAAGAACCGCTGCTAGCCCTTGAGGAAGCCCGTATGAGAAGGGAACTCATGGGCGAAGGCTGCCACGACTGGCACGAGCTCGCAGGACAAATGATGGCCTATCGCAAAGTGCTCAAGGTTCTAGATAAATTGAAACATAGTGAATGCTAGACTGTTCCGTCCGAGTACTCTCGAAAAATCCTAAGCCAGCAAACGCTGAGGGTCTTTTTCTGCTTCCGCCAGCCAGCCTTGGAGAACGGCCATATACTTCGGCTCCACATCGAGGAAGCTTACGCCAATGCCCAGATTAGCATGCGAATAGATAACCTTCGTTTTCGCCTGAAATACGGATTGGCCGGCGGTTATTTTTACTAACAAAAGCTCGTTCATCGGCAGGGGGGTCATCATGTCCAGATAGCAGCCGGTGAGACTCAATTCACTGACCCGTGTGGCAATGCGCGCTTGCGATGCTTGTTCTATGACTTCCGCGTTGGCAATAAACGCGTACCTTGGATTTCCCCGCCGTTCTTGTTCAGCCATGTGGCCTCCGCCTCACCTTTTCAAATAGTACGACGATTTCGCAGAACTCCGTTCCAAAAATAGGGCGCAACTTTCATAGTACTAACCTCATAGGCCCATTGCACTCCGGTGTGGGCGATGCCACAATGAGCAAGCACCGGGAAACAAGTTTGCTCCTCGCGGTGTCTAAAGTAGTGAGCTGCATGTCGGGTGCGGCTTCTGAATGGAAGCCAGATCTGGCCGGAAACGAGTGAGGCAAGAGACCGTGTATCCCACCTGCTATCGTCAGAGAGGGAGGGATAACCGATCGGTCGGAAAGGCCTGCAGTGTCCGATTGGGCCAGCGCCCTTTCTTGGGGCTGCGATGAAGCCAGACTAGTCACAGAGCTGCAGGCCGGCTCGGATACGGCATTCGACTGGCTCGTGACGCATTACCACGCGCCCGTCTATAACGTAATCCTGGGCATGCTTGGTAATACTTCTGACGCTGCTGATGGCACTCAGGAGGTGTTCTTGAAGGCCTTCCGGGGCCTGCGCAGCTTCCGTCATGGCAGCTCTTTGAAAACGTGGTTGTACCGGATCGCGGTGCGCGAAGCCCTGAATCACAAACGCTGGTTCAAGCGCCATCTTCAAAAAAACGTCTCTCTCGACGCGAAGTCCGAAGAAGGACTATCTCCCATCGAAATTGAAGATTTGGGCGCAACCCCTTTCGAACAGCTAGCCACACGCGAGATTCAAGCCGCGGTACACGGGGCGTTGCATCAGGTTCCGGACATTTTTCGGAGCGCAGTAATATTGCGCGACCTGGAAGGTCTCAGCTACGAAGAAGTCGCGGAAGTGCTGGAGTGCAGTGTCGGTACCGTGAAATCACGAATCCTGCGAGGGCGCCGGGCGCTGAAAGATATTCTGGAGCCATTTCTTGGCGAACCAGCCGCAGACAGTAACGCTGCAGAACGCGTAGCCGACGTACAGAAGAGCGCTATCCATGTTAATAAAGAAGTCCGAGTTAAGTCTTCCCATGGGGCCGTCGCTGACCCGCAGCCTTCTCCTTTTACCGACGCTTATTCGGCTGCTAGGCGCGTCAGAGCCTCTTCGCAGGATGTGTATCTAGGGGCAAGTTCCGCAGCCGAGGATTTCCGATGAAGTGTTCTTCGGTGCACACGAAGTTAGCTGGCTATCTCGACGACGCTCTTATCGGAGCTGCTCGCGTTGAGGAACGTGTGCAAATCCGCGAACACCTCGACGGCTGCTCTGTATGTCGTGGTGAACTGGAAAAATTCCGCAAACTGGCAGTTCTGTTTTCGCGGGCGCCGAAGTGCATTCCCCCGGCAGATATGGCCGTCCGCATCAAGGTTGCGACGGCGCAGGCGCAACAACGTCAAGGCTGGTCAAGCCGGATAGACAGGATTCGCGATCGCGCCGAGATCGTTCTCGACAATGTTCTTCGACCACTGACGTTGCCCGCTACCGGTGGTTTTTTCTCCGCCATTCTAGTGTTCGTCCTGGTTTTTCAGATGATCGGGCCGGGAATCAGCGGTGCGGTTCAAAACGATGTACCCATCAACTTGATGCGCCCGGCACAACTAGTAACGCTCTCAGATTACCCACAAGCGTGGTCGCCGGAGTACGACCTGGAGCTTGCGCTGCCGCATGGTTTGCTGGTCGACGTTACGGTTGACGCGAGCGGCCAGATGACGGATTACCAGATTCTTTCCGGGCCCCGCGGTGCCGACATGCATCGTGAGCTTGATCAGATGCTGATGTTCTCGCGCTTTCACCCGATGATGAGCTTTGGTCGGCCTACCGCAGGAGGGCACGTTATTTTAAGCTTCAGTGCGGTCCACGTTCGCGGTTAGTTCTCTCCTATAAAGCCTTGTAATTTAATAGCTTACAGCCTTTCATCGGACTGTCCATAGGGTCAGTTTATTCTGACTTCACACCTGTCCCGCGCTCTATCGGTAGCAACCCCTCCCTCCGGGTCTAATGGATCTGAGGGGGTTAGCTAGAGTTTCCATGTTGTCTGCCACAGGTACTACCATGTCCGCGGCTGTTCGAGCAGTGGTGCGCATCATTTTCTTGGGCACCATCTCGTTGCTGCTGGCATCGTACTCGGTTTATGGACAGGCGAAGATGGGCGCCGCAGAACGTCTCCTTTTCGATGACGTTAACCGGGAGCGAACGACGCAAGGCTTGCCAAATCTGACCTGGGATACCGCGCTCGCCGCTGCAGCACATCAGCACGCTGTCCTCATGGCCCAGAGGAATTCCTTGAGTCACCAACTTTCCGGTGAACCGTTACTTCAGGATCGGGCCATACAGTTAGGTGCACGCTTCAGTCTCATTGCAGAAAACATCGGGAAAGGCTCGAGTGCGGCAATGATTCACGATGCGTGGATGCAGTCTACTCATCACCGAGCCAATATTCTGGATCTGCAACTCACAGCAGTGGGTATCGCCGTGGTGCAGGAGGGTCGAGAATTATTTGCGGTGCAGGACTTTTCCCAACTAGTGCCAAATCTAAGCCTGGGCGAGCAAGAAAAGAAGGTGATTTCATTATTGGCGGCGCGAGATTTGCGGGCAGCCAAGGCGACGGCGGAGGCCCGGAAAACGTGCGACATGAATCGTGGCTTTGCGGGCGACCGTCCATCATCGGTGGTGCGCTTTGAAACAGCAAACTTGAGCAAGCTGCCGGATGACCTGGAAAAGAAGATCCACAGCAAGCGCTACAGCGCCGCGGCCGTTGGTGCGTGTACGATGGGGGAAACAAAAGGATTCACGCGATATCGCATCGCAGTTGTGCTGTTCTGAAGTTCAGATACCTTCCTCGGTTTTCCATCTCGCATTTTACAAACGGCAAGCACCGGAATTGAACAAGTGGGATTTAGAGGTTCCGCCAGCGCAAGTGTGAAGAAACCGTTGTGTCTGCGACGCGAACGAAATACACTAGGCCCATGATTTACATTCTTTACAACTATTGGTTTCGATTTAGCAGTCCGCCCAACTGACTGGCGAGGGGGCTTTGTAGTATCGGAAGCAGATAGAATTGGCCCACTCGCAGAGAGTGGGTTTTTTGTTGGCAGCAACAAATATTTGGAGAGGGCTGCGCCATGATCATTTCAATGAAACTGCATTCGACGCGGGAAGAGATCGACGAAGTACGCCGACAAGTAGAAGGATTCGGTTACAAAGTGCACTCGATCGAGGGGGAAGAACGAGTGGTGATCGGCGTGGTGGGCGTTGGCGATGTGACGGCATGCCTGGAATCCGTCGAAGCCATGCCGCAGGTGGAGAAGGTGGTGCCTATTTCGGCGCCGTATAAATTTGTGAGCAAAGAGTTCCGCGCGGGTAAGACGCGGATTAAGGTGAATGGCGCAGAGATTGGCGGCAACGAATTTGTAGTCATGGCTGGGCCTTGCTCCGTGGAGTCCGAAAAGCAGATCATGCAGGCGGCAGAAGGCGTGGCGAAAGCCGGAGCAAAAATGTTGCGCGGCGGGGCATTTAAACCACGTACGTCCCCCTATGATTTTCAAGGCATGGAAGAGGAAGGGTTAAAGCTGCTGCAAAAAGCCAAGCGCGCCACCGGGCTGGCGATTATCACTGAAGTGATGAGCGATCGGGACGTAGACTTGGTTGCGCGCTACGCCGACGTGATGCAGGTAGGCGCCCGGAACATGCAGAATTTCATGTTGCTCAAGGCGCTGGGAAAATGCGGGCGGCCGGTGCTGTTGAAACGGGGACTGAGCAGTACGGTGAAAGAACTGCTGATGTCAGCGGAATACATCGTGGCACACGGTAATTCCGACGTGCTGCTCTGCGAGCGAGGAATTCGCACGTTTGAAACTGTGACACGCAACACCTGTGACATTGCGGCCATCCCCGCGTTGAACGAATTAACACACCTGCCGGTGATTCTGGATCCAAGCCATGCAACCGGTAGACGAAGCCTGGTGCCCGCACTATCGCGCGCAGGAGTGGCCATCGGAGCCGACGGATTGATAGTGGAAGTTCATCCTACGCCGGAAAGGGCCATCAGCGACGGAGCACAATCACTGGACGTTGCGCAATTTCAGAAAATGATGCAGGAATTAAAACCATACATCCAGTTATGGCAGGAGTCTCGCAAGGAGATTGCCCCATCGGTTGTTCGGGCCTAGTGGCTCATTGCGGTAACAAGTTTCACGGGAAAAGGCCATCTGCCTAATGCTTCTCCGTGGTATGCGTCGCGCCTGAAGCAAGTTCGCTAATGACGAAGCGCACGACTGATTCAAAGAGAGCAGTTCGGGGGTAGTGGTTATGATCCATCACGGAACGAACTTGCAAATCGGACAAGGACTCGTAGTTTAGAGCTACGGCAAGGTGATCTGCGCGAAGCACGCCAAGGAAGTTGCCACCAGGAATGAGAGTATCCCCCTGAATGAGCTGGCTGTCGGTGCGAGAATCGTAAACAGTGAGGAGCCGCCAGGCCTCAAAGAGCATCTTTGAAGTAGTTGAAGTGTCAGAAACAGCGGCGAGAGAAAAAGAGGGCACCAGCGGATCCGGATGGTCGGCGAGGAATCGCTTCCTAACATCCTGGCGGAGGCTGGCGAACGCCTGAGCCATATCGCCTTCACAACCGCCAAGTTTCAGGGCGGCGCTGTAGCGTTGAAACAGAGCGGGCAATGCGCTCGCGATGGGTGAACCCCCGACGGCCCCAGCGATAGTGACAAAAGCAGCGACCGCGGACTGAGCTTGCGGATCGTTAGCGAGAGCTTCCAGAACATCGGGTGCGCCCTTGCTATAAGCAACGATAATATATTTTCGCGTATCTTTTGCGGTTGTAAACTGAGAGCTTTCCACTTTACCTGCAGGTTTAGATGGATCAATCCCCATGGCTTCCCGCAGATAGCTGGCGATTTTCTGGCCATTGTCTGTGGCGCTGGCGTTCGGCATTTGCAGGAACTCTACGGTCATCCCATGTTTTTCCCGGAGATGAGCCATGCCTTGCGCGAAGGCCTGGGTGTTCGACTGGCACGAGCTGAGTACACCCGGAATAATCAGCACCCGGTAGTCCTTTGGAATCTCGAGAAACTCATGCTGGCTTGTGGCCGATGTGACGCCTGGCGCGGTTTGAAGATAGTCGCTACATGCGCCCCATTTACCGCCGTCAGGATTTTCCATGTGCAGGACACTGCAAAACGTTTGGTAGAAAGTAGCGGAGAGGTCTGTGCCTGATGCGCCCAGTTTTAGGACAAGTACCTGCCCATTGGAATGAAAGCTGCCACCAGTAGCTGTCCGCGCTTCTGTCATTGGGTTGGCTGGGAGGAATCGAGCAACCTCGGAGACGAGCCCAGTGCCGCTGAGAGTTTTTTCAAGATAGTTGCGCTCCAAATCAATATCCGGATCGATTTTGTGAGTGACTCCGTTGTTGCGTTGATCGCGCTCGAAGCCGATGTCGTGAGTGGCTGCGCCTACCCAAAGAGTTTCACCGTTGACGGTGAAAGGTGCTTTCCAGATGCGAAGATGATGACGCGACGCGACAACAGAAATGGGCTCGGCGTGCGCCCAGCCATAATCCTGGACGCGATCGAATAAATAGAGCTGACTCATGGGCATCGTCAGATAAGATTCTTTGGAAATACCGTTGATAAGGCCGTGCAAGATCGTGTCTTTGACATCCGTATCGACCTTTACCCAGCCGGCGTTGGTAAAGACACGCTGCATGGCGATTTCAGAGCCGAGAATGACGAAATTCACCATGTCGCCGAGGTTATGGTCCTTATCGGTGATGCGACGTGGAATTTTCTTGAAGAGACTATTATCGATTCCAGAAATGGAATTCGCTTGGCGCACCGTCAATAGCGCTACCCGATCAGAAGCGTAAACCTCCATACGGACGGTATAAGTTCCGTCAGCACCGCCATTGTCGACCTGGTTGATACCGATCGACAAGCGGCCGCTGGTTGTGGACACGATCTCGCGTTTTGTGCCAATAAGGAAAGATTGAGATGTATCTTTATCACCAATGCGCCCGATTACTGCGCCGCGGCCGGCGCCGTTAAACGGAAGTATCCGCAACAAGTCTTTGAAGCCGCGGGGCAAACCTTCAGGCCCATTGTCGTTTTGTGCGTCGACGTAACGGAGTTTTCCTTTCGCGGTAATGAGGACATGCTCTCCCACATTGATGTCGATACCAGTATCGAGCCACGTTTGATCTCCGGTCAGTTGCATCTCCTGCGAAAGCCGAGGCTGGGCTCCCGCGGGCGCCACCTTGAAAGGAGTCGGGGTTTCTTTTGCCATGGGTTGTTGAGTTATAGGCGCTGGCTCATTACGCACGAATTGCCGGGAAGGCGCCGCAATAAGGAGCGAAGCGATAAAAGGCACGGCCAAAAAAACCGCTAAGCTTGAGAAATCCCTGCGCATATGAGACAACCATCCTGCGCGAGGCGACCGCGCATCCTACTGTTAGCAGATGCCGTCAATAGACGCAACGTTGCCGCGTGTGGACGATGCAGTCCCTTTCCTTGACGGATGGTTAGCGTGAACGATAGATTGGAAATGTAGCGCAGGACCGCGAAGGGATAATGGCTACTGTCGCAGTTCCATTCCCGTTCAGGAGCCCAGTCATCCAGCCCCCAGCGAATCAGTTCGTGTGAAAAGCGCAGAATAACAAATGACCAAGAAATATCGATCGATGTTGTTGACGTTGCTATGTGCTGGCATAACCGTACTAGCGGCGGCGCAGATGTCCGCGCCGCAAACGCGGACACAGTCCGCTGCGCAAAGCAACGTGACCGTGGATGGCAGCGAAGCCATGTTCACCACGATGTGCGCGTTGTTGGCTTCGGGATTCGAAGCGAATGTGAGTGCGGAGAACTGGCAACCGCTGCGCGCGCAGCTCCGCGAGAGGATGCAACACCAGGAAGGGCCGGCCGTAGATGCGGTCAGGGATTTTTACAGACAGCACCAATTGCAGGATCCCGGCGCTACTCTTTCACGATATCTGTGGTTTGGGCTGGTTGCCGGCCCCGCTCCGCGTTTCCAAGCAACCTTGCGCCGAGAGGAGCTGCCGCCCGAGGTGCTGGCGCTCGAAGGTTTCAGCGAAATCCTATCGAATTATTACCAGGAGCAAAAAATAGGAGAGTTATGGCGGCAAATGCAGCCGACGTACAACCGCGAGATCGAACGGCTGCATGACGCTGTTTCGCAGATAGTATTCGTGACCACTGGATATCTGAGGGAAATTCTGAGTCCTGCAAGCCCACGGACATTTACAATTATCGTGGAGCCTTTAGTGGGGCGAATCACGAACGTACGGAATTTCGGGGACCATTACGCGATCGTGTTAAGTGGCTCGGATCTGATTCCCACCGATGTGGTTCGTCACGCGTTTTTGCATTTTCTGCTCGATCCGTTACCTCTGCGCTATACGCATGTTGTGGCAGCCAAGCGGCCGCTCTTTGAAAAAGCAGCAATAGCGCCTCGCCTCGCGCCAGACTTAAAAGAAGACTTCCCGTCTTATTTTGCGGAGTGTACCGTGCGGGCGGTGGAACTGAAATTGAAGAGAATGTCGCCAGGTGAGCGCGAGGCAGCCCTGGAGCGGGCGGACGCGGCTGGATATGTCCTGGTAAGACCGTTGTTTGATCACTTGCCGGGATTTGAGAAGAGCGAACCCCCAATGGCCCAGTATTTTCCAGAGTTGGTAAGGGCGATCGATACTTCCGCGGAAGCGAAACGGTTGGCGACAGTTAAGTTTGCGGCAGCTGAAGCGATTAAAATTGCAGAAGATCCGGCGAGCGAAGAGGTAGCGCGAAGCCGGAAAGCACAGCCCACGACGGTACCCAACGACGCAGACGTGATCGCAGCACTGACGGAAGGAGAGCGACGCATTGCGGAGAAAAACCCGCGCGCAGCCGAAGCCGCATTCCAGAAAGTGCTGGCAAAGTATCCCGAGCAGGCGCGCGCATGGTATGGACTGGGATTAGTGGCATTGATTGATCATGATGGCGCACGAGCCAAGCAAGTATTCGGACGGTTAACTGCCGGCGAACACGCCGCAACTCAGGATCCGATGGTGCTGGCCTGGTCGCACATTTACCTAGCGAGAATTTATGATGACGAAGGTCAGGCGGAACAAGCCAAGACAGAATACCAGGCGGCACTGACGGTGCCCGGAGGTCCGGATCAAGCGCGGGAGGCGGCAAATAAGGCGCTGGGCACAACTGGAGAAAAACCGGCCGAGCGTCCTTGACGCGGAGAGGCCGTTCACGAAATTAAGTAAGGTAAGATTTTGGCGAAGATACCCGTGAGTGTCAGCCCGCACCATCGAATGGTAAAATCCAATGAGGAGAAATATATGATTAGCAGATGGAAAACATGCATCGGGGCAGGCGTGATTCTGGGGATGACCTTGAGCATGAATGGGGTCATCGCAGTGCTGGCGGCCGGAGGCGCGCAGACCGGACAAAGCCAGCCCCCGCCCAAACAGACTGACAAAGATAAAGCTCCTTCGAGTAATTCATTGACGCTAGATAACCCTGTGCCTGCGGCAAATGCGGAAGAGGACGCTGCGTATAAAGAATTCACAGACATCCCGGCCACGGACCTCAACAAACGAACCCAGGTGGGCGAAGCATTATTGCAAAAGTATCCGGCGAGTCGCTATCGCCCGGTGGTCTATTCGGCACTGACTGCGGCGTACCTCCAGCTCGGGCAAGTGCAAAAGATGCAGGAAACCGGCGAAAAGGCCATTGCGCTGACCCCCAACGACGTCCAGACACTGGCAGTACTCGGACAGACCATCGCACGATCAATTAACGCGAGTACGCCGGAGCCTGAGAAGCAACTCACCAAAGCGGAGCAGTATTCGAAGAAGGCGATCGAATTGACGCCGACCATAGAGAAACCGGCCGCTATAACGGATGAAGTTTTTGCCGCGGCCAAGAATCAAACATTAGCGATGGCGCACAGCGGTCTGGGGCTAGTGTACTTGCGACGAGGAAAAATTCCCGAAGCGATCCCGGAATTGGATCAATCTGTTAAAATCGATCCTTCGCCGGACCCCGTGAATTACTACCTGTTAGGCCTCGCGAACCAGAAGAGCTCGCATTTTGATGATGCCGTGGCCGCATACACCAAATGCGCAGCCCTCCCGGGCAGCATGCAGTCGGCATGTCAGAAGGCCGCCGAGGAAGCGAAAAAGCTCGCCATGACGCAACTCAGCGCCCCGAAATAACTGGTGTGTCCACCCGACGATTAGTGCACAGCAAATATGCAGAATAAATCATGCAGAACAAAGATGTGCAGCTAGAGAATCGTCTGGGCCATAAGTTCGCGAGGCCTTTGCTGCTCGAGCATGCGCTCACCCACAGCTCGGCGAAGTCAGAAGTGCGGCCCGAACACATCGATGATGCGGCCAGAGACGCCCCGCTGCAAGATTATGAGCGCCTCGAGTTTTTGGGTGACTCGGTACTTGAACTGCTAGCCAGCGAGTATCTGCTGGCGAAATTTCCCGAATGGAGAGAAGGTCAGCTCTCGAAAAGCCGAGCTCGATTGGTAAATGCCCAATCGCTGGACGCCGCAGCGCGGCGGTTGCGGCTCGGCGAGCACCTACGATTGGGACGTGGGGAAGAGAAGACCGGCGGTCGAGAAAAGCAGACGCTGCTGGCCGACGCGTTCGAAGCGGTCATCGCAGCCGTATATCTGGACGCCGGGCTATCGGCCGCAAGGGAAGTGTTACGGCGGGTGCTGTTCGAACAAGAGTTGGAAGAGCGCGGCGAACAGATCGCTGAGTCGGACCGTAAGTCCGCACTGCAAGAATTGTTGCAAGGACGCGGCCAATTGCCAGCGGAATATCGCCTGGTTGGCGAGAGCGGCCCGGATCATCAGAAACTCTTTCGGGTAGAAGTGTGGGTAAACGGAATCCACATGGCGAGTGGGCAGGCCAGCACGAAGAAAGAAGCTGAACAGCGAGCAGCAGGCGTCGCGTTGGAACAGCTGGAGTCATCTCAGAAACGGTAACTAGTGCAATGAAAGGCTAACCGGCATGCCGAATGAGGTGACAGTAGAGACGGCGCAGCAGGCTCGAGCTGAGAAGTATACCAAGAAGAATCACCGGGCCGATGAAACGACCATTTCAGAGTATCTGGAGTCATTGCTCGTAACTGTAATTCTGGCCTTGTTTGGGACCAGCTTTATCGTACAGGCGTTCAAGATTCCTTCCGCTTCGATGGAAGGAACGCTCCTGATTGGCGACCACCTGTTGGTGAACAAGTTCATTTTTGGAGGGCGCGGCGCATGGTATGAGAAGGTGCTCCCGTACCGTCCGCTGGAGCGAGGGGATATCATCGTTTTTAAATATCCATACCAAGATCATCAACACTTTGTGAAGCGTGTGATTGGTTTGCCTGGAGATCACATAAAGCTGGTCGATCAGCAGGTCTATATCAATGGCAAACCGCTGCAGGAGCCCTATGCAGTGCACGATGCGGGGGTAGGATATGACCCCTTCAACTATTCGTTCCCGCCACTCAAGGGTCAGATGATTCCGATTAACGTTGTCAGTGAGTGGCGGCCGGAGCTTCGTAAATATATTACAGGCGACGAGATGGCAGTCCCTCCGGGAAAATATTTTGCGATGGGCGACAATCGAGACCATAGTCAGGATAGCCGCTATTGGGGCTTTGTCGATCGTGACGCCATTATGGGCCGACCGTTTTTGATTTATTGGTCGGTGGAAGCCACCAGCGCTGATTATTCCGGCGACAGTACCTTTTGGCACCGCTTGGCGGGAATATTTGACACCCTGCGGCATCTTCCGGCGCGCACTCGCTGGAGCCGAATGCTGCGCACCGTGCATTAGCTTTCGATTGGGCGGCGGATCGTCACGTAAAAGTCGCACCGCCCTTTCCATTCTCCGATCAGTCTGCGAGACTTCCTAACAACATGACCAGACTACGCAAGTGGTGGAAGGCCGCGCTAGTGATAATTGTGTTATTGGCTACGGCTCAGGTCGCGGTGTCCCTACTTGCGCGGACGCAGCGCGTGCACAATTACCTCACCGCGCGTCTCGAAAGAGCTTTTGGCCGGCCTATTGAAGTCGATCATTTTAACGTGCAGATTCTTCCCACTCCCAGTGTTCACGCAAAAGAGTTGACGGTGGGAGAAGATCCGGCATTCGGATACGAGTATTTTCTTCGTGCCGAATATCTAACAGCAGGACTCCGCTGGGCAGACTTGGTCCGTGGACACTTCGAATTTGGAACACTCTCGATGAGCCGCCCGAGCTTGATTCTGGTCAGAAACAACGGGGGGCACTGGAATTTGGCGGAATGGCTGCCGCCCGCCAAAAAAGGCCCGATGGATCACACGCGCGTGTATGGACCCGCGACCCTGGCGGCCGCGCCGAATCGTTTGGAGAAAATTGAGTTCAGTGAGGGTCGCATCAATTTTAAGAATGGGAATGTAAAGCAGCCTTTCGCGTTTACTGATGTTACCGGAACCGTTGAACAGGTTGCCCTGGGGCGCTGGCAGTTGAGTTTTCAAGCACAACCTTGGCGAAGCGCCGTATCACTGCAATCGACGGGAAGGATAACGGTACACGGCGATGTAGCGGGAACGTCAGCAAGGCTTCAGCCAGCGGCGATCCATGTTATCTGGGAGCGCGTTTCGTTGGCGGATTTTTTCCGGCTGATGTGCGGCGAAGATTACGGTGTCCGCGGCATCTTTGCCTTGGAAGCCACGGCGAAAAGCGGGGTATCCGCAGAGAATGCGCAAGTGGATGCTGTTGGTGACTTGCCGTTAAACACATCGCATGGTCGTCCGGCGCCCGAGCAAACCAACTTTGCGGATTGGACGGTTGCGCTGCAGGCCCGCGCGGCGGGAATCCATCGTTGGGATTTAGCCGAGCGCGCGGATAACCCGAGCGTAAATGCCAGTCTGACAGGCCGCTGGAATATCGCAGCAGGAACCTTGAACGTTGAACAAGTATTAGTCCAAGCGCCGCGGTCAAACCTACGGGGAACTGCAAATCTTGCAAGTGGAATTGAGCCCTCCGTGAAACTAAGAGTGCAATCAGCCGGCATTCAGGCTTCGGATCTCCTGGCGTGGTACCGTGCCTTTCATTCGGATGTGGTGGAGGGAATTACGTTTGAACAATTTATTAGTGGAGAGATCACCGCCCAAGGTTGGCCGCTGGTGCTCCAGGAGGCGGCGTTTTCGAGTCCGGGCGGCATCGTGAAGATACCGGGGCTCAACCAGGTGCTACACATCGGCTCCCTTCGCGGCACGCAGAAAAAAGCGAAGATCGTCGTTGACCCAGTACAAGCATTCTTGTCCGCTGAAAATAGGGAGATTATTCCGGGGAGGACAAGGTCAGCACCAATCCAGGAGCATAACGCGAGCAAGCCCGCTGCCGGTGCCGATATAGCCTTTACATATGATACTGAGAGCCATGCCGGAGACATTATCCTCGCTGGACGAATAGAGAAGATTCAAGAAGTGTTTAACGTGGCCAGTGCATTTGGTCGGCCACTAAATCACGGCTGGGAGTTGAGTGGTGGCGCACACGCTGAATTGCGATGGAAATGGAGCCGGCAATCACCTGGCATGTGGGATGGTCACGTCGACGTGACGAACGGCCAGCTACAAGCAGCCGGTTTGAATCTACCTCTGGAGATCAATGATGTGCGTGTAGAGTGGCAAGAAGGAAAAAGAACGGTGCACATTCACTCAGTTCACGGGTTTGGAGCGGTGTGGTCCGGCGAGATCGCGGAACCGACTGCACCACAGGACCCAGTCGATGAAAAATGGCGATTCCAACTGCACGCGGATCGGCTCGATGCCACCGAACTCGATCGCTGGATCGGACCGAGGGCTCGACCGGGCTGGCTGCAAAGACTGCTCCCGTCATTATTGGGAACAGCATCGCCTGGCTTTCCCGCGAGCGAATTAATGCGGCGCTTGAATGCAGAAGGTGAACTGCATGTCGACGAGCTGACCATTGAAAAATTGAAACTTGAGCAGCTAAGAGCTAAAGGCTCCGTGCAGGACTTGCAGCTTGACGTGGTCCTGGCGGAAGCGCAGTGGGCGGGAGGCGCACTGCGAGCAAAAATGAGTGCAAAATTCTTGCCGCGGCCCAAGTATAACGTCACCGCCGACCTCGCTCGGGTGAACCTCATGCAATTGCCCCTTACGGCGCCAGCAAGTGAGCGATTCGGTGGAGTAGCATCGGGAAAGATACATCTCGAAACAGAAGGAGTCGGCCGGGGAGAGTTGCTCCAGAAATTGACAGGCAACGGTGAGTTTCAGCTAAAGGATATCGACTTCCGTGGATGGGATGTGGATGCCAGCATTGCCGCGGGAGCAGCCCGGACGGGAGTGTCCCATTGGCTGGCAGGAACGGGCACATTTACTGTGCGTGATCGCAGGGTTGCCGTGGAGGAGCTACGTTTGGATGGCGGCAAAGACCTTACCTTGGTGTATGGAACGGTTAGTTTCGCGCGGGACGCAGACCTGGCAATTGAAACGATGATCGCCGGCAAACGCCTAAGCCGCCCTGCAGAAGCTGGCCATGTTTTGAAAATTGTGGGACCACTTGACGACCCGCGCGTGATGCAACAGAACTTGAGTGTGCGGCAGCCAGCGGATTGATGAACATTACAAAAATTCAAATGGGCCAGTACGCTAAGACGCTGTGCCGCTGGCGTATGTACCTGTGATCCTGCTCGGCGGCAACCGGAAAACTTTGACGAATGCCCTAAGCGCTGGTGTCCGACTGGTTGTCTTTATCGGTCTAATGGTGTGGGCTCCTTTTGGGGTGCGAAGCCGCGAAGAACCAGTTACCCTCTCGCCAAGGTTGCAAGCCGGGCAGACGTTTACCTACCTCATTCGCTTTCGCACAGAAAAGCACGTAAAGACAGAGAGCCGAGTGGTTACACCAATGGGACCAGATGAGGCAGAAGTAGACGCGCACACATTGCTTAGCGTGGAGGTGTTGGATGTTCAGCCGGAGAACGGCAAAGCGATTGTCCACGTGCGCACGCAGTTTATCCCTGCAAGGGATGGATTATCGCTGCAGGAACGAGTAGGTCAGCAAGTGCAGCCCGATGCAGGCATAAATCCGCGAAAGCCAGTCGAATTTACGCTTTTGGCCGATGGTCGCGTGGATCGGCTAAAGGGTTTCGATGCTCTCTTACCCGAACAGCAACAAACCTGGCAAGAATGGGTAAGACATTTCGCAATTGCGAATGCCTTTCCTCGAGGTGTGAAACGTGGACAGAAGTGGAAGTCTGAAGATGCGGAGAAATCGCCCTCACCGATTGCGGGATTGAACTGGGTGAAAACCGCGACTTATGTCCGAGATGAGCCCTGCCGATTGGCACAGGCGACGCCTACCGGTGACGTCGCACCATCAGATCGTCAATCGGAAACATGTGCGGTGGTGCTTACGACAGCGATCCTCAAACAGAAGTCATCACCTAGGGACGCTACGCCAGGCGATTATAAATTGCACGAGCTGCGCACCTTGGGGACGGCCAAGGGGGTAAACGAGACGATCACCTACATCTCGCTTAGTACGGGATTAGTGGTGCGCGCGACCGAAGAGGCCAAACAGTTTATGGACGTCATTGTCGCCAAAGCGGATGGTTCCAACCGCGTCCATTACAACGTCGAGGCCAAAAGCCATGTAGAAGTGCTGCTGGTTGAGGGAACTGCCCCGAATTCCAATTAGACTTTCCCTGACTCACGTCTCCTCCCACCCACAAATTGAATCGGTAGCAAACGGGCCGGCAATCAGGACGCGCGAATCTGGATCGGCTTGAGGCCACGGCGATTTGCGCCTGGAGTATAATGGAGGTTTCGGCAGGCGTCGGCGGATCCCCAGTAGGTGCTTAGAAGGAAACACATGTCTGTCGGCTTTATGGAGATTGTGGCGATGAAGTTCAAGCTGCATAGCAATTATCAGCCGCGCGGCGATCAGCCTGCCGCTATCGAGGAGTTACTCCGCGGCCTGGAAGGTGGCGAGAAGGACCAGGTATTGCTGGGCGTCACGGGCTCCGGCAAGACGTTTACCATGGCCAAGTTGATCGAGGCCGCGAATCGTCCCACGCTTGTGCTGGCGCATAACAAAACGCTCGCGGCGCAGCTTTACCACGAGTTCAAGGGATTTTTCCCGGAGAACGCTGTCGAATACTTTGTGAGCTATTACGATTTTTACCAACCGGAAGCGTATGTTCCGTCAGCCGACATTTATATCGACAAAGAAGCGACCATCAATGACGAATTGGACAAACTTCGCATGAGCGCAACGCGCTCGCTCTTTGAGCGACGCGACGTTGTAGTGGTAGCCTCCGTGTCCTGTATTTACGGAATAGGCTCTCCCGAGGCTTATTACGGATTGATGGTAATGCTCGAAAAGGGTCAGCACATCTCCCGTGAAGCGCTGCTACGAAGGCTCGTGGATATTCAGTACGAGCGGTCCGAGGATTTACACCGAGGAACATTCCGCGTACGCGGCGACCTGATTGAAATTTATCCCCCGTATGAGGATCAAGGCTGCCGCATTGAGATGTGGGGCGAGCAGATCGATGCGCTCCGACAATTCGATCCGGCGACCGGAGAAGTGCGAACTGGAAAGGAAGATCTGGCGCGTGTCCCGATTTATCCGAAAACTCACTACGTGGTTCCACAAGACCAGAAAGAACGCGCTATCCAGGGAATTTATGCTGAGCTTGAGTGGTGGAGGAAAGAGCTCGAGAGACAGGGAAAATTTGTCGAGGCGCAACGCGTAACACAGCGAACATTGTTTGACATCGAGATGATGCGCTCCGTCGGGTATTGCCACGGTATCGAAAATTACTCGCGACATTTGAGTGGACGCCTGCCGGGAGAGGCGCCGCCCACATTGTTGGACTATGTGCCCCAGGACTTTCTAATGTTCATCGATGAGTCGCATCAAACCGTCGGACAGGTACGCGGCATGTTCAATGGCGACCGCGCCCGGAAGCAAACCTTGGTGGACTACGGCTTCCGCATGCCCTCAGCGCTGGACAATCGACCGCTTACATTTGAAGAGTTTGAACATCGCATGAATCAGGTGGTGTACGTGTCCGCTACGCCCGGGCCCTATGAACTGACGAAAGTCGGCGGCATCGTAGTGGAACAGGTAATCCGTCCGACGGGACTAGTGGATCCGCAGGTGGAAGTTCGCCCCGTGAAGGGCCAGGTGGACGACTTGCTGGAAGAGATCCGTGTGCGGGCGGAGCGCAACGAACGCGTGCTGGTAACCACGCTGACGAAACGCATGGCTGAGGATCTGTCGGAGTATTTTGCCGAAATTGGAGTGCGGTGCCGCTACCTGCATTCGGAAGTGGAGACGCTAGACCGTATCAAGATTTTGCGCGACTTGCGACGCGGCGAATTTGATGTATTGATTGGAATTAATTTATTGCGGGAGGGACTAGACCTGCCCGAAGTGTCGCTGGTAGCCATTTTGGATGCGGATAAAGAAGGATATCTGCGCAGCGCGACCTCGCTGATCCAAACCATGGGTCGCTGCGCGCGGCACGTCGAGGGCCGGGCGATTCTGTATGCGGACCGCCGCACAGGATCGATGGAACAAGCGATCGGCGAGACAAACCGCCGTCGCGACAAGCAGCTTGCTTACAACAAAGAAAACAATATTACCCCGATGTCTATCATTAAATCCGTGGATATGGATTTGGCGCGTATCGTTGAAGCTGATTACGTAACCATCCCGCTCGACGAGTTGATCTTGGATGAGGCAACAGCAAATATCAAGAGCGAAGAACAGCTCGCGGAAATGCTGCGGCAGCTGGACATTCAAATGCATGAAGCCGCGAAGAAATTTGAATTTGAGAAGGCCGCACAGCTGCGCGATCGCATACGAGGTTTGAAACAAAAGGATGTAACAGGATTGTTCTCGATCGAGCCGGCTCCTGCGCCAGCCGAGCCCCCTGGTTGAAGTCGACAAAAACATTCTCGCCCCGTTGGGAGTGTGGGAGTTCTTACAAATCGCGATGAATTGTTAGACCACACCACGTTTCAGTTCGTCCAGCGGATAGAACGTGTCGCGCCAGACAATGCCGCCTTGTAAAAGGGTGACTACCGTGGAACGCAGAAGCATGTAGCTGAAGAGTACGGCGCCAATCGGAATTGTTACCGCATATAGAGGCGATACGCGCATCACGATATCTACCCCGGCTTGCAGGCTCAGAGCCGCTAGAATCGCGATGGCGCAGAAAACGCGAACCCAGCCGTGGCCGTAGAGCAGGCCGCCAAAGGGCAGAACGTTCATAGCAAGGACTACCACAATAGACAGGCAGACAATCGACACCCGGTAACCGACACTGGCGAAAAAATTCTTGGTTACGCCGCGGATGAGATTGCCGACGCCAGCGTGCCAGCGGATTACGATGAAATCCTGGGCGATTCCAACGCCAGAGCGAAACCCCGCCTGCTTGATGATTTTACCCAACTTCATGTCGTCCACGACTTCCATGGCCAGACGTCGATGTGTTCCGGAAGCTTGGTAGGCCCGCTGGTGGAGTAGCTGAAACGCGCCCACACCAACATAGGAGCGCGAGTGCGGATGAATGACGCGGTCCGGTTGAGTGGCGATGTGGAAAGCCATACCAAAAAATGTAAGGAGAACAGTTTCCCAAAAGCCGACCATTTCTACGTTGCCAAGAAGAGTCAGATGATCAAGGTGGTGTCGCTTCGCAAGCGTAACGGCGCGGCGCAGCACGCCACGTTTAAAGCGGACGTCAGCGTCAGTGAAGAGCAGCCATTCACCGGTCGAGGCCTCGTATGCTTTCTGCAAAGCGTGTGGCTTCCCTAGCCATCCCCCGGGAAGTTCTGCGATATGTATTACTCGAAAATGGGGATGCGTCGCCGTAAATTCGTCAAGGATGTGGCCAGTACCGTCCGTGGAACGGTCGTTTGCGGCGATTATTTCCAAATGAGGATAATCGAGCTCGGCTAAAGTCGCCAGCGCAGCTGGGAGTTTTTCCGCTTCGTTACGGGCAGCAAAGATTATGGAAATCAGCGGGCATTCGGCATCCGGCGCAGGCAAGAAATCCTTAATCCAAGGCAGCTGCAGCGCCCCGAACATAACTCGTAAACCTTGAAATACCCAGGACAAGGCGATGATTCCGAAGACCACAAGGCCCACAGTATGCGCGGTGATTGGAATGGGACGCTGGCCTCAGGTTATGCTAACACGTATGCATAGAAGCCTGGCGAGCATTGGGCCGGGACACGATGGAAGATTACTTCTTTGGTTGAAAATGTGTGGGCTAGATCGACGGGGGGCACAGCATGAAGCAGCCGCAAATTGCAATCCACAGCAAGACGCTAGCTAATGGATTGAAAGTAGTTGTTGCGCCGGACACCGCCGCACCCGTGGTCACGGTGGGCGTGTATTACAAGATTGGCTTTCGACTGGAGCCACAGGGACGGAGCGGTTTCGCGCATCTTTTCGAACACATGATGTTCCAGGGCTCTGCTAATGCCCCGAAGATGCAGCACATCAAGCTGATCAATTCCAGCGGCGGTGTGCTGAACGGGTCGACGCATTACGACGTGACCAATTATTACCAAGCGGTGCCGTCCAATGCGCTGCAGCGCGTATTGTGGCTCGAAGCTGATCGTATGCGCGCATTGAAAGTCGATGATGAAAATTTAAAGAATCAGCGCGATGTGGTGAAGGAAGAAGTGCGCGTAAACGTCATGAACCAGCCGTATGGAGGCTTCCCTTGGCTGGACCTCCCGCCGGTAGCCTTTCGCAACTGGGCAAACTCCCATAATTTTTATGGAGATTTTGCCGACTTGGATGCGGCTAGTCTCGCGGATGTGCAGACATTTTTTAAAACCTATTACGTCCCCAATAATGCTGTGCTGCTAATGCTCGGCGACGTAAAGGCAGACGAGGGTTTTGCTTTGGCGCAAAAGTATTTTGGCGATATTCCCGCGGGCGTGTCGCCTCCGTTCGCGGATCCGAGCGAGCCTCAGCAAAGCGAGGAGCGCCGCGGTCATGTCGAGGAAAAGTTTGGCACGCTTCCGGCCATGGCCATTGGTTACCGTGTGCCTGCGCGGCGAACGACGGAGTGGTACGCGATGACTTTGCTGGACCTCGCCCTGCACGGCGGCCGGGCCGGACGGCTCCACCGCGAACTGGTGCTGGAGAAGCAAGTGGCGGTCGAAGCTGACGGCGGTATCGACGACATTTTTGGTTACAACGGACCAACACAGATGGTGACTCGCATTTTGCATAAGCCGGAGTACTCCAGCGAAGCCACATTAGCGGCTTTCGATGAGGTGATTCGCGAGGTTCAGCGCACTGGCATAAGCGAGGACGAACTGCAACAGTTGAAAGTGAAATGGCGGTCGGATTATTACTCGACCTTGGAAGGTGGACGCGGCGGCTATATGCCGCGTTATGGTTTGATGCACCTGTTAGCATGCTTCACCTTGTTCGACGACGCACCCCAGTTGGTAAACACAATTTTGGATGGGTTTTTGTCCGTCACCCGAGATCAAATTCAGGCCGTGGCAAAAAAATATCTTTGCCCGGACAATCGCGCCATGGTCTTCCGACTGCCGTTGAATGCCGGCGTGAAGCAGGCGGCTTGATGGCGCCCGCAACTAAAGAAATCCTCACCGGAGTCCCGCCACTTTCTTCGGAGCGCACTGTTAGTTGGCCCATGCGGACGACAGCGAACCTTTCCAATGGGCTGCAGATAATACTTGCAGAAGCGCATTCCATCCCGAAATTTCACGGTGAACTGGTTTTCCGGTCGGGTAACGCGGCCGCGCTTCATCGCGGGCCGGCGCTGGCGGAGATGACGGCCACGGTTGTGCGTACCGGGACAGCGCAACGGAACAGCCGCCAGATTGAAGAGGATCTGCGGCGTATCGGAGCTGACCTCTCGTCCAGCGCGGGACAGGACACCAGCGCGATCGGTTTTGCTGGGCTTTCAGAATTTGCTGAGCCACTACTCCAGATCGTCGACGAATTGGCACGCGGTGCGACGTTTCCAGAGCCTGAGTTCGAGCGCGAGAAACGGCAAAAACTCGAAGAAGTCAAACTTGAACGAACATCTCCAGGTTTTCTCGCCAATGAGAGACTGCGTTCCGTCCTATTTGGCCCGCATCCATACGGGAAAGTCTCGGCAACAGAGGCTGAGGTGACTGCGTACCGGCGAGAGGATTTGCAGGCGGTGTATCGGGAGTTTTATACGCCGCAGAATGCTCTGCTGCTTCTTGTCGGGGACTTTGACTCGCAGGCCATGCTTAAGACGGCCGAGCGCGTGTTTGGCGGATGGGCGGGTAAGAAGCCAGAAAGCAAACATGCAACGGCTCCGGCTCATCCGCGTGGCCGTACCGTGTATCTGGTGGATGTGCCAGGCGCGGTGCAGACGCAAATCCTGGCAGGATGCCACGCGATTACGCGCAAGAATCCCGATTGGGCCAAACTCGCGCTAACGAACAGTTTGTATGGCGGAGCATTTAATTCTCGTCTAGTGATGAATATTCGCGAGGATAAAGGTTACACGTATAGTCCTCGTAGCAGTATCAATGCTCTGCGCGAGCATGGCTTCTTTACGGTTTCGGCGGCCGTGCGGAATGACGTCGCGGGAGCCTCACTGGCAGAAATATTTTACGAGCTTGACAAGTTACGAGCCTTGCCCGTGCCAGAAGTCGAGCTTTCCGATGCGCAGAACTACCAATGTGGAGTTTTCTCCATGGGGCTGGCCACTCAAGAAGGCCTGCTCGCGCAGTTGGCAACCGTGGCGCTGAACGATTTGCCAGAAAATTATCTGGAGACGTATCGCAGTAGAGTTCGTGACATCACATCGGCAGACTTGCTTCAGAGTTCTCGCAAATATTTTGATTCGCCTAATATGCAAATTGTCATGGTGGGAGACCGTACTCACATCGAATCGCAGGCCGCTCTATTCGGTGAAGTTCATGTTTACAACGCTCACGGCGCTATGATATAAGTAGAGTTATATCATCTAATATTATAAATATAGTAAAAAATAAAGATCCTATACTGCGTATATTATGTGGCCTAGAATCAGCCCCAAATTGCGGCAAGACATTTTCATACCTTCTGCTTTTCCCTATTTAAAGGACTTGGTGTGTTGGCCGGCGAGTCTCAATCCGCAAGGGAACCTGCTCGGCAATTCGAATCCCATAGCCTTCTAGCGCTACCACTTTTTTCGGGTGATTGGTGAGGACGCGGATATCTTTAAGGCCAAGGTCGATGAGAATTTGCGCGCCAATGCCGCTTTCGTGCTGGACCATGCGCTGCCGCGCGGGCTCGCGGTCCAGTTGTCCACGGGAATGAAAATGAATCTGGGGTAGCGCGCCGGGTTCTTCGGGCGTTTCCACAGAAAAGCCTCTGCCTGTGTGGTGAAGATAAAGAAAAACGCCGCGGCCTTCTTTGGCGATTGTGGCCAGCGAGCCGCCCACGAGTTCGCTGCAATCGCAAGCCGTTGAGCCAAAAACGTCGCCCGTGAGGCAGTGTGAATGGACGCGGACGAGGGCGGGCTGACTCTCTGCAAGGTCACCTCGGACCAGTGCGATGTGCTGGTCGTGATCGACGTCGCTGGAATACGCGATCATGCGGAAATTCCCATAACGGGTAGGAACAACGGCTTCTGCCACACGCCGGACGTATCGCTCGTGTTGCATACGATAGCGAATAAGATCGGCCACGGTAAGCATCTTTATACCGTGCTGTTTGCAGAATTCGATGAGCTGCGGCACGCGGGACATCGTGCCGTCTTCGTTCATGATTTCGCAGATCACGCCCGAAGGATTCAAACCTGCGATGCGCGAGAGATCTACGGACGCTTCCGTTTGGCCAGCCCGCACCAGCACCCCGCCTTTGCGAGCTCGCAAAGGGAAAATGTGGCCAGGGCGCGCGAGGTCCTGCGGTTTAGTCTTCTCATCGATCGCCGTAAGGATGGTAATCGCGCGGTCTGAGGCGCTGATGCCAGTCGTCACTCCGAGGCGCGCGTCGATGGCTTCGCAAAAGGCTGTCTGGTGGACGGAAGTGTTAATCGGCGACATAAGCGGAAGATGAAGCTCGTCGCAGCGCTGTTCCGTAAGCGTCAGGCAGATCAGCCCTCGCCCGTACTTGGCCATAAAGTTGATAGCTTCCGGAGTGATTTTCTCCGCCGCCATGGTGAGGTCGCCTTCGTTTTCGCGGTCTTCATCATCGACCAGGATGATCATTCGTCCCTGCCGAATATCTTCGACCGCCTCTTCGACCGCGGCAAAATGGGATTTCGTCTCTGGCAATGGGCTGCCCTCTCCGATAGTTTACCGAATTTGATGAATCTAGCGTGATTATAGTCGTTGCGGTGAACACGACCGGGATTCTTGACGTATTTCTCCCCTAATCCGATACATAGCTGGGAATGAGTGCGCATCGATTAAGCCCATCAACCGTTCCGCAAACGAAAAAGGGCGTCTCGGTTTGTACCGAGTACGCCCTTTTGGGATTAACGTTCTTGGCCGACTGGGTTTTAGTACATGCCGCCCATGCCGCCGCCAGGACCGCCTGGTCCGCCTGCCGCTGCAGCCTTCTTATCGTCTTCCTTGATCTCGGCGACGAGTGCTTCCGTCGTGAGCATCAGGCCAGCGATTGACGCTGCATTCTGCAGTGCCAGACGAGTAACCTTAGCGGGATCGATGACGCCCATCTTAACCATGTCACCGTATTCGCCGGTTTCCGCGTTGAATCCATAGTTTTCATCTTTGGACTCGCGAACCTTGCCAATTACAACAGCGCCTTCGTGGCCGGCGTTGTACGCGATCTGGCGCGCAGGCTCTTCTAGAGCGCGCCTCACGATCCCGACGCCCACGGCTTCGTCATCCTGAAGCTTGAGCTTATCGAGCGCATTGAGGCAGCGAAGCAGTGCGGTACCTCCGCCGGGAACAATACCTTCCTCGACGGCTGCACGGGTAGCATGCATAGCGTCCTCAACGCGTGCCTTCTTTTCCTTCAGCTCGGTTTCCGTGGCTGCGCCGACCTTGATGACGGCTACGCCGCCGACAAGCTTAGCCAGCCGTTCCTGGAGCTTCTCTCTGTCATAGTCGCTCGTGGTGTTCTCAATTTGCGACCGGATCTGCTTGACGCGACCTTCGATCTCGGCAGGCTTTCCACCGCCTTCTACGATCGTGGTGTTGTCTTTGTCGATGGTCACTTTCTTCGCGCGGCCGAGGTCCTCGACCTTTACGTTCTCAAGTTTCAGGCCCAAGTCTTCGGTGATAGCCTTGCCACCTGTGAGCGTCGCGATATCTTCGAGCATCGCTTTGCGGCGGTCGCCGAAGCCCGGGGCTTTGACGGCAGCACACTGCAAAGTTCCGCGCAGCTTATTGACGACAAGCGTGGCGAGCGCTTCGCCTTCTACGTCTTCAGCAACGATCAGCAGAGGCTTGCCCATCTTGGCAATCTGCTCAAGTAAGGGAAGCAAGTCTTTCATGGAGCTGATCTTTTTTTCGTGGATGAGGATGCGGACATCTTCGAGAATGCATTCCATACGCTCTGGATCGGTGATGAAGTATGGGGAAAGATAGCCCCGATCAAACTGCATGCCTTCAACAACTTCCAGGGTCGTTTCCATCGTCTTGGATTCCTCGACGGTGATTACGCCATCCTTGCCGACTTTCTTCATGGCTTCAGCAATGATGCCGCCGATCTGTTTGTCATTGTTGGCGGAAATAGTGCCAACCTGCGCGATCATGTCGCCCTTTACGTCTCTGTGAAGTTTTTTGATTTCCTCAACCGCAACTTCCACGGCGCGTTCGATGCCGCGCTTTAGGGCGGTGGGGCTGGCGCCTGCGGCGACAGTCTTCACGCCTTCGCGGAAAATGGCCTGTGCGAGCACGGTCGCGGTTGTCGTGCCATCGCCAGCAACGTCGCTGGTCTTGGAGGCAACTTCGCGAACCATCTGCGCGCCCATGTTCTCAAGTGGATCTCTCAGCTCGATTTCCTTGGCCACCGTCACGCCGTCCTTGGTGATGACTGGCGCGCCGAACTTCTTCTCAATTACCGCATTGCGACCCTTCGGGCCGAGCGTAATCTTCACTGCATCGGCGAGAGCATTCACACCGCGCAAAATCGCTTGGCGCGAATTCTCACCTGTAACAATCTGCTTCGCCATACTGGTACGTCCTCCTGGAATCTTTAGAGATCTTTAACGCTTATTGCTAAACATAGCCTCAGCTGTTTAATACTTTTTTCTGCTACCTCGTTTACTTCCGTGCTGCCTTTGCCGCACCGCCAAGCTTGGCGAGGATCTCTTCTTCTCTCAGGATGAGGAGATCTTCGTTGTCGATCTTGATTTCGGTGCCGCCATACTTGCCGAACAGAACGCGGTCGCCGACCTTAACGTCTAGCGGGTGAAGTTCACCCTTTTCGCGCTTGCCCGGGCCGACGGCGATGACTTCGCCTTCCTGCTGTTTCTCTTTTGCGGTATCTGGAATAATGATGCCGCCCTTAACACTCTCTTTTTCTTCAATGCGCTTCACGATTACACGGTCGTGGAGCGGCGTAAGATTCACTGCCATCTTGAAAGAACCTCCGTAGGTGATATTGCGGTTTTTATATGTTGGCTCCGAGAAACTGGGGAATTAGCACTCCTCGTAGCCGAGTGCTAATATAACAGATAGCCGTTTCCTGTCAAGCGTTTCTCGCGCCCTAAGCATGGGTTTTCCACACCTTCCTTCTATCTAAGTACTTCGTAATCAGTATATTGGAGTGTGCCTGAAAAATATGACACCCATTGATTGTACTGCTCCCGCTCGCCGCGTAGAATCTGTCACACCAACCTGAGATGGGATCACTGCTCTATATCCGGCTTATTTGCTATACGGCAGGGACGCTTTTGTACCTGTTCTGGATGGTCGTAATTGTCGGCTACCGTCGGCAGCGAAATTTTGAGCGGGTCTTCTTTTCTCTGTGTCTAGCCCTGTTCTTCTTTTACGCGGGCTCGCTCCTCGCTTTGAATGCGCAAATCTACTATTCCGAACCTCCCACGCACCTAACCTCCTTTGCCAAGGCGCTGCTCTGTGTCGGCCTCGGGTTCCTGCCACCACTGCTTGTGCACCTTCATTTCGAATACGCTGACACGCGCCAATTGCTACAAGCTCGCGGGTGGAAGAGACCAGCAATACTGGTCGCCTTCGTACCGATCATTTATTTTGCCCTATGGGTATACCCGAAAGTAGTAACCGCGCCGGGCTTCAATTTTCTGATACCCGGCGATGCGCTGGGCCGGTGCTATGCCGTATGGTTGGCCGCGAGCCTATTCGTGAGTGTGGCTTGGGAAATACAATTTACGCGCAAGGCGCCTGATGCTCCGCAGAAGTGGTTCCACGCTCTCTTTACCATTGTGTTGGCTTTCTGCGCCGCGCTGGTTCTCTATCTTCACGTTTGGACTGGGCGGTTTTCGCCTAATTCTGCCGTAGTCATCAGTTCCATCCTTGCCCTATTACCCATCGCACCGTCCGCCGCGCTCATCTGTCTAGTTCAACGATTTAATTTCCTGCAGATTGCGCGACAGAAAAACCTTGTGTATGCGGTTTCGGCTACTTTTCTGGCGCTCTTGTATCTGAGTTTGGTACGCCGCGTCAGCGTGTGGTTAGAGCCGCTGCTTCCTCCGGAAGCCTCCGCTTCTATTCTCCTGTTTGTTTTGGTGATTTTCATTGAGCCGTTGCAACGACTGTTGGCGCGCACCCTGAAAGAGACCGCTCATCGGGAGATGGACCGCGTCCAACGTCTTACAGCGGAAATTCAACAAGAGGCTCGTCAGGGAAACCTGAAGGGGCTTGTGCGTTTTATCGAGCAGCGGTTGAAAGAGGAGTTCGAACTCGGCGCGGCAACCGTGGAATTCATCGAAAATAGTGGAGCGGAATCGGTAACGCATACCAAAGCGTTGACAGAGCAAACTCCAGCCTCTGGTCATCGCTTTGTCCTACGAAAGGGCTCACAGCCACTCGCCATTTTGCGAGCAGAACCACACGGAGCTCCCTTGTCAGGCGAAACCCGGGCCGCACTGGAATTTTTATGTGAACAGCTACCAGGCGCGTTAGACCTGTGTCATTTGATCGACGAAAAGCTCAGGCTAGAGAGGGAACTCGCAGAGCGCGAACGCCTGGCAATGCTGGGACAGATGGCGGCTAGCATTTCGCATAATCTGAAGAATCCGCTGGGATCAATCAAGACGATTCTACAAGTGCAGCTGGAAAATCCGGAACTCCCGGCGTCTATTCGTCCCGAAACGAAAATGGTGCTGGAAGAAATTGGTCGACTCTCACGAAAACTGAATCAGTTGTTGCAGTTCAGCACCTCCACGGTTCGCCCAGGCAACCTCGCTGGCCCTTGCGAGTTTCAGACAGTTTTGCAGGAAGTGGTCGCGTTATTGCGACATGAAGCCGAGCGCCGAGAGATTGCGTTGCGGGTAGAAATTCAGGATGGGAGCATCAGGGTCTTGGCGAGTGCGGAAGCGGTAAACGACATCGCAACAAATCTTCTGGTGAACGCGCTCGAGGCGGCTCCCAGAGGAGGGCATGTGTTCGTGGGCGCAACGGCCAACAGCCAACAATGCATTTTTGTTGTAGAGGATGACGGTCCAGGAATTCCGGCAGCGCTAAAGGAAAAAGTCCTGCAACCGTTTTTCACCACCAAGTCGCAAGGTACCGGGTTAGGTTTGGCAATTGTAGCTCGACGCGTCACTGAATTTGGCGGGCTTTTGGACTGGAACACTCCGCTAAAGGACGCCCGAGGAACACGATTTCGCGTCACTTTACCGCAAGCGAGTACGCCCTCGTCGCAGGGCGCAGACCGACCAGCAAGCACCACATAGTTTGAAGACGAGGAAGCCGATGAGAACCATCTTAGTTATCGATGACGAGCCCGCCGCGCGTTATGGCCTCAGGCGTGCCCTCGAAGCGAAATATCACATCATCGAGGTGGACTCCGCCGAAGCGGCCCGCGAAGCATTGACGCACGAGCAGCCGGACCTCGTGTTGCTGGATGTTGTGCTCCCGGGAGAGAACGGGCCGTCTTTCTTGAAATGGTTGCGCGAGCACGGTAACGAAGTTCCCGTGCTTATGGTCTCCGCCTTGGACACTGCTAGAACGGCGGTGGAAGCCTTACAACTGGGAGCGGCGGATTATCTAGTCAAAGGCTTTGAACTGGAGGAATTGCGCCAACGCATTGCGAGTTTGTTGAAGCTGGCCACGCTGGAGAAAGAGAATGAAGTGTTACGGCGTCGGCTGACGAGCGAAGGCCAATTCGGGACGATGATCGGGCGGTCCACAGAAATGCGGAAAGTATTTGAAATGGCTGATCGCATAGCACCCACCGATTCAACGGTCTTAATTCTGGGCGAGAGCGGAACGGGGAAAGATCTATTGGCTCAGGAGATTCATGCGCGATCTACGCGATCTGCTAAACCCTACGTGGCCGTCAATTGTGCGGCACTTCCAGAGACTCTGATCGAGTCCGAATTATTTGGTTACGAGCGCGGAGCTTTCACCGGAGCGGCCCAGCAGAGGAAAGGAAAATTTGAACTGGCTTCTGGCGGAACCATTTTTCTGGATGAGATCGGTGACATGAATCCTCTGACCCAAGCCAAGGTGCTGCGCGCGCTCGAAAACCGAACCATAGAACGTTTGGGTGCGACCCAATCGATTGTTGTGGACGTGCGCGTGATCAGTGCGACGCACCACGATTTGCCGGCGGAGATAACCGCGGGGAAGTTTCGCGAGGATCTTTTTTATCGCCTGCGAGTGTTAACCCTGGTCTTGCCGCCTCTTCGCACACATAAGGAAGACATCCCCATCTTAGTGGATACTTTTCTCCAGATGCACACAGCACGCCTAGGCAGAACGGCGCGCCTAACTCGCGAAGCTCTCGCGGCACTCGAACGGTACAGCTGGCCTGGAAATGTCCGCGAACTGAAAAATTCCCTGGAGCGCAGCCTGGTGCTCTGTCGGGGAGAAGAAATCGACGTGACCGACCTGCCGCCAGAAATTTTGCACAATGAAAACATTTCTCACAAACATTCTTCGCTGGGCCGCGATAACGATTTTGCCGAGAAAGACTTCCGCGAAGCCAAGCGACAATTTGAAATAGCCTATCTGCTAAAACAACTCGAGGATCATCACTGGAACGTTTCGCGCACCGCTGCATCCATCGGGCTTCACCGGCAAAGTTTGCAGGAAAAACTGCGGGAGCTGGGGATTCGCAGGCCCGGACGAGCTCCCGCGGATGAGGAATAATTGTATACAGTTACCCGCACTAGGCCCTCAGAATGCTTGACGAGCGACACCGGAAACGATTTGATAGCCTTGGATGCGAGCTTTCTAATATGAATGCACCAACGTATTTTCAAGACGTAGCCCACATAGGGAAAACGGTAAAGCTTTGATCGATATTCCTGCTGGCGACCCGAAAGCCACCGCGCGTCGCACCGACGCCGAACCTGTCCAAATTGGCGGTGACCGTGGATCTCCCGACTTTTTCGAATTCCGCGATGTTAGTAAGGGCTTCGATGGACGGCCCGTGCTCGATCAAGTCAGCTTTACCGTTAAGCGCGGCGAAACCTGCGTAATTATGGGTCGCAGCGGCGTGGGCAAGTCAGTCTCGCTGAAGCACATCTTGGGATTTCTGAAGCCAGATGCGGGGCGCATCTTTGTTGATGGGCAAGATGTTACAGACTTCAGCGAATCAGAGTTTGCCGAGGTACGCCGCAAGGTGACCATGGTTTTTCAATCCGGCGCGCTGTTCGATTCCCTAGCAGTCGGCGAGAACATTGCGTTTCCGCTGGAGAGTCAACCCGGACTCACGTTCGAAGACATCGAAACGCGCGTGAACAAACTAGCTGAGACCTTGGAAGTCGCCAACGTCCTCGAGAAATTACCTGGAGAACTTTCTACGGGTTTGCGGAGAGCCGTGGCGATTGCGCGCGCCTTGGCACAAAACCCGGAAGCAATTTTGTTCGACGAGCCCACTACTATGGTGGATCCGATTATGGCCGGGCACATGGGTACCCTGATCCTGCGTCTCAAGGAGGCTTACCACAAAACCTCCATCGTCGTGACCCATGACACTCATTTAGCCAAGAAGCTTGCCGATGTGGTTGTGTTTCTGCAAGACGGCAAAGTTACTTTCTTTGGCGACTGGGCCGGATTCGAAAATTCCAAAGATCCTTTCCTTCAGAATTTCCTCATGCAGGATCAGCTGATCCCCGCTTTGGACGTGACCTTGTGACCCGGCCCGTCTCGCCATCCGACGATCCCAAAAAACAGCTTCGTCGTGAAATGGGTTTCTGGGACGTTCTTCTCTTTAACATTGCCACAGTTCTCGGGCCCCGCTGGATTGCGGCCGCGGCGCACAACGGCACATCATCGATCAGCTTATGGGTCCTCGCGGCGGTATTTTTTTTCGTTCCAACCGCACTAGTCATCAACGAACTCTCCTCGCGCTTTCCTGAAGAAGGTGGATTGTACGTTTGGTCCAAGGAGGCCTTCGGCGATTTTCATGGATTCGTTGCCGGCTGGACCTATTGGATCTACACCGTTTTCTATTTTCCTGGCCTCCTGCTGGCCAGCGCTTCCATGAGCGCATACATTGTGGGTCCCAGCGGCATATCGCTGGTGCAAAACAGGATATTTCTGCTGGTGGGATCGTTTGTGCTTCTGATGGTTGCCGTCGTGCTGAACATTGTCGGACTCAATGTAGGCAAGTGGCTGCAGAATGCCGGAGGCATCTCGACTTACATTCCATTGCTCCTGCTCTGCGCCGTCGCGGCGATTATTTGGCTGCGGCAAGGCTCAGTGACACATTTCACTTGGGCAAATATGTTGCCTCACTGGAGTTGGGACACCGTCAATTTCTGGTCGCAAATCGCCTTCGCTTTCACTGGTCTCGAGCTTGTTTCGGCAATGAGCGATGAAATTAAAAATCCGCGTCGTACGCTGCCAAGGGCCGCTTTGACGGCAGGAGCGCTCATTGCGGGAATTTACATCGTCGGAACATTTGCGGTGCTCTCGCTCATTCCGGCTTCCGACGTAGATGCAAAGAGTGGCGTTTTTCAAGCGCTCACGCTCGGTTCGACGGCGCTGCGCATCGGATTGGTTGGCATCCTTGCAGCTCTTCTGGTTTCGGTCGGCAACGCCGGGGGCGTGGGAAGTACGGTCGCAGGTATCGCGCGCGTGCCCTTTGTCGTTGGGATTGACAGATATTTGCCAGCGGCGTTTGGCAAGATCCATCCGCGTTGGAAGACACCCTATATTTCGATCATTGTTCAAGCCACAATTTCAGGTGCGGTACTTCTGCTAAGCCAGATCAATGAGACGACGCGTGGCGCCTATCAATTTCTTGTTGATGCAGGGATCATCCTCTACTTTATTCCTTTCATGTATATGTATGCCGCAGCCATCAAACTCGTTAATCGCAAGGATCGCTTGGAAAATCCGCAAGCCGTATTGATTCCAGGTGGGAAACCCGGAGTGTGGATCGCCAGCGGCCTGGGCTTTCTTGTCGTGTTGGCAGGAATCATTTTTTCTCTGATCCCTCCGGGCGACTCCTCCGACAAGCTCGGGTTTGAAATTAAGCTGATGGGTGGAACGCTCGCGTCGATTGGGCTGGGGCTGGCGCTTTATTTTCGCGGAGCTCGCGCGAAGGCTCGGGAGGTTCATTAATATCTGCGGAAAGCCCTAAAAGCCTTCGGCGATAAGCTTTTCGACAGTGATGGCTGAAGACCGAGCCTCTGCACCGCGGGCTTGGAGATAACGCTCAAAATATTTTCCCAGGACGTCGCCCTCGAGATTTACAGCATCGCCTACTTTTCGGTCGCGAAGATTGGTTTGGTGGTAGGTGTAAGGAATCACAGCCGTCTCCGCGATGCCTTTTTCCCAGCGGGACACCGTCAGACTAATGCCATCAACGGCGAGTGAGCCCTTGGGCACAATGTAGCGCGCGAATTTTTCTGGAACCTGTACACCGAACCGCCAACTGTGGCCGTCGTGACCTTCCGCCTCTAAATATTTGACGTAGCCGATTCCATCGACGTGTCCAAGCACGAAATGTCCACCCAACTCTTCGCCGGCGGTAAGGGGTTGTTCGAGATTTACTCGAGCGCCTGGCTTTAGTTGGCCACCGCCGGCGCCGAACGACGTCTTATGCAGGGTCTCGCCTGAAAGATCGGCCGAGAAATGTTCTTTGTCCACCGAGACGATGGTCAGACAGCAGCCATTGACCGCGACGCTATTTGAAATCGCGAGACGCGGGCCCAGGCCTGGCGCATGGATGGTGACCCGGCCACCATCGCCATTCAGCTGCAGAGCGTCGATCGTCCCGAGATGCTCGATAATTCCAGTGAACAACGTCTCTCCACTCGATAACAAATGGCCTGCAGCATCGCCTTGCTGCCACCTACTTCAAGGACGTGAAGCCGTTTCCTTCTGTGCCATGACCCCGATCTTCTTCCGCGCCATCACCAGCTCCGGACGCTCATCACCCACTGCGCACTCCGTCAATTTTCGAAAGTATTGATTGGCGGCAGCGGCATTTCCCGCGGCTTCGGCGGCGGTGGCAGCTCCGTATAGAGCGTTGAATCGTCTCGGCGCGATTTTGAGCACGGCTTCAAATTCAGACAACGCCTCCGCAGGGTGCTCCGCCAACAACAATTCCGCGAGCATTTCTCGCGCCGGCGTGATTGCTCCAGGCGTGACCGCGTGCTTATCCATGCTTTCTTCGAGCTCGGCAGCCTCGCGCATCCCCTTGATCGCATCCGTATTCTTCCCGGACTTCGCCGCGATCCACGCCGCCACTTCCCGGCGTTGTACTTCCACCTGATTCGCCCAATAAGTATTGTTTTGTTTCGTCGTAGTCTCGCGCAGCGAACTTAATACGCGCTCCGCTTCAGTCGCGCGATCGAACTTCCCCGAACGTGCGCTGCCCACACCGATCGCCGCCCACGTGATGGCCTGTGCCCAGGGCACCGCATCTTCCCTCACTTTCAGGGCACTGGCTACCTCCCAGTTTCGAGTTTCGATAGCGTACCGTGCGGGTACTGCCGCTAGTCCGTACGTGCCGGTTAGGGTGATTCCCTCCAAGGGCGGCAGTGCGCTCATTTCATCGACTACCTGCTTCGCCTGTTTCAGGCGTCCGCTTTGTAGGTAAGCATATTCAAGATAGTCCATGGCGTGGATGCGCTGGTCGCGTGCCTCTCCATTCTTGGAGGTTGCCTCCGCCTTTGTGGCCAATACGGCAGATTTAATATTGGAGTTGATTGAGTCGTCCCACAATCCCACCCGTGTGAATAGATGTGAAGGCATATGATTGGCATGCGCTGAAGCCGGTGCGATCGAAGCATACATGCGCGCCGCGCCCAGCCCTCGCTCAGCGAGCACCGGATTGTCATAGCAATGGATGATGTAGTGCGCCACTCCTGGATGATGCGGGTATTTCTTGAAAATGGGTTCCAGAATTTCGCCGCACTTATGTTGATTCGCGAACGTCTTATCAGTCTTAGGAGCTGTGATGTCCAGTGCGAGCGCATGGAAAATCGCAGCTTCGCTGTCCGCCGGATAAGCAGCGTGCAGCGCTTCCATCTTCTGTTCAAAAGCCTTGCCCTGCGCCGCTTTGTCCTTGCCATCGTCACTGTAAATTTCCGCGAGTGCGTCGATATAGGCCTTCTCGCGAGCCGTTGTCTTCGGATTGGACGCGGCTATCCCACCAGCCTGCTCGATAGCGGCTTTGCCTGCGACGGCGTCGCCGTTATCCCATAAACCGTGATAGTACGACATCGCCACGCCCCATTGCGCCATAGCACATTGCGGATCCTGCTTCGTGATTTCGCTGAAAGTTTCCCGGGCTTGCTCGTACTGGAAAGAGTGCAGGAGGGCGACTCCGCGGTTAAACTTTGCTTCTACAGAATTCGAACACGCAGTCTGAAAGTTGACGGATCCCAGTTCCTCGCTGGTTAGCGCGTGCTTGTGCCCTTCATCTGGCCAAGCTGTGGAACAAAAGCACAGCACCATGACCCAAAAACTTGTTAGCGGCCGCATGTGTCTCTCCTTGTCGGGCTTGGCGTTTACTAGCAGTGGAAGTCGCCCGGCGCGATTATTGGGAGTATGGTCCGAGGCAATCTGGCAAGTCAATGGACCGCTCCGGCTCGAGCCCGTGCGCTATTCGCGTTTCGGCCTCTAGGTGTAACAAAGTCTTGCCCAACGTCTCTCAGGTCAGCTTCCACCGCAAAGTCCGGGCCGAAATGCTGGATGCGTACGTTTTGTATACCTGTTGGCGCCAACTTCGGCGCACTGGCGAACGGGACGCGGTTATCACCGGCGATTTTTGGTGCGTAGAAAAGAAAAAGTTTATGAACCAAGCCCGCACTTAGGAAAGCGCCATTCAGATTGCTTCCCGCTTCCAGCAGAACACTCAGGATTTCGCGTCTACCCAGCTCTTCCAGGACCGAAGAGAGATCAATGCGGCCACCGCGCGTTTTCACGCGCCAAAGTTCAACTCCAACATTCTGTAGCTTGCGAGCTTTCTGTGACGTGAGCGGCGCCAAGGTAAAAACCACCAGATCATCCTCGGCTGCTTTTACAATGCGTGCTTTCGGCGAGAGGCGTAGCTTGGAATCCAGCACCACCCGCAAAAGACGACGCCGGCGGTGCAGTCCGCTGCGATCCGTAAGTAACGGATCATCCGCGAGGATCGTGCCGATGCCCGTGAGCAGGACATCCGACGCGTGACGCATTCGCTGGACTTCGGCGCGCGATTCTTCGGACGTGATCCGCCTGCCATGCTTACCTTTCCCGGATTGCGGGAGCGCCAATTGACCATCTAGAGTCAGCGCCGATTTCAGCGTAACGAACGGCCTATTCGTCCGAATCCAATGCGCGAACGGCTCATTCAGCCGGCGAGCTTCGTCTTCCAGAATCCCGGTAAAAACCTCTACTCCTGCAGCGCGCAGACGCTCGAACCCGCGGCCAGATGTAATGGGATTCGGATCTTCCGTGGCCGCCACGACACGCTGGACGCCGGCCGCGAGAAGGGCTTCAGTGCACGGACCGGTTCGGCCGGTGTGATTGCACGGTTCGAGTGTGATGTACATCGTCGCGCCGCACGCTTTCTCTCTCGCCGATTTCAGCGCCACGATTTCCGCGTGGTCACGCCGCTCGTATTGGTGAAAACCTTCGCCAACAATTTCGCCTTCGCGCACGATAACGCAGCCCACCATGGGATTTGGACTGGCTAGCCCCGTGCCTCTGCGGGCCATCGCCAAGGCGTGTTGCATGAAACGGATGGCGTGAGCGTCCACGTTCAATCGAATAGGGAATCGGCGTACGTTTGTGGATCGAACGGCACCATATCGTTTATCTGTTCGCCGGTGCCGACAAATCGAATGGGCAGTCCAAGCTCGCGCGAAATCGCCACAACGATACCGCCCTTGGCGGTGCCGTCCAGCTTCGTAAGGATGATACCCGTGACTCCCACGGTTGACGTGAACTCGCGTGCCTGCGCGAGTCCGTTTTGGCCGGTGGTGGCGTCCAAAACAAGAAGTATATCGTGCGGTGCGCCGGGAATTACTTTCGCTGCCGTCCGCTTCATTTTCTCCAGCTCCGCCATTAGATTGGATTTGGTGTGCAGGCGTCCGGCAGTGTCGACAATTACAGCATCCGCGCCTCGCGCTTGGGCGGCCGTCACGGCGTCATAAACGACGGCTGCCGGGTCGGACCCAAATTTTTGCTTGATAACCTCGATGCCATTGCGCTGCGCCCAAATCTCCAGTTGCTCAATCGCCGCGGCGCGAAAAGTGTCTGCTGCGCACAGCACCACGCGAAGACCTTCCTGGCGTAGCCGGTTTGCAAGCTTACCGATACTCGTGGTTTTTCCCGCTCCATTCACGCCAACAACGAAAATCACGCGCGGCCCGGTGCCATTCTGCGTAACGACAGGCGGCGCAGCAGCGGCGGTCTCTGAGTTTGCTGAAAGAATGCGCACAATGTGGAATTTGATTTCGCGCTTGAGTTGCGCCGCATCGGAAAGCGCGTTTCGGTTCATCTTTTCGCGTACCGCTTCCAGGATTTCACGCGTCGGCTTCACGCCTAGATCCGCGGAAAGCAACGCTGTTTCCAGTTCCTTGAGCAGCGCAGGATCTATCTTCCGTTCGCCCTGAAAAATCGTATCGACAGTTTCAGAAAGCGCCGCCTTGGTCTTGCTGACCGAGGACTTGAGCTTTTCTAATAGAGAAGGCTCGACTTTTTCAGGTGGCCCGAAAAGGGTAATCATACGATTAAGCACAACCGCGCAGGAGCGACAAAAGTGCCAACACAAATTGTAGCAGAAGGTCTCAGCCCAGCCGAAACTCTGCACAAAATGATTTTTAGCCAGGTCTGGCGGAAGCATCTATGGATGTAATGGACTGTAGCCCCGCGGTCCCGCAGGAATGTCGACGATGCATAACCCAACAGCTTCAATCAGAAATAATCAGGACTTCAGCTAAACCTGGACTTCCACTGCGTTTAGTCGGAGCTTGCCCGCTGTCACCGCTGCGTCCAACGCGGTAACAATAATGGTGTCGAATTTCGTGCCGCTAAGCTCCTTAATGCGCTCCAGGGCGTAATTCAAGTCCATCGCCGATTGATAAGGGCGGTTTGTCGTCATGGCGTCAAGTGTATCGGCAACCGAAATAATGCGCGCCATCATGGGGATTTGCGGTCCGTGTATCCCATAAGGATAACCTTTACCGTCCATGTGCTCATGGTGCAGCTCGATGCCCGGCAGCATATTCTTTAGTTGAGACACCGGGCGCATGATGTTCGCGCCCTTAATCGTATGTTGCTTCATTAACTCAAATTCTTCGGGCGTCAGCCTGCCGGGCTTCTTGAGCACTCTGTCTTCTACTCCAATTTTGCCGACGTCATGAAGCAGTGCGGAAATGCGCAGGGTGTCCAGATCTCCTGCGGACAGGCCGAGCTCGCTCCCAATCAGCATCGAATATTTGGCTACGCGACCCGAGTGACCGCGCGTATAAGGATCCTTTTCGTCGATCGCTGCGGCCAGCATGCGGATCGATCCGATGAATAGCTCGCGGTTTTCCTCCGCGGCTTCCTTCAAGCGCTCGATGTACTCCTCGATATCGCTGGCCATCAAGTTGAAGTTTTCCGCCAGTTCGCTTATCTCAGCCGCGCCACGCACCGGCGAGCGTTGGTGAAATTCTCCACGGCTGATGGCACGGGTAGACTCGGCAAGGCCGCGAATCGGTCGACTGATGCCCACCGCGAAGAAATAACCAAGCAAAATCGCGGCGAGCGTGACGACGCTCACGAATGCCAAGGCTTGACGGTTTAACTCGTCAACGCCCGCGTCGGCCCGCGCCTCATTTAGGCTCCTCTGCGCGATCACTGCCCAGCTAACTTCCGGGAACGTGCTGTACGTTCCAATCATTTCGATCGTCCGGTTCTTATCCTTCTCCGTGAACCGCACCGTTTCCGTATTGCGTAGCTCCTGCGGCAATGCTGTAACCTGTGCCACCAGCGAGTTTGCGCTGGAGTCCGCACCGGACACGAAATTCTTCGTGTCTGGATGCGCCACGATGTGTCCGTAGTGATCGACCACGAACACCGTGCGTCCGCGCACACTTGCATCCTGCAAGCGATGTAAAATCGTCTCCAGAGAAACCACGGCCGCAAGCATTCCAGTGAAGTGATCGTTATTGTCTTTTAGCGGCACGGCTATGACGAACGCTGGGCGATTATCCGGCGCCAGCGCCAGGGGATCGCTGCGAAACTTTACAACGTTCAATTGTTGCGATTGCATGCACGTCACGAAGGCCCGCTGCAAAGCCTTGGCTACAAAGGGGTCTTGTTCCGCCCGAAAATTTCCCTGCGAAGCGCTCGTTCCCTTGCCGGATTTTCCCACCGCCGTGAGGTAGATGAAAGTCTCGCGGTTGCTGTCGACGAAATTTCCCAAAAGCCGCGTAACCCTGGGCACCGCCACCGGATCTTCAACGTCATCGATGAGTCCCGTCAGCACGAGGATCTGCCGTTCGCTTACCATTTGCTGAGTAAGGTTGGATTCGAAGAATTGTATTTCTCGCGCCAGCGACCTGGTGAGATCAGTCTGCTGAACACGCTCGGTATCGGCAAGCTTGCCCTGGCTCAGCTGCAGTACTTGCCGGTGATATAGCCCTATCGGTAGCGCGCTGACCAGCAACAGGGCTCCCAGCACTAGCCAAAGGATGCGTATGCGGCCGGTGCGCAGGCGGTCCCAGAGCGTTAACGGGCTAGGGGTCATAACGAATCCTAATTTTAGGTGAAGCGCGCGTCGGGAAGTGCGCGGGATTGCTGCAGCGTCGCGCATGTGCAACTGGACCGATAGTACTAGTGGTCTCCCAAACAATAGGTCTATAGGTGCGACCCTATTCCCGCTTCAACGGGCGTTCCATAATCTCGCGAATTGCGTCGCTTGGCGCTTTGCCGCTGTGCAGGATGGCGTTTACCTGCTCGGTGATCGGGAGTTCGATTTGTGCTTCGGAGGCCAGTGCTAGTAGTGCTGCGGTTGTGCCAACCCCTTCCGCGACCATCCGCATGTTTGCCAGAATCTCTTTCAGCGCACGGCCTTTTCCCAGTTCCAGGCCCACGTGCCGATTGCGGCTCAGGGACCCTGTACAGGTAAGTACCAAGTCGCCTAGCCCAGCCAGGCCGCTGAGCGTTTCCTGCCGAGCGCCCAGCGCTACCGCCAGCCGCGACATTTCTGCCAGTCCCCGCGTAATCAGTGCCGCCAGAGCATTCGATCCGAGTCCCAGCCCTTGGCAGGCACCCGCCGCGATCGCCATGACGTTTTTCATGGCGCCCGCCAGCTCCACGCCCAGGACGTCGCTGTTGGTGTAGAGGCGGAACCCTGGCCCCGCAAACTCTTCCTGTAGCTCGGCGGCGAGTTTACCGCCGCCCCCTTCTATTTCCCCAGCAGGTGAAGCAGCATTGCGCGACGCAATTACCACCGCCGTCGGTTCTCCTCGTGCTGCTTCCTGCGCAAACGAAGGACCAGACAGCACCGCCACCTGGTCACTCTTCAAACCGCATACTTGCGCGATAACTTCAGTCATCCGCAAGTGTGTGGACGGTTCCAAGCCCTTGGTCGCACTTACCACCGCGCTTTCGCGTCGCAAGTGTGGACGTGATTGTGCTAACACCGCGCGGGCATACGATGAAGGCACCGCCATCACCACAGTGTCTGCGGCGCCAACAGTTGCTGCAATATCGTTAACGACTTGCACTTCTTGGGGTAGTGCATGCCCCGGCAAATAAGTTTTATTTTCTCGCTCGCGTCTCAGATCTTCAGCCAGCCTGGCATTGTGGACCCACAAAAAAATGTCATGCGGCCGGTGACTGCGAGTTAAGACGATTGCCAGGGCAGTGCCCCAGCTTCCACCACCCAAGATGGCGATCCTCCGCACTGCGCTCATTGGGCGCCCTTGTTCTTGCTGAACGTGAATTTCGGCTCTTGGCCTTGCAGCAGGCGTTCAATATTTGCGGCGTGCTTGTAGATGATGAGCAACGCCGCCACTAGCGAACCGAACGCCACGATCGGCGGCGGTGCGTAGCGCGGCGCCCACAGAAAATAGATCAATAGCGGCATTGAGGCGGCCGCCGCCACCGATCCCAGCGAGACGTATTCCCAGAACATCACCACCAGAATAAACACGGTAATCGAGCCCAGAAATGCCAGCGGGCACAATGCGAGAAACACCCCCCCGGCTGTCGCCACGCCTTTCCCGCCTTTAAATTTCAGCCAGATCGGAAAGCAATGGCCCACCAACGCCACCAGGCCGGAGATCATCATCCACGCAGCGCTATCATTCGTGAAGCGACCCGCCAGAAGCACAGCCGCCGCACCTTTTGCACCATCCAGAAGCAACGTCATCACTCCTGCCACCGGCCCCGCGACGCGTGCTACGTTGGTTGCTCCGATATTCCCGCTGCCCGCTTTGCGCACGTCTGCCCGACCAAAGATTTTCCCCAGCAATAACCCGAAGGGAATCGAGCCGAGCAGATATGCAGCCACCGGCAGTAACACGAAAGTCGAATTCGTGAGCATGTAGCGCTAGGACTCCTCTGTCGCTACAAAGGGGAATGACGCAATTTTCGAATAGCTGGCGCCCGTGGGGCCTAGCTTGCTCTCTATCAAGTGGAATTCACTGCTGCGCATCACACCGAAATCGCGATCCGCGTTTTCCTCCGCAACGGCGCGCAGTCTCTTGCCCACCCCCGCGTCTTTAAAACGTGCGACAGTAACATGCGGCAAAAATGCACGCTCTTGTCGCGCCATACCCAGTGACTCGACGACCGCGTCCACTTCTTCAGCCAGTTTCCGCAAACTCGGCGAGGCCTCCAACTTGGCCCAGAAAACTCCCATCCGCCTGGCGTTGTACAAAATTCCCACGCCGCAAAAGTGTACTTCCGCCAGACGCTCGGCCTTCACCGTGGCAAGTGCCGCGCACAAACCCTCCACCTGGGAAGCGGCAATCTCCCCGATGAATTTTAGCGTCACGTGAAAATTCTCTGGACGCACCCAGCGCACGCCCGCCATATCGACTCGCAAATCCTTTACTAATTCGACGAGCTTTTCTCGCACCGCATCGGGTGTCTCTAGCGCGACGAAAAGGCGCACCTCTCTAGCCTCGCTTCGCTGTCTCATGTGGGGCCGGCCCGCCGTTGTACAGGAAATGAATGCGCAGCATGTCCAGCGCGGCTTGCGACGCCTGCCAGCGGATGGCTTCGCGATCCCCAGGAAAGCGTATGCTCCGTTCTTTCACCCCGCCGGCGTGCGCCACGCCAATGTGCACCGTACCCACAGGTTTTTCTTCCGAGCCGCCGCTCGGTCCCGCTACGCCTGTGATCCCCACGCCCAGCGTGCTTCCCACTCGGCGGCGAATCCCTTCCGCAAGCGCGATCGCCACCTCAGCGCTGACCGCCCCCTTCGCTTGAATCAATTCTGGCGCAACGTCCGCCCATGCCGTCTTGCGTTCGTTGCTGTAACACACCACGCCTCCCAGGAAATACGACGAGCTGCCCGCGATACTGGTCAGGCGTTGCGCCAGCAAACCCCCTGTGCAGCTTTCCGCAGACGCCACGGTAGCGTTGTTCATGGTCAGCTCGCGGGCCACCACTTCGTCCAGCGATTCGCCTTGATGAGAAAAAATGCGATCCGTAAGCGCGAGGTCGAAACCTTGCACGATTTCGTCCAGCGTCTTCTGTGCTTGCGGCGCATCTGCGCTCCACATCCGCAGATGAATTTGGATTTCGCCTGGCGCCGCCAGTACGGTCGTGTTCACGTTTGGATGCCGCTTGTAAATCGGCGCGATGCGCTGTTCTACGTGCGATTCACCAAGCCCGGTGACTCGCAGCTCGCGGTGAAACATCCGCACGCCCGTGATGCGGCGTTCCAGCCGCGGGAGGATGCTGTCGCGAAACATCGGTTGCAGCTCGCGCGGTGGCCCGGGCAGCAGCACAATCGTGCGCCCTTCAGCCTCTAGCCACAGGCCGGGTGCCGTCCCGCGCGGATTGTCCAGTGGCTCCGCGCCTTCGGGAACCATGGCCTGCCGCAAATTAATCTCCGGCATTGCGCGTCCGAGGCTCCGAAAGCGCGCTTCTATGCTGCGAACAATTTGATCGCTGCGGCGCAATTTGCGGCCCAGGAGTTCGGCCACCGTTTCGCGGGTCAGGTCGTCTTCCGTGGGGCCCAATCCGCCACTCGCAATCACCAGCTCCACACGCTCCAGCGCCTCCTGGAAAGTTGCGCGCAAATATTCGCGGTTATCGCCCACGATCGATTTGCGTATCACCTCGACCCCGATTTTGTTCAACTCTTCGGTGAGATAAAGCGAGTTGGTATCAAGGCGGTCCGGAGTGAGCAGCTCCGAACCAACGGCGATGATTTCAGCTTTCATTTCTTGGATTATCCGCTGAGCGGCAAGCCTCGGACGTCCCAATCGAGGGTGAAGAGTGCATTGGTGGTGGCCAGTATCGCGCGGCCGGAAGGCTGTAGCGCCAAGCCCACGATCCCTGAGCCGCTCAGCGCCACCTCCGCATGGCCCTGTGGCGTGATGCGGATTACACCGCGGCGGCCACCGTAGGAAGCCGCTACGTAAAGATTGCCATCGCGATCGAAGGCCACTCCCTGCGGACGTCCCAGCCCGCGATAGAAAACTTGCACTTCTCCGCCTTGCGTGATGCGGTGCACCCGATCGAAGCTTGAGGTGGTCGGCCCGGTGATATACAGGTCGCCGCCCGGATGAAACGCCAGGTGATAAGCCGCCAGCGATGGTTCCAGCGTCGCGAAAACGAAAATCTCGCGGCTCGGGCTGATTTTAAAAATTGTGCCGCTGCGATCACCGACGTACAGATTCTGCTCGCGATCGAACGCGATCCCCGTCGCCACACCCATGCCTTCAATCCACTGTTCCGCGCGGCCATCCGGCGTAATGCGATGGATCGTGCCGTCATTGCGGCACGATACGAAAAGATTGCCAGCGCGGTCCACCGCCAGTCCGCTGGGATTAATCAGCGACGTGACGAATGGTTTCACGCTGTAGTTCGCCGTGATTTTATACAGCGACACCGGAACGCGCTGTCCACGCGGTCCGCTGAATGTCACGTAGATGTTGCCGTTCCCGTCCACTGCGGGATTTGCCACCGGATGTAAATTGTCCGCAATTTGCAATCCGATCGCTACGGGATGCGGCGGGCTCTCGTGAGCCGCGCTGGCCACACGTACCATACCGCCCGCTGCACCTTCGGGAACGCGCGCAATCAGGCGATTTTCGCTGGCCAGCGCCAGCGTGGCTTCGGCTTCTCCGAATCGCACCACCGGAATAGCTTGCGCTCGCGAAACGAAGCCGCTGCCGTGTATGGTTATTTCGCCGCCGGGAATCGCCGCCCCAGGCGTGATTCTATCGATGCGCGGAATGCCGTTTTTTTCTGCTGCGCTGCCCAGTCCGAATTTCATAGCACTCTGAAGTGTAACGCCAGCCGCAGAAGAATTGCGGCGTAGATGCCCGCCATCCAGTCGTCCGCCATGATGCCCCATCCGCCCGGCAGTTTTTCTAGCTGCCGCACGGGAAATGGCTTCCAAATGTCGAACACGCGAAAAAGTATAAAGCCGAGCAGCAGGTATTTCCAGTTGAGCAAACTTAGCGCAAAAAAAATGGCGTACACCGAAAAATCAAAATGGGTCGTAAGGTTCGGAAGCGCGAGGGGAATCAGCGGCAGCAAAAGTGTCAAGTGTTGCCCGGCCACTTCGTCAATGACGATGTACTGTGGATCTTCAGCCCCTGAATAGCAGGCCACTCGCGTGGTGCTCCATACGCCAATCGTTACTAGAAATACCAGCAGCACTAGCGCCCCGAAAATGGGCCATATCAGCGTCGAGTCGTAAATATTTGCGCCCGGCAAAGACCGCGTATCAGCAAGCTTGGTAACCTGAATTGGGTGCAACGAAAGGGCCGTAGGTCTCAAAAAAAACAGCGCCGAAAGCATCGCGGTCGCGACGCCTACCAGGGAGCCGTACGTACCGGGTCCCGGTGGTAGGTATCCGATGCCCAGCACCGTAGCGATGGCATAGGCGACCCGCGGTTTTTTCTCTCCGCCGGAAGCCGGCGTGGCCTTACTGTTCGGATTCATGGGCGCTGGGTGGTTCTTCCAAGTCATCTTCGTTGAAGATGGGCTCGGAAACTACATATTTCTCAGTGGCCCAATTCCCCAGGTCGCGTAGGCGACAACGTTCGCTGCAGAAAGGGAAATCTAGCTGAATTTCCGAATCCGTAGGCATTTTGCAAATGGGGCATTTGTGTTTCATCGTGTTTCGCTGGTGGCATAGGGATTTCTACCGCTCCTGCACTGCGAGCCGATCCTCCCACCACCAACAAATCAGAAGTTTACCCCAACACGCGCAGGGCTGCGCCAGTGGAAATACGGGTGAGCTGCTCGGTGTCCGCGACCATCGAAAAACTATTACCCCCCGCCGCACGCGTCTCGATTCCTACGACGCGTCCAACCAGGTCATACGCATCATTCTTTGTGATTTCCACCCGCGCGACGTCTCCGCTATCCGCGATCTCGCCGCTAGGCAACTCAATATCCGTGAGATACAGCTTGCCGTCGATATCCGGCGCCATACCTTCCAGCCGCGCTTCCCACACGAGCGGATTATCCTTCGATGGCCCCTCAATCAACGCTATTGCTGTGTGCTTCTTCGCGCCCAAAAACTTCACACGCAAATTATCGCGCGATATCTTTTTTTGGATAGCCATCAAACGGCTGCGGCGCTCGGTTATGGTTGCCGCGTCTACCTTTTCTTCGAGCGCGTAACTTCCGGCGTTGTCCACATCAGAATACTCGAACACTCCCATCCAATCCAGCTGGGCAACGCGGATGAAGTCGCATAGTTCGTTAAAATCAGACTCGCTTTCCCCAGGGAATCCCACAATAAATGATGTGCGCAGCGACACACCTGGAATCGTCGTGCGGATACGCTCCAACAATTTTAGAAACGCTTCGCCGTGCGATCCGCGCTTCATGCGTGCCAGCACGTTGCGGCTGGCGTGCTGTAGGGGCATGTCCATATATTTCGCCAACCGCGGATGCGCCGCCAGTGTATCCAGCAATTTTTGCGTGACGCGATTCGGGTAGGCGTATAGGAAACGCACCCACAGCAAATCCTCCACCTTCGCGAGCCGCTCCAGCAGTTGCGCCAGCCCATCGCGAAGGTCCAGGTCTTCGCCATACGAAGTTGTGTCTTGGCCGATCAGCGTGATTTCGCGCGCTCCGCGGGCCGCTAGGTTTTGGGCTTCGCGAACAACCGATTCAAACCGCCGGCTGCGAAATGTTCCCCGGAGCTGCGGGATAATGCAGAAGCTGCATGGATGATCGCAGCCCTCGGCGATTTTTATGTACGCGGCGTGACGCGGCGTGGTCACAATTCGCGGCGTCAAATCGTGGTACAAAAACGCGGGCGGTGCAGCGGGCAGCACCCGCAAGTCCCCTTCTACCGCTTCCACGATCCGCTCCACCTCGCCGGTCCCGACCACCGCATCCACTTCTGGAACTTGTTCCAGAATTTGCGCGCGGAACCTCTCCACCAGGCACCCGGCTACAATCAATTTCTTGGCGCTACCAAATTTCTTGTGCTCCGCCATTTCCAAAATGGCGTCCACCGATTCTTTTTGCGCTGCTTCGATGAAACTGCACGTGTTGACCACCAAAACATCGGCTTCCTCGGCTCGTGGCGTCAGTTCGTAACCCTGCCGCGAAAGAATACCCATCATCACCTCGCTATCGACGAGGTTCTTGGGACAACCCAGGCTTATGAATCCGACTTTAGTCATGGGTACGAATTGTCAGCAGAACACAACTCTTAATAGTAACACGCCTGCCCGTGGGCTCAGTCGGAGCTGATTTCTCTTATCGCGAACGCAGCGAATTCTTGATCTGCTCGAAGAGTTGCCGAAGCCGCAGCGTGTCGCAAGCCAGATCGCCGAACCGCACGTGTGTGTAGATCTGCGTAAATTCGCGCAAGGCTGGCGCCAAAAGCTGCCCATCGAAATTTCTTGCTGCGCCCGATGTTTCTACCGTAGCAACGAATTCCAGCGGCGTTTGCGTCTCCCGACGAGTGAACCCTCGCCGTTCGAGCAACCGCAACAGCTCGGAATAAAAACGCGAAGCCAGTTGAGGATCCGTTCTCCTGGTTTTTGTTGCTCGTAATTGAACAAGTAAACGCACACGGCGAAGGAGTGCTGAAATTACGCCGAAGCGCAATACCAGCAAGAAACATACCAATGCCCCGGGAAGCAGATAACGCAGTTTGGAATGCTGGAACTGCCACGATTTGATCCATTGGCGGCCGTAAGTTTCTTTATGTTCAAACCACGAGCGCGCGGATTCGACCCAGCTTCGCGAATTTCGCTGTAGGCTGTGCGCAAGAACCGTCTGGTGCGCGAGATCGTAGCTGACGATCCATTCGTTCCAGGTCAGGATCATCCAATCAGCGTACTGTGCCAGACGCGAAAAAAATCCGATGACATTTTCCGGAGCCGCCGGTGTTGGATCGAACGTCATCCAACCGTTTCCTGGAAAATAAACTTCCACCCAACTGTGCGCGTCGCTGGCCCGCACGATGTAATCGCCGCCCAGGTCATTGTATTCACCTGGCAAAAAACCGTTCACTTCTCGCGCCGGAATCCCCAGCGTGCGCAACATCACGGTCATCGAAGAAGCGAAATATTCGCAATGCCCTGCGCGCGTTTCAAAGAGAAAATGCGCAAGTGGATCTGCCCCGGGTTTGCCGCTCAGTTTAAGCGAGTAAGTGAAGCGGCTCCGCAAATAGTTTTCTAGGAGCAGTGTTTTGTCGTAAGCAGTTTGCCCGCGTGCGGTGACTTGCTCTGCCAGCGGAGCGATGCGTGGATCAAGCGTGGGAAGTTGTAGGTACGTGTTGCGCATTTCCTCGGAGTAGTCTGTGGGCGCGCTCCGCAGTTGCTCGGCGTTTACTGCTGGCAGCCGTGACAACCCGGCATAACGCACCGCCGCATAATTGTGAAATGGATTGAAGAGTGATCCAGCGGAGTCACGGAAAAGGTAAGTACGGCGAGTCGTGAAATTCGGGTCGCCGCCATCACCGTTAAAATTCCCGCGTACAGAAACGACGTTGCTTGGTACAAATAATGCGTCCGTGGCGATAGGTTCCAGGTATACCGTGTATACGATTGGAGTCGCGCCAGCTGCCCGCTGGCTGGAATCTCCGACGAAAATCCAGCCATCCGAATTGGGCAGCAATGTTTCCGCTCCGCGCTCCCCGGAAGTCCACCGTTTTCCGTCAAAGTTCGAAAGCGCGATGCCGCGCCAGCGCAGGCGGTCGTATCCCACCGGCTTGCCAGTTTCAACGCGCATGACGATGGCGGAATTCTGTTTGATTTCGCCGATTTGTCCGAGCTCCACACTGTCGTTGAAGCCGCTCATTAATCCAGGATTGAGGCTAGCCGCGCCGAGGTAGCCCGCGCTGAACCGAGGGAAAAGGAAAAACAGTGCTCCCCCAAGTAGGATGGCGCCGAACGCCGCGCTGAGTGCTGCTAAACCTAAAGCGCGATTGAGCCGTTGCTCGCGCTCCGGATGCGCCGCCGCAAGCGGCGTAATCGCGCCAATCGCGCCGCGGCGCAGCTCTAATCCTACAAATGTGGCCACTCCGAATATTAGAAAAAGAAAGAAAAGCGCCAAAAACGTGGTGTCTACCGTCAACACCGCCGAAGCCAATACACCCGCGAACGAAAGCATGGCCAGAAACATTGCATCGCGGTCGGTCGTCGCACTGTACAAGCGCACTAGCGCGACAAACATTAGAAAGTGTACGGCTCCCAACAGCGCTGCAAACAAGGGGGGATTCGGTGAATTCGCTACGAAAGATCGCGACATCAAAAAAATATCCAATGGAAACACGCCCAAATACGCGATCACTAACCACGTCGCGGTGCTGTGCTTAAGCTCCGCGGGACGCCCGCGCCACCAGCGATACCCTTTATAAAGAACTGCAGCAGGCCCAAGAATGGACGTAAAAAGATCGAGCTTGCCGGTGCTGGCGAGAGTACTCATGGAAGTGAGCACCAAAAAGAATAGCGATAGACGAAAGAAACGTTCGGCGGGGAGCGCGGAAATACCTGCCGCGGAAAGTGAAGAACCACCTGGAACTATGCTGGAAGATCTCATGACGGACTTATTATCGTAGCACTTGCGCGCCACGCGGACGGACCGGCGAGGCGAAAGCGTAACACGCTTAGATGTGGGTTTGAGCGATGGCTTGCGCTTCCAAAGCGCGAGAGGTGTTCTTTGCTTCCAGAGCGGCGCGCGCGACCTTGCGTGTCAGATTGGAAATTGGCAAGGAAGAAAGATTCTCCAGAAATACGCTTTTCGCTCCGCGGATTTGCGGGAGTTTTGTCACGTGGATGTAAAAAGGGAAGACGCTAATACTGCGATAGGTAACAGCGTGGCGGACTTTAGGTAACGAAAGAGCTTGTGGCCAGCCGTTGGGGCTGCCTGGCAGCCAACCTTTCAGAAAACAGTTCAATTGCGCAGCAGGATCCCCGTTCACGGAGATGGTCGGGAAATGCCACATGCGGGATACCAGCGTGGGAACATCGTCAGTCGCCGTTTTTTCCTTGGTGCTTTCCGGCGGTGGAAGCAGAAGGCAGCGCCCGCGAGCATCCGCAAAGACCGCGGCCACAAGGCTCACGTCAACGCTCGCGCGTTTTTTTTGCTTTTCAGGCAGCGATTCGGCGATGCCGAGTTGGCATGCGCGGCAATAACTATTTATCGGACATACCAGGCACTGGGGAGCGCGTGGTGTGCAGATCGTAGCGCCCAACTCCATCAGTGCTTGATTCCAGTCACCGGGAGATTTCGCATCGATGAGCAGATCCGCGGATTTTTGTAGCGCTCGCCAGCGCCGAGTTTCGCGCACGTCACCGCGAACGGCGCCAAGCCGCGCGAGCACGCGCGCCACATTTCCATCCAGGGCAGCGTGCTGCGCTCCGAAAGCGATACTAAGGATCGCCGCCGCAGTGTAATTGCCGATTCCCGCCAGTGCCAGAACTTCTTCCTCCGTGCGCGGGAATTTTCCGCCATGCCTTGCGACAATTTGTTGCGCTGCCTTTTGTAGATTTCGCGCACGGCGGTAATAGCCGAGACCAGACCACGCGCGCAAAACTTCTTCAAGCGATGCTTCTGCCAGCTTGCGCACATCAGGAAAGCGCGCCAGAAATTTCTCGTAATACGGTATGACCGCCGCGACGCGCGTCTGCTGCAGCATAATTTCTGAAAGCCAGATGTGGTAAGGATCGCGGGTGCGGCGCCAAGGCAGGTCGCGCTGAAACTCGCGAAACCAGGCGAGCAATTGCGTGCGAAAGGAAGGAAGCGAGGATGCCTTGATCATGTGCAACCATATTCTCGCACAGCTCAAGCCGGAAGAAATTTCGAGAGGCAATCAGCGGGTTACATCATCCAGGAAAATAACGTAAGAGGAGTGCCAGAGGTTCGCTGGTATCGAACCGCGCGGCTGACTGGTCACGATAATTTTGAATAAATCTGGCGACGCCGCCAAATCGTTGATGAGCGTATGTTGCGGATCTGGCCCTAGCGGCTGCGCCAGCGCAAGATGCCGCAAGACGAAAAACACTATCTCCTCAGCCGGCGCCAGAGGCGTCTCTACTCCGGCGCTGCGAAACTGCATCAAGGCGTTGCGTTCATAAAAATGCCAGACCAGCGCCGCGCAAAGCGACACCGCGCGCTCGAAGCGTTCGCTCGCGGTCAGCACCACAGAGCCCTGGCGCCGAGTGACCACCGTACTAATATGTGGATCCAGGACCAAGAGGACGCGGCAGTCATCTTCGCGCGTGAATTCGCGAACCATCAACGAACCGGAACGCGCCGAAGCTTTCCAATGAACATGACGTACGCTGTCGCTGGCCACGTAGTCGCGCAACGCGTAGAGATCCTGGCCACGGCCTTTCACCAAACTCTCCAGCGCTCCCTGCAGGCCGGGCAGCATCTCCAGAAATTCTTGCGTCGGCTCAACGCTGGGATACACAATCGCTTCCGTCTTTAGAGTCAGTCGGCGGGCCTTCTGCAAAAATCCAAATGGAAAACGTGTGACGATGCGAAACGCATCCTGGCGATGCACTCCGCGCCGCAAAAAAGTTACGGGTACACTTTGCTGCACGCGATCTTGCCTGGGGAGATAAGGAAAATAAACAGAAGTCTCGAGAATCGCCGCTGCCGGAGTATCTTTAGTTTTAACGGCTTCGACGCGCAGAGAAAAAGATGGCAAGGTGAGTTTTTCGTTTTCCAGCGTGACCACGGCGCGCACGGGCTGCGCCGCGAAAATATGTTCAGGGAGTTCCAGGCGCATTTCCACGCCGGCCAGGGTGAGCGAAGAGAGGATTCCGGACATGATAATGGCCGCGATGAGGCTGGCAAGAATCAGAAACAAAAGATTGTTGCCAGTATTCATGGCCGCCAGCGCAACGAGAATGATCCCGGTGATGTAGGTCCATCCTTCGCGCGAAATCTTGTACTCCATTTTGTACCCGATCCAACGAAGCGGCGTGCGCTTCGCGAGCACAGGAACGAGAGTAAGTCCCACCCAGGCGGCAACAAGCAGCGCGCCCAGCGCGGAAACGCCGGCGAGAAAGACCTGCCCAAGTTCTGCGGCTGCGCCGGAATATAGCGCAAGAAGCAGCGCAACAGTCAATGCAGCGAGAGAAAGAAGGAACGCGCGCACCGCAGAGCGATCGGTTTTAACCCAAAGCTGCGCGACGCTAGCGTAAAGATTCACAGGGGTATGCGGACGGAATCGATGATATCGCGGAGGACGGATTCGGTAGTCTCCGATTTTTTCTGCAACGAGGCGTGACGCGAGCTGGCCACTACGCGATGCGAAAAAACCGAAACGGCAAGTTGCTTGAAATCGTCAGGCAGGCAGTAATCGCGGCCTTCGAGAAAAGCGCGGGCCTGTGCGGCGCGTTGCAGCATAAGCGTGCCGCGCGGGCTGACGCCAAGCGCGAGGTGCTCGGACTTACGGGTGAGATTGACGATCTCCAAGGCATAATCGTGCAAGCTGGCGTCAACCTTCACGCGCGCGACCGTATCCTGCATGGCCAGCACGTCATGCACATCGGCGACCGGCTCGAGAGATTCGAGCGGATCGTCGCCCACGCGGCCCACGCGCTTGCGCAGAATTTCGCGCTCTGTTTCCTGCGAGGGATAGCCCATCTTGATACGCATCAGGAAGCGATCGAGCTGCGATTCGGGCAGCGGGTAGGTGCCATGATGCTCTACCGGATTTTGCGTGGCGATTACCAGAAATGGGTGTGCCAGCGGGAGGGTCTTCCCGTCGACAGTAACCTGCGACTCATTCATCGCTTCCAGCAGCGCGGATTGCGTGCGTGGCGTGGTGCGGTTGATTTCGTCAGCCAGCACGACGTTGGCAAAAATCGGCCCCGGACGAAATTCAAATTCGCGCGTCTCCGGATTATAAACACTGACGCCAAGAACATCGCTCGGGAGCAGGTCCGAAGTAAATTGGATGCGCTGGAAGGTGCAGTGAAAAGATTTGGCGAGCGCTTGCGCCAGCGTGGTCTTGCCGACGCCGGGAACATCCTCAATGAGCAGATGGCCGCGCGCAAGCAAGGTGATCAACGCAAGCTGGATGGCATCTTCTTTGCCATAGATGGCGCGCGCAATGGAGTGCTGCAACTGCGAGACGATCTGCGAGGTCGCGGTCGGCATTGGTTGAAAACCCGGGCCCTTCCTGTTACAAATAATGAGCGACAGAGAATGTCAGCGGGCGATTAGCTCAGTTGGTTAGAGCGCTCCCCTCACACGGGAGAGGTCAAAGGTTCGAGTCCTTTATCGCCCACCACTTCTAAATGCCCAAGCGACCATTCTAGCGAAAAATTACTGATGACAACCTTGCAGCGTACAATCGAGTTTCTAAGCCTGAGCTTGTGGCTGGGAGGCGAAGTCTTTCTGGCTTTTGTGATGGCTCCCGGCGCATTTTACGTTTTGGGCAATGACGCACAGGCCGGCGCAATGGTGCGGTACGGGTTGGGGCACATGCACGTGGTGGGCGCATTTTGCGGTTTGCTGTTCCTGGTGACACGGGTGATGCGCACGGGCAAGTTTGCGAGCCTAGTGAAACCGGCCTCGCTTTGCGTAATGGTGATGATCACTTTGACGATAATTTCGCAATATACGGTTATGGCAAAAATGTCCAGTTTGCGCGCGCCGATGAGGTCGATTCACGCGCCCGTCATGGACAGCCCTGAATGGGTCGAATTCAACCGACTGCACCATTTGGTGGTGTTAGTCGAGGGCGGCGTGATGCTAGCTGGAGTTGCCGGCCTGCATTTGCTGGTGCGCGAGTTACGCTCTAATTCTACAGAGGCTTAGGCAGCTTGGACCGCGGCACCTACTCACTCTAGGCCCACCTCCCGAACTCCGGTACCCCACACCCCCTGTTTTCAGTGTGTTTTGCCCACCTAGACGATAGCCGAAGACTTGGGATGCCAAGAGGCGCAGGTAGAATCCGCGCTTATGGCTTAGTGGCGCGCGGTTTGCGGGATTTGCGCGCACGGGCAGGGCGAATCTTGTTGGTGGTGGAATAGCCGGCCTTCTCGAATGCTCTCCACATATACCAACTGGCAATTGTGCGGTAGGGCCGCCATTGTTCTCCGAAGGCGAGAAGTTCCTTGGGCTTGGGCATGTGCTTCTTGCCGTAGGTCACGGCCCAGCCTTTTTTTACGCCGAGGTCATGAATGGGGAGAACGTCTGGACGGCCCAAGGTGAAGATGAGAAACATTTCGACGGTCCAAGCTCCGATCCCGCGGACAGAGGTAAGGCGGTCGACGAGCTCTTCGTCGGACATAGTCTGAGCTTGTTCGCGGGTAGGGACAACGCCTTCGAGAGTTTTTTGGGCCAGGTCTTTCATGGCGAGAATTTTTGCGCCCGAAAGTCCAGCTTTGCGGAGCGCGGATTTGCGGAGTTTCAACATCTCCTCTGGTGTAGGGGCCCGGCCAGCGGCGCTGAGCGCTTTGATCCGGCCGAAAATTGTGGCCGCGGCTTTGCCAGAAATGGATTGATAGGCGATGGATTCGAGGAGAGCTTCGTAAGGAGTTTCGGCGCGAACTTCATCAAGCTGGAACTGCATGCTGCTTTTGATCAGATTGGCGAGGCGGGGGTCGCGTTCCGCGAGGTGTCGCAGGGCCAGGCCAAGATCAAAGGGCAGAGATGGAGTGGTGCTGGTCAATGTGGAGGAAGCGTCGAGCCTCAAGATGACAAGCTACCTTACGCCGTGAAATATTTCCAGACGATGCAGTCGGACAAAGTCGAGTTTTCATTGGTGATCTGTTGCGGGAAGACAAGAGCCACCTCTCGCGGCACCGTGCTACTATTACGGGTTTATGCAAACAGGAATTATTGGACTACCGCAGGTAGGGAAGACGACTTTGTTCAAAATCCTCACCAAAGCGCACGTAGAAGGCAAGCCAGGGAGTCAGGGAACACACGTGGGCGTGGCTAAAGTGCCGGAGCCACGGCTCGTGGAATTGGCCAAGCTGTACAACCCGAAAAAAATAACATATGCGACGGTGCAGTACGTCGACGTGGGCGGGATGCAGAAAGACCGCAACCGCGATGCGCTGGCGCCGTTGCGCGAAGTGGATACAATCGCGCACGTGATCCGGGTGTTCGATGATCCGTCGGTGCCGCACGCGGCGGGAAGCATCGATCCTTTGCGCGATGCGACGAACCTGGAGCTGGAGCTAATTCTCACCGACCACGACCAGATCACGCGTCGACTGGAGCGGCTGGACAAGGATTTAAAGAAAAAGAAAGACCCGGTCCTCGAGACCGAGAAAAATGTTCTGGAGAAATGTAAAGTGCACCTGGAAGCGGAGAAGCCTTTACGCGAACTGGAGCTTACGCCGGAAGAGCGGAAGCCCATTGGAGGTTTCCTTTTTTTATCGCAGCGCCCGATGCTGTACGTATTGAATCTCGGCGATGATGAAGCCGCGGAACTTTCTACCGCCGTCGAGCGCCACAAGCTGAGCGCGCTGGAAGGCCGGCCAAACACCGCGGTGGTGGCAATCTGCGGACGGCTGGAAGCGGAATTGGCAGAAATGGACGACAAGGAAGCAACTGAGCTCCTTGCGTCTTATGGATTGAAAGAGCCGGGATTGAACCGCTTGATCCGCGCGACCTACGACTTGATGGGATTGCTCCAGTATTTCACCGCCGGAGAACCGGAAGTGCGTGCCTGGACGATTCGAAAAGGGGCCACGGCGGTGAAAGCGGCAGGAGAAATTCACAGCGACATTGAAAAAGGATTTATCCGCGCGGAGGTAGTGCGGTGGAACGACCTGCTGGCCGCGGGCAGCATCGCGGCAGCGCGCGAAAAAGCGCAAGTACGGCTCGAAGGGCGGGAGTACATTGTGCAGGAAGGCGATGTGATATTGTTCCGCCACAGCGGGTAACGACGCAATTTCTTACACTTTCCCATGGCTCCTGTTGAAGGATCGCGCATTGCACTGGCCGCCGGGCTTGGCTTGATAGCGGCGGCCGGTAACCTATTGGGCGGATACTTTGTTGTTCACAAGGATTGGCCACGGCAGTATTTGCAATATTTTCTAGCGCTCGGCGCGGGTTACATGCTGGCGGTAGCCTTCGTGGACGTGATTCCGGAATCAGTACGGCTGGCGGGCGAAGACGCGCTGATTTATGTGCTCCTGGGATATTTCCTGGTGCATCTTTTCGAGCATACGCTGGCGCCGCATTTCCATTTTGGCGAAGAGACGCACCACGAGGAGGTAAGCCATCACCACGCGCGCCGGACGTTGCTTTTGGGATTGGCGATTCATACATTTTTCGATGGAGTGGCGATAGCGTCAGGGTTTCTAATATCGACTTGGCTCGGGACGGTGGTTTTCGTGGCGGTCTTTTTACATAAGCTTCCGGAGGGGTTCACTGTAGCATCCGCAGTACTGGCGAGCGGGCAAGGGCGTCGCAACGCGATTCTGGCCGCGGGGTTATTGGGAGTAGCAACGTTATTGGGGGTCTTGTTGACCACGGTTTTACAGAGCCAATTGAAGTATGCCTTGCCCCTTTCGGGCGGAGTTACGGTGTACGTGGCGGCCACGGATTTGCTGCCGGAGGTAAACCGGGAACCCAATTGGCGGATGGCGCTATTGGTGTTTACCGGAGTATCTAGTTTATTGATAATGCGGCATTTCCTCCACGTGTAATTGCGCTATTTTCCTAGGCATTTTTGCAACTTCCTGACAGCACATGGGTTTGATACAGTGTGGCGGTCATGGCCAGGACCGACGTCCAACTGATGCTGGACGTGAAAGCGGGCGACGATCAGTCGTTTGCGCTACTTCTGCATCGATACAGGACACCGCTGGTCAATTTTCTGTACCGCATGGTGCGCAACCGAGAACAGGCCGAAGACCTGGCTCAAGAAGTATTTATCCGCGTGTATCGCGCGCGCGAAGATTATGTTCCGAGCGCTAAGTTCACCACATGGCTCTTCCGGATCGCGACAAACCTAGCTTTGAACTCGGTCCGCGATAACCGGCATCGGAGCATGGAAATTTCCCTGGATGCGCCCGTCAACGCGGATGCAGAAGATGGGGATGAGCGGCCGATGGAGGTTGCGGAGAAGCGGCCGAACATCGAAGAGAACCTGGTGGAGAAGGAGCGCAGCAAAGTGATACGTCACGCGATTAACAAGCTTCCGGAAAAGCAACGCGCGGCGGTGCTGCTGCACAAGTATCAAGAGCTGGATTATAAGGAAATTGCGAGGATCCTGGAATGCTCGGAGAGCGCGCTGAAATCGTTGTTGTTCCGGGCATATGAAACATTGCGAGTGGAATTAGCTCCGCTGGTAGCACAGCAAGCGAAATCATAGCAGGGAAGGAAGGCAAGGCAATGAGTTGTGTGGAAAGCCGAATTTTAAGTTATCTGGACGGGCGATTGAAGGAAGCCGAACAGAGAGAGATGGAAAAGCATCTCGGCGAGTGCTCAGCGTGCAGCCTACGTGTGAAGGAATTTCGCGCGGTGGGCGCATTGCTGGAGGAATTGCCGCAGATCGCGCCATCGGAGGGGTTTGATGCGCGTGTTCGCGCACGAGTGGCGGCGGAACCGGTAAAGCAGAACTGGTGGGCGTGGTTGGCTCCGCGCCCCCGCGTGGCGTTCGCAGCGCTCATGCTACTGGCAGCAAGCTTGTGGGTCGGTTGGTATTCCACGGAGCGCGTGAATGTCGCGAATCCCGGTTCGGAAATGCCTGCAGTGTCCAGCACCGATTTGCCGGTATTGGAAAATTACGATGTGCTCGCTAATTTCGAACCGTTAACGGAATTGCCGCAGCCAGTGCAGGCGGAAGCGGGAACACAGCCACCTCAAACGATGTAATGCGTTATGAGAGCACGGCGCCAATTCGCGGGATGGTTGCTGGCGTTGGGGATAAGTGCGCTTGGGGCGTGGCCCCTGGCGGCACAGGAACAGGATGATGTGCGGCCCAAGGCGAAGCGCGCGCCAGCGGAGCAAGAAAAGCAAGCGCGACAGCCAAGGCGGGAACGTCCTCAACAGAAGCCACAACCTAATTCGAGTAATACGTCAGGGAATGCACCGGGTAATGCGTCAGGTGGTGCGCCGGGCAATGCTTATGCCCCTGGAAATGCCGCAAATAATGAGTCAGGCAATGCGTCAAAGCGGGAGCGGGAGAGAGCTGCTGCGCAGAGGCCACAAGAAGAGAGGAATTACCCACCGTCGACGAATCCGAACAGACCGCCTTCGGCGAATCAGCGCGCGAATCAGAGATCGAATGAAAGCGAAGATGCTGGAGCGGAGCGCCCCGGACGTATGAATCGGGAGGAACGGCAACGAGTTTTGGAGAATCAACAACGCTTCCGGCAATTGTCTCCGCAGCAACAGGAGATTATGCGGGAACGCGCAGACGTTTGGCAGCGGATGACTCCGGAACAGCGGAGCCACGTTAAGGACGACGTGCTGCCCAACTGGAGACAGTTGCCGCCAGAACGACAGCGGGCAATTGAGCAACGTCTAGGAGTGCTGAAGAATATGCCGGAATCCGCGCGCAACCGACATCTGAGTGACCCGAACTTTACGCGCGGCATGAGCGAACAAGACAAAGCTTTGCTCAAAGACTTGAGCCACTTGCACGTCGGGGGCGAACCGGACCCGCCTGAGCAGAAGCCTCCCGACGATTAGAGCGACGGGTTTACGCTTTCAAAAGAAGCGGAAGTAAGTACCCGTCAACATATCCCCAAACATCTACAAGAATTGACAACGACGCTGCGCTCGCGGCATCGTGAATGGGTCGGTTTGTAAGCATTAGACTTCGGGAGGATTAGCCCGCTCGTGTCCACGCGCTTCCGCGCCCTGAAACATCGCAATTTTCAGCTGTTCATTGCCGGGCAACTTGTTTCGCTGATCGGTACGTGGATGCAGTCGGCGGCACAACTCTGGCTGGTGTACAAACTGACCGGTTCGGCTGCGCTGCTGGGTGTTTTCGGGTTTGCCAACCAAGCTCCGATCCTGTTCCTGGCCTCCATCGGCGGATATGTTGGGGACCGGTACAATCGGCACTATGGCGTGATGGCAACGCAGGCGGCATCCATGGTGCTGGCCTTCATATTGGCGGCGCTGACGTTTGCGAACGTTATCGAAGTTTGGGAACTGATCCTGATTGCATTTCTTGTGGGCGTGGTGAACGCCTTCGATGTGCCGATACGCCAATCATTTTTGGCGCAAATGGTGGTGAAGGAGGATCTGCCGAACGCTATCGCATTGAATTCGTCCATTTTTAATGGCGCGCGAATTATTGGGCCGGCGTTGGCGGGATTCGCACTGGCATGGAAGGGGCCGGCCTGGTGCTTCATTCTGAATGGAGTGAGTTTTCTGGCCGTACTGGCCGCACTGGCAGCGATGCGCATAAAGAAATCAGAAACGAAGGTTCCGGAAGGGTCGCCCTTTAATAATTTCATTCAGGGATTTCGATTTGCGATGAACGACATGCCGATACGTTCGGCCCTTCTGCTGTTGAGTATGCTGAGCTTGCTGGGATTGCAGTACTCCATCTTTATGCCAGTTTTCGCTAGCGATATATTGCATAGCGGCGCCAGAGGTTACGGTTTGCTGATGAGTTCGGCGGGCGTAGGGGCACTTGTTGGCGCGCTGCACTTTGCGGGGCGAACGAGTTACCAAGGACTGGCAAAATGGATCGCCGCTACCTCCATGATTTGCGCGGTGGGACTGATATTGTTTTCGCAATCACGCATGTTCTGGCTCTCCGCGCTGGCATTGCTGTTGGTTGGCTTTGCTGGGACCGTGCAAATGGCGGCGACGAATACCATTGTGCAAAGCCGCGTGCCGGATGAATTGCGCAGCCGGGTGATGGCTGTTTACGCCACCATGTATATGGGAGTGCAGCCCATCGGTTCGCTGATCGCGGGCGGTGTGGCCAAGCACATGGGGGCAACGTACACGCTGACCTTGTTTGGGATATTGGTGCTGGTGGGCAGCCTGATATTTTTGTTGCGGGTTGTGTTGCGGCTGCGGCAGCCGGCACCGGCGACGTAACTTAGCCTGAGACGGGATTGATACGGTACAGCCAAGCAGGTTGCGGGATAGTGAGCTCGATGGCGGCGGCCGAGTTTGGCAGGTCGAGAAGAGCGTCAACTGCCGGACGATTTGGCGAAAGCGAACACACGGGATCGGTGGCCGCGGCGTTCCCTGCGAGCAGAAGCGCTTGGCAGCGACAGCCGCCGAAGTCTTGCGTGCGACGATCACAGGTCTTGCAGGGTTCCTGCATCCAGTCTTCCCCGCGAAATTTTTGAAAAGCTTCGGAGTTTCCCCAAATCTCGTCGAGGTGGCGGTTTCTGACATTTTCGAATGATAGATCGGGAATTATTTTTGCCGCATGACACGGTAGCGCTTCGCCGGCGGGCGTAATGAGCATCAACTTACGGCCCCAGCCACTCATGCAGGCTTTAGGATATTTTGCGTAGTAATCCGGAATGACAAATTCCACGCGGATGCGACCTTGAAGGCGCGTTTGTGCCTGCTTGATGAATTCGATGGAGTGCGCAAGCTGTTGGCGCGTGGGGAGCAAATGTTCGCGGTTCGCGAAAGCCCAGCCGTAATACTGCACATTAGCGAATTCGACGCGCGTGGCGCTGGAAGCATCAGCAATCGCCAACATTTCCTGGAGCTGATCGATATTGCGGCGATGAATGACGAAGTTGAGGGTCACCGCAATGCGGTGGCGCTTGAGCCATTCGAGGACGCGAATTTTATGGGCGTGCGACTTGGTGCCGGATATTTCGTTGGCGGGCTCTTCGCGAGCGCCCTGGAAGCTCAGCTGAAAATGATCGAGGCCGGCTTGGATCAATTGCTGGAGGCGTGTTTCGTCGAGCGGCAGGCCGGAGGTGATCAGATTGACGTACAGGCCAGCGGCGCGTGCAGCGCGCACAAGTTGGACAATGTCCGGGCGAGCTAGTGGTTCACCACCGGTGAAATCCGCCTGCAGGACGCCTGCAGCGGCAGCTTCACGGAACACGCGCGACCATTCCTCAGTCGAAAGCTCGTTCGCACGCTGTGTGAGTTCGAGCGGATTCGAACAGTAGACACAATGCAGCGGACAGCGGTGAGTTAGCTCGGCGATGAGCGCAAGCGGCGGGGCGATGTGTGCGGCGGTGGGCATAAAGAAAAACGAAGATGAGCGCTCGCCTCAGGCGGTGGGCGCCTCAAAATCCAGGGCGCGCTGGTCATGAAGTAGTGCGAGATAGCCCAGGATGTCCGTTTGAACTCTTTGGGCCTCCGCTTTCGAATAGAGCTTCTGCAAATCGGCGATGATTTGTTGCACAGTGTGACGGCCGTCGCACCGCTCGACAATTTCAAGGCTCGGACCATTCAAGCGCAGTGCGCGCTCCGGCATGAGTAGCGTGCGCGGCTGTTGAGTCTTGTCGTTCAGGCGGCAACCGGGAGCCAGGCGAGGAATGTTATCGAGTTCCGGCGTCATCGGGGTTCCTTACAAGTTCGCGGTGGGCTGGAAGGCACCAGGAGGCGGCCAGCCGGGATTAACGTAGGCGAAATAGAGCGCATCCAGTTGAGCCCACAGAATGTCACACTTAGCGCGAAGAGCGGCATGAGCCAGGTCTTGCCGTTTTCTGGTGCGTGCGTGGTCGACGACCCAAGCGAGAGCGAACTCCGCGTCGTCGGGCGCTTGCGTGAGCCGCCCGGTGAAATAGTCGAGGCCGCCGGAAAGCCATGGGTAATGCTGGCGCATACGGTCCAGGCGTAAAGAAATAAGCTGGTGCGAGAAGAGCTCGGTGAGCGAAGAGGCTACGGCTTCGAGAAGCGGCCGAGTACTCACAAAATGTACGTAGGCCTCGACGGCGAAGCGCGCGGCCGGCAAAATGCCATCGCCGCGAAGGGCTTGGTCGCGCGGGAGACCAGTCGCTTCGACCAGGCGCAACCACTTTTCAATTCCACCGGGCTTCGTGCCATCGCCATCGTGGTCCAGAATGCGCTTGCGCCAGGCTAAGCGAAAGGCCGGATCTTCGCTGCGTACAAGGATGGCGGCATCCTTAATGGGGATATGACTCTGATAGTAGTAACGATTCAAGGCCCACGCCTGAAGTTGTCCGCGCGTGAGCTTTCCTTCATGCATAAGCAGATGAAATGGGTGCCGGTGGTGATAGCGATCTTTGCCGATAGCATGAAAGCCAGAGATAAATTCAGTCTTCGACAAGAGCTGCTTTTCAACGGCATCGTTGAGGGATGGGGTCACAGTTTGACCTCCATCCCATCGTAGGCGATTTCCCATCCCGCATCCAACACCGCACGATGTTCGGCGCTCGTCTCATCCAAGATGGGATTGGTGTTGTTGATGTGGATCAGAACTTTACGGCCTTTGGTATTGCTGGGATATTGTGCGAGCAGCCCGTCAGGGCCCCAAAGCGGGAGATGTCCCATTTCACGCGCCGTCTTCGTGCTGCGGCTGGTCTTGATCAACTCATCGTCGCTCCAGAAGGTCCCATCCAAAAACGCCAGATCGGCCATTTCGGCTGAAAACCGCCAGGCGCCGAAGTCCCCGCCAAGGGAAGGGGCATAAAAAATGCTCTTTTCAGAGTTCTGGAATACGAATCCTACGACCGCTTCGTCGGGTGGGAGCGTGCGGGCAACTTCTTCACCGACGTAATCAGGGTACTCCCCGCCGAGCGGCACGGTGCCGCAGATGAACTCCGGCTTGGCGCCAGGTTGCTCAGACAAATGACAACCCAAACGGCCTTTGCTCGACAAGGTGAGCCATTTTACCGGTGGAACCGCACGCTCCAGAACGCGAAAGATGCGATTTTCTTTGTGTAGAACGCGCTGGACACCAGACGTGGCGAAAGCAAAAAAACTTTGAAACTCGCGGAGGTGCAGAAGTCCCATCACTGAGTCAACGTCAGCGCTAGGAAGAAACACGCCGGCGATGGGCGATGGGACGGAACCTTCGTGCGGCGCGAGTTCCGGTGTAGCGAGGATTTGGGTTCTGAGGTCTGGCGAAGCGCTGACCAGGAACCAGACTTTGGAGTCAGTGGAGAAGGCAAGCTGTGTTTGCGTGCGCGGACGACCGCGCAGGCTGCCATCGCGCATATGGCGGCAATTGCGGCAAGCACAATTCCATTGGGGGAAACCGCCCCCGGCAGCGGAACCGAGGACTTTTACGCGCATCCGAGGGCTTTTCGAGCAGACCGCAAAGCGGTCATCGGACTAGAGCTCGGCGTTGGCGTATGAGCTGATTTCGCAGCTCAGGTCAATTTCTTCGTGCTGCGGAGTAATCCATTCCATGGCTCGAAAACTCCTTTGGAAATGAAACTTATTTAAGACGAACTGAGAATAGCACGGGGCTTCCTAGAAGTGAACCCTGAGCCGACGAGATAATGGGTAGCGAAAGCAGTTCGTAAGATGCCGCGCCCTAGGGGATTGAGCGGTGGGAACCCGTGTTTATGAGATTTCTCTAATCCAGATAAGTGCACTACTAAGTATGGGTCGAAGTGGCGATGGGAAGCACAATGGGTCGTAGCGAAAAGCTAGTCTCATACACGACACGTGAATTCCACAACAATTTAAAAAAAACTTGATGTTTCTTCTTGACATGCTTCAAATCCGCACTATGATGTGGGCAAATGTGGTGAGAAGTGGTCGTAAGTAGAGGATTGTAGGCGACAGTAGGGGCACTTTAGAATTTCAATTTTTTGGGTCATGGTAGTGGCTTTTGGCCATCCGAAAGCGCTTTTTAGTGTGTAAACACGTGAAAGCTGACCACACGAAGGCTCGTAAAGAGGTCGCTGTAAGCGGGGCGAATGAATCTGCGGGGCAACGGTCCGGCGAAGGTAGACGAGAAGGGTCGATTGAAGATACCCGCCGTGTTTTTGGACGCTTTGAAAGAATACGGAGAGCAATTTTACATCACAAGTCCAACCGGCGAGTCGGCACGGATCTACCCGATGAAAGTTTGGTCGGAAATTGAGGACAAGCTGTCGAAGGTGTCTTCGCAAAATCGAGCGAAACGGAAATTCCTATTGCGGACGAATTATTTTGGGCAAACGGTCGAGCTGGATGGTCAAGGACGGCTGCTGATGCCCGCAGTGCTGCGTGAATCAGCGCAGTTGAAGGGTGAAGTAGATGTGTTCGGAAACCTCGATTATCTCGAGGTGATGAACCACACCCGAGTGCTGGATGACCTGAAGAATTCGCCGTATACGGAAGAGGACCACAAAGCGTTGGAAGACCTGGGGATTTAACGGAGCAAGATGCTGACCGCCCGGGGGTTGCGGGTGAACTGGAGCGGCGGCTAGTGGCAAGCAGATCGGAAGCGCATAAGCCGGTGCTGCTAGAAGAGGTGCTGGAATGGCTGCGCATCAAGCCGGAAGGAACTTACATCGACGCCACGCTGGGAGCGGGAGGCCATTCGGCAGCCATCGCGGCACGATTGATGGAGGGGAATCCGCGCGGGAAATTGATCAGCCTGGACCGGGACGCACGGGCGTTAGAACTGGGACGGGAGCGGCTCAAGAGTTTTGCGAGCGTGGTAACGATCGTGAGAGCGGGGTTCTCGAGGATTGCGGAGGTCGCGCAAGAGTTGGGGATTCCGAAGGTGGACGGGGTCTTGGCCGACTTGGGAGTTTCCAGCATGCAGCTTGATGAAGCGGCGCGAGGATTCTCGTTCCGCGAGGCGGGACCGCTGGACATGCGCATGAATGCGGATGATGAACTCACGGCAGACGAGATTGTGAATCGCTGGTCGGAGAAAGAGATAGCCGACCTGCTCTATCGGGAAGCCGATGAGCACGATTCCAGAAGGATCGCCAGGGCGGTGGTACGAGCGCGACCCATCAGGGATACCGCGCACCTGGCAACGACTGTGGCAGGGGCCCGAAAGCAATGGGGAAGGCAGAGACTGCATCCCGCAACAAAAACGTTTCTGGCGCTGCGGATCGCGGTGAATCGAGAGATGGAGGAACTCGGGCAGTTTCTTTCTCGGACCCCGGCCACAATAAAT
>Ga0209011_1000053_pt1 | contig 74179 bp, 80 predicted proteins | sample BlaSpr_A8_OM1_M3_FD_187986 | JGI IMG/M metagenome (GOLD analysis project Ga0209011, IMG submission 187986) | Forest soil microbial communities from Thunder Bay, Ontario, Canada - Black Spruce, Ontario site 2_A8_OM1_M3 (SPAdes) (version 2) | ecosystem: Environmental > Terrestrial > Soil > Boreal...
CCATCTTCTTGGCCACCTCGAGCGCGCGCCCCGGTGACGCATTGATGAGGACGTAAGCCTTCATCTTCTAACCCCCAATTTCGAAGCCGACGTAACCCGTTCAGCGTACTCGCCGTCAGCGCCGGGCGCGCGCAGGGCGCCTAATGAGTTCTGAGCGCTCGCAGCATTACCTCGTCGGTCACATTTCCGCCCGAGAGGATGACTACCACCCTCTCATTCGGCGCCGGCCGGTGGTGGTACAGCAAGGCCGCCAACGCCGCCGCGCCCGCAGGCTCGGCGAGCAGGTGCTCCCACTCGAACAGAAGCCGTATCGCGCGGAGCATCTCGGTTTCCTCGACCAGCAGCACCTCATCGACGTAGCGCTGGGCCAGCTGGAAGGTGAGCCGGCCAGGTGCAGAGGCGGCGAGGCCGTCGGCGATCGTGCTCACCCGGTCGAGCGTGACGATGCTGCCGGCTTTCAGCGAGCGATACATGCCGTCAGCACCGACGGGCTCGACACCGATCACTTTGATTGCCGGCTTCTTTGATTTGAGATAGAGGGCAATGCCCCCGATCAGGCCGCCGCCTCCGATTGGCACGAAGACGGTGTCGAAGTCGGCCAGGTCGGACAGGAGTTCGCTCGCGATTGTCCCCTGCCCGGCGACCACCTCCGGATCGTCGTACGCATGAACGAACGTGGCTCCACTCTCCCGTTGAGCATTCAGCGCTTCCATGTACGCGCCGTTGTAGTTACGGCCGGCCTCGACCACGCGCGCGCCCAGCCTGCGGATCGCTTCGACCTTGAACGGGTTGGCTGTCTCCGGGACGTACACAGTGGCCGGCGCGTTGAAGACCGCCGCGGCGTACGCGACGCCCATCCCGTGGTTGCCGGCCGACGCGGTGATCACGCCGGCGGAGCGCTGCTCACCGGTCAGGCGGATCAGCTTGTTGAGTGCGCCCCGAACCTTGAAGGCGCGAATCGGCTGGATCGACTCGATCTTCATGTACACGTGGCAGCGTGCCTTCTCCGTGAAAGCTCGAGAGTGCTGCAGAGGCGTCGGCGGGAGGTAGGCCCGCAGCTCGGTCGCGGCTCGCTCGACGTCGTCGGGCGTGACCCCATCCACCTCTGCGTCTAGTTCCATCAAGACCGCGAAGCTACCATCAAGCGGTGAGTGACGATCTGGATCGCATCGCGCCGCGAGAGAGCGCGCACGCGAAAGCGCGCGACAAGAAGGTCAGGGGGCCGAAGGTGATCGCGGTCAATCCTGGGCTGAAAAAACTCGCGCAGCACCTGGCCGACAAACGAAGGAAGAAGGCGAAGGCCTGACGCTCACGCCGTGCCTTGAGGTGGGGCAGCCTGCGGATAGGCGTATCCATACGCGGGTGCCTGATCGATCTCCAACCGCCTGAATGCCAGGGTCCAGTAGGTCGATCCTTGGGCAAGGACGAATCCCTGCACGATCAGCACGACCGGCACGAGGATCAACACGATGATCGCGAACCCCAGCCACAACACAGTTTTCCCTGTCGTGAAGGCGACGACTGCGATCAGGGTTGCGGGCAGAACCAGGATCGCCAGCACAATGGCGGCGCAAATGCCGACCCCGATCGCGGTCGCGATCCCCACCAGCCAGACCAAGAGCACCCGGCCCAGCCGCTTCCTCACCAAACGGTGGCCCCGGACAAGGGCAGCTCTGGCTCCAAGCTGTTCCAGGACCGCCGCACGCGCGCCCAAGAAATTGAGGAAGCCAAGGTAGATCGAGTAAGGAATCGCTGCAAGGATGAAGAGCAAGGAGATCAGGCTGACCGCGACTATTCCCCCCACGTTGTTATTGACGATCGAAACGATCAATCCCAAGACGAGCGCGAACAACAAAATCAAGACCGGCAGCGCCAGCACGAGCAAGAGGAGGCGGAGCCGGATGATGGTGCCCATGGTCGCCACTCCGCACCGCCAGGCCGAGCGCAGGCCAAAAGGCCGCTCGGCGTCATGTTCCGCGGATGCGCGCACCAATGCACCTTCGCAAATCGCCGCCAGGATGAAAAAGGCGATAGCGAGCAGGATCAACACCACTGACACGGCCACCAGCAGTGAAAGGTGTGCACCCAACCAGTTGGAGATTTGCTGCGGGATGGCGCTGAAGTCCGGAGCGTTGCCCTTTCCCCCCGTTGACCCGATCGGCTGTGACGTGCTCGAGTTGAAGCTGACTCCACCTCCACTTTCTCCGGCAAAGAGAGCCAGCAGCCAGAGGTATTTGTGGCGCCAGGTGATCGCGAACGAGCGGGTGACGAGCTGCCAGTAGGGCATGGCTAGAAGCTTGCGCGCACTATCGCCCGTTTGTGCGTGCCCGAGCCAAGTACCTTGTCACCCTGCCGACACTCGACCTCGAAATAGAGCTTGTTGCCTTTGACCTCGCTCAGATTGGTCGTCACGACGACAGTGCTGCCTGGAGCTGCGGGAGCCAGGTGGCGGACGTGCACCTCATAACCCACGCTCGTGTGGCCTTCCGGCAGCAGCTGCTCGATGGAGCGGTGGCACGTGATCTCCATGAGGCCGATCATTGCCGGGGTCGCAAACGTACCGGCGCCGCCGACGTGGTGCGTGATGAGCTCGCCGTCAACCACACGCTCCAGGCGTCCCGTCAACCCCGGCCGAATACTTTCCACCGCATCCACGAGATAGATTGTCCCCAATGACCTCATGGTTCGGCCGGGTTCTCGAGGCGTGACCATGCCTCCAGTCCGCAAGGCGGTGATCACTGCTGCAGGACTCGGCACCCGGTTCTTGCCGATCACCAAGGCCCAGCCCAAAGAAATGCTGCCGCTGGTGGACAAGCCCACGATCCAGTACAGCGTTGAAGAGGCGATCGCGAGCGGGATCGAGCAGGTCATCTTCGTCACCGGCGGGGGCAAGCGGGCCATAGTCGACCATTTCGACCGCAACCTCGAGCTCGAGTTCTACCTCCGCAAGCGCGATAAGCCCGAGCTGCTCAGGATCCTCGAAGAGGTGGATGCGTTGAGCGATCGCGTGCACATGGCTTGGGTCCAGCAGAAAGAGCCGTTGGGGTTGGGGCACGCCATCTTCCAGGCGTATCCACTCATCGGTAACGAACCCTGCGCGGTGATCCTGCCTGACGACGTGATCCTCGGCGAAGTCCCGTGCTTGAAACAGCTGATCGACGCCTACGCGCACACGGGTGCGACGGTGATCGCCGCTCGCCGAGTTCCACCCGACCAGGTGAGCCGTTACGGCATCTTTGCCGTCAAGCCTTCGGGCGGGCCACTCCACGAGGTCGAGGACCTCGTGGAGAAGCCATCTCGGTCGTCGGCTCCTTCGGACCTAGCGATCATCGGGCGCTACGTGCTCACGCCCGCGGTATTTGGTGAGCTCGCCTCGTCAGAGCAGGGGGCGGGGCAGGAGATACAGCTCACGGACGCCATCAAGCGGACGCTTGGGTCCCACCCGGTCGTCGCGGTCGAGTTCGAGGGGGACTACTACGACACGGGCACGGTGCCGGGGTACCTGCGGGCCAACCTGACACTGGCCATGAAGCGAGAAGGCCTGCGGGAAGAGCTGGCTCCGCTGCTCCGCGAGCTGCTCGCCGAGGTTCCTGGCGGTCCCGGGAGTTCCGGGGGATCGGGTCTATAATCGAACGACGCTCTATGAGCCGAATTCCCAGACGAGTGATTTACCTATGGCTGTATCAGGACGAAAAAGGTTCGACGACGACAAAGTTGTCAAGTACGAAACCGCGGAGAAGGACTTCGAGGTTGAGGTTTCGCGCACCCTCAACAAATGGTGCGTCACGGTCTATCAGCTGCCGGACAGGCAAATCCTGGTCCAGGACTTTTTCCCGGAGCGCTGGAAGGCTCTCGCACGGGCCCAAGACTTCATCCGCCTGCTGAACCAGCGCAAGAAGAAGGAAGAGGAAGGCCGCGCGACCTCCGGCGACGACGACTACTAGCGGTCGACTCAACTTCATTTAGAGAGGCGCCATAAGCGTGGAGCGAGGCCTTTACTTTTTCGAATACGTCAACCGCAAGGCGTCGGACATCGTTGCAATCGTCAACAGCCGCGCGTTAGACGTATTCCAGAGCGCGACCGACAGCGCAGTCGACAAGACGGCGCAATTCCGAAGCCGGCTACACGTTGAATTCGCCGGTTTTGAGATCGGCCGAGAAGTCGAGATCGAGTTGGGCGAGCCACAGGACAGGGGCTACGCCGTTCTCATCCCGATCAAGTGGAGCGCCAAGAACCAAGCGGGGCTCTTTCCTGCAATGGACGCCGACCTCGAAATCGCTCCGCTAGACGACAAATTGCCGATGGCTCAAATCAGCGTCCTTGGACGTTACCGCCCGCCCTTGGGACTGTTGGGCGCGGTAGGCGACGCGATGATGATGCACCGAGTCGCCGAGGCAAGCGTTCGGCACTTCGTCAGTGACTTGGCAGATCGCCTTCGGGTGTGACAAATATGGGGCCGTCAGCCTGAGACTTGGTCCGCCACAGGGTATCGGCAGGCAACGTGTGATGGCGATCTCTCAGTCTCGGTAGAATTCTGCGCTCGTGAACTGGGCTGTTCTGCGTCGGGAGTGGGGTGCTGTCACGTTCGTCCTGACCGTCGTGGTCGGCATGATCGTTGTGCCGCTCGCCCTTTACCTCGCCAACCAGGGTCCTGGTCCGATCACAGTGCCAAGCACTTCGACCGCAACCAGCGCCAGGGCCAGCGCGGCGCAGACGGCGAGCCCGGTCAGAACCCCGTAGGGGCCTTGCCCTAGCCGGCGAACTGCCAGAGCAGCCGCTCACCGTTCGGCTGCACGATGTCCTCGAGGGGGAGGGTCAGCTCGGCGACCGACTTCTTCTCGGCGCTCACGCGCATCTCGATCACCTCGGAGAGGCGAAGGTGCGCGATCATCGCGCAGTCACGCAGGAAGGTGAAGACGACCGGGCGCACCAGGTTCATGACGTAGTCCGTCATGCCGGAGCCATCCGAAAGCGTCGCGCCTGAGGCGACGCGGTCGCGAAAGGCGAGCACTACGACCTCGTCGCTGAGCATCACCGGGTCGCTCCAGGCGTACGCCGCCGATTCTGTTCCGCTGAGCAGCTGAAGGAGCTCCGCAAGCCTGCGCATGGGAGTCTCGGGGCCCTCGATGAGGAGCGGCACGTCGCGCTGCCGCTCGTTGAATTGCTGGGCGCGATACTGCGCAGTGAAGCCAAGATCGGAGATCCCGGCGAACGGCGCTGGGACCTTGATCGTCATCTCGCCTAGTCCAGGGTTGCTGTGACGCATGGTGCGTTGGCCTTTCATGTCGTATTAACGCACGGAGGCCGCCAAATGTCTTCGGCGTCTTAACCCGAACCTGTCCTCATCGAGCAGGGGTGTCTAGCCGAGAATGAGCGGCAATGCCTCTCACCGGAATTCGCGTGCTCGACCTGACACGGCTTCTGCCGGGTCCGTTCTGCACGATGCTCCTGGCCGACATGGGGGCGGACGTCATCAAGATCGAAGATCCCGACCAGGGTGACTACATGCGCTGGTCGCCCCCGCTCGTGGACGGCCAGAGTGTGCTGTTCAACGCGGTCAACCGCAACAAGCGGAGCGTTTCCTTAAACCTCAAATCGGAGGCCGGGCGCGACCTGCTCCTGCAACTGGTCGAGGGCGCCGCTGTCCTGGTCGAAGGCAATCGGCCGGGGGTGATGGAACGTCTCGGGCTGGGCTGGGACGTGGTGCACGCGCGAAACCCGCGGCTCGTTATGTGTTCGATCACGGGTTACGGCCAGGACGGCCCGTTTGCCACCCGTGCGGGCCACGACCTGAACTACATGGCCACCGCTGGAGGCCTGGGGCTCAATGGCTCTAAGGGCAGGCCGCCGACGCCGCTTTCCGTCCAGGTCGCAGACATCGGAGGCGGTGGCCTGCAGCCGGCGGTCGCCATCCTCGGCGCGCTCCTTGGCGTGCAGCGGGGAGAGGAAGGGCGCTGGCTGGACGTCTCGATGATGGACGGGGCCGTCAGCTGGCTGGCCCTTGTCCTGGCCGCTCGGGGGGCCGGCGAGGACGTCGAGAGGGGGGACCAGCGGCTCGGCGGGCGCTATGCCTGCTACCGCGTGTATGCCTGCCAGGACGGTGGCTTCTACAGCGTCGGCGCGCTGGAGCCCAAATTCTGGGCTGCGCTGTGCATTGCCATCGAGCGCCCCGATCTCGTCTCGGTCCAGTTCGCCGAAGGGGAGGAGGGTGAGCTCGTTCACGACGAAATGGAGGCCGTGTTCGCGTCGCGGACGCGATCCGAATGGGAGGTCGCGTTGGCAGGTCTCGATGTCTGCTGCGAGCCGGTGCTGGAGCTGGACGAGGTCGCGTCTCATCCGCAGGTAGCGGCTCGCCGTCTGATCGCGAATCGGAAGACCGGTGTTGAAGTACGTCCGGCGGTTCAGCTCCGCGGCGAGTGGCGCCGCCTGAATCCACCGGGCCTGGGCGAGCACAACACCGAGATCCTGGCTGAGGTCGGGGTCGATGCCAAGCGCCTGGAGGAGCTCCAAGCGCAGGGAGTCATTTGACCAGGTCTTTCCAGACCTGCTTGACCTGCTCGCGCGTTGCCTCGCGCATGCCGCTGTTGTCGATCACGTAGTTCGCGAACGCGCGCTTTTCCTCGATAGGCATCTGCGCCGCGAGCATCGCGCGGGACCGCTCTTCACTGAGGCCGCGCCCCTTTATCAGGCGCTCGAGCTGGACCTTTTCGGGCACGTAGACGAGCAGCACATTCGAATAAAGGCGGGATAGGTCGTTTTCGAAGAGCAGCGGTACGTCCTGAACCACGACCCGGGCGCCCTTTTGAACGGCCTCGGCCGTTTGCGCAGCCATCCAATCGCGAACGAGCGGGTGAACGATTGCATTGAGCCGGCGTCTCGCGTCCTCGTCACCGAAGACCAGGGTCCCCAAACGAGCGCGATCGATTTTCCCGTCGCGCACGTATCCGGCTCCGAACTCGCGGACCACGGCGTCGAATCCAGGGCTGCCCGGCTCGTATGCGGCGTGGGCCGCCTCGTCGGCGTCGATGACCACCGCGCCGAGGTCTCGGAGCATCGCCGACACCGTTGACTTCCCCGAGCCGGCGCCGCCCGTCAGCCCAATGAGTTTCAATTTGTCTGGATGGCCGAAGAAGAGAAGTTCGACGCGGTAGTCGTAGGCGCGGGTCCGGCTGGCTCGGCCGCCGCGATCACCATGGCGAAAGCCGGGCTACAGGTCGCGCTGCTAGAGCGTGGTGTCAAACCGGGCTCCAAGAACGTGATGGGCGGCATCCTCTACAACCACTACCTCGAAGAGATCGTAGGCGACGTCTGGAAACAGGCTCCGCTCGAGCGGCCGATCATCGAGGAGCGGCGCTGGATGATGACGCCGGAAGCGACGATCGGTCTCGATTACAAGAACCTACGCAATCGCACGCATCCGCACTCCTACTCCGTTCTGCGCGCGCGCTTCGACGCCTGGTTCGCGGAGCAAGCCGAGAAAGCTGGGGCAATGGTGGTGCCCGAGACAGTGGTCGACCGGCTCATCGTCAAGAACAACCGCGTCGTCGGCGTCGGCACCGGCCGGGGGGACGACGTCTACGCCGACGTCGTGATCGTCTGTGAAGGTATCGGCCTCGGCTCCGGACTACTGGAGAAGACGGTGATCAATGGCAAGCCGCTGCGGCGAAAGCTGCGCCCGAACGAAGTTGCGATGGCGGTCAAAGAGATCATGCAGCTGGATTCGGGACTGATCGAGGAACGCTTCAACTGCGAACCCGGTGAAGGGTGCACGATCGAATGCTTCGGCGACTCGACGATGGGGATGTCCGGATTCATGTTCATCTACACGAACAAGGACACCCTTTCGGTGGGGGGAGGCGCGCTGCTGAGCGAGTTCAACGCCACGCTGCGCAGTCCGAACGAGCTGATGGAGCACTACAAGAACCACCCCGCTGTGAAGCCACTGCTGCGCGGCGCCGAGACTGTGGAGTATCTCGCGCACCTGATCCCGGAAGGCGGGTATCGCGGGATCCCGAAGGTCTACGGGCCCGGCTATCTGATCTGTGGCGACGCGGCGATGCTGTCGAACCCGGTGCACCGAGAGGGCTCGAACCTGGCCATGGAATCAGGCCGGCTGGCAGGCAAAACCGTGATCCACGCTAAAGAAGTGGGCGACTTCTCGGAACGGCGCCTGGCCGAGTACAAGGGCCTGCTCGACAGCTCGTGGATCATGGCCGACATGAAGAAGTACGACGGCGCGGTGCCATTGCTCGAGCACAACCCTCAGATGCTGACAAAGTACCCGCAGGTGCTCGACCAGATGCTCGATGAGTTCTTGCGCGTCGATGGCACCTCGAAGTGGCAAAAGCAGTCGAACATCTTCAAAATGCTGCGCAAGCAGGGCATGTTCCGTATGGGCTGGGACACTTTCAAAGCGCTCTGGACGATGAAGTAGCGGCTTCTTTCCACGCCCCTCTCCCTGCCCTCTCCCCCTAAAGGGGAGAGGGAAAAAGCTATCGTCCGATGGCCACGTTGATCGTGTGGTATCCACTGGCGCCGCTGGGATAGCTGGGCGCCGTTCGCTGGTCCTGCGTTGAGCCCGTTCCGTCGGTGGCGCGGACCATGATCTTGTAGGCGCCCTCGCGGGGCGGGGTCCAGTCAGCCTGCCAGAGCACCCACGTCAAATTTGAAAGCGGCGTTTTGAATGGCGAGGTCCTCCAGCTCGAGCCGCCATCGGTGCTGTACTCGACCTTGCTGATCCCGTGAGTGCCTGCAAACGCCACGCCGGACAGCGAGACAACCCCGAGCTTCACCAGGCTGCCGTCAACGGGCATGTCGATGCGAGCCGTGGTCTTGACGACCGCGTTGTGATCCCAGCCCTGCTGCTCCCAGAAGCCCCCGCTTTCCTGGTTGACGACGTCGATGCTGTCGAGCCACTTCGGGCCTTTCATCCCATAACGGCCAGGGATGATCATGCGCGCGGGAAAGCCATGGCTGATCGGTAGCGGCGCCCCGTCGAGCTCGTAGGCCACGAGGATTTCTGGCGCACCCCGGATCAAGCTCATAGGGAGGCTTTCCGAGTAACCGTCTCGAGCCTTGAACGCGACCCATGTACCCCGCGGCGTCGGGCTCGCCATTGCGACGAGGTCTCGCAGCGCCACGCCCGTGAAGCTTCCGGTGCTCATCAGCTCCCCGCCGACGTTGTTGCTGATGCATTCCATGGTCACGTACTCCTTAGTCGCGGTCATTGCCCGAAGGTCGGACAGAGAAAGTCGTATCGGCCGGTCCACCATGCCGCCCACGCCGAGAGTCCAGCCCTGCTCCGCAATGGACGGGTCACTGAAATTCTTCGAGACGACGTAGAAGTTCTCGACCGGTGTGATCTCCGGAGATGGCCCTCGTAGCGCTGCCTCGGGCGGGTTGAAGATTGCACGGTACCAATCAGGCAGCAGCTTGTAGCCGAGCAGTCCCAGGCTGAGCGCGCCGATCGCGATCGGCGTCGCGCTGAGCAACCGCCGCCGGCCCTGGTCGACAGCCTCCTGGCTGCTGGGACTCCCGCCAAGCTGCAGCACGACGCTGTAAACAGCGAACAATGCAGCCCACACCAGTGGCGTCGTCGGTCCGTCGTTCAGGCCGAGGAATCCCACCCCGCACACCGGCAGCACGACGGCAACCACGACCAGCCAGCCGAAGGCGGCGAATCCGAGCGCCAGGTATGGCGAGTGCCAGCGCAGGCCGGCCACAGCCCAGGCCGAACCAAGCACTCCGAGGCCCACGATCATCGCGACGATGAGGCCGAGCTCCTCGACTACCTTCCCGGCGTGCTGGAGGGTGTCGATCAGGAAACCGAAGACGAAGCCCGGCATCAGCGATAGAAGGGGCTGGTTGAGCAGCTGGGGCAGCGGCCGGAGCCCAAGAAGCAGGTTCGCGAGGTACATGAGAGCGACCAGAGCCAGGCCCGCCAATGCGCCCCAGCCGAACCCCCAAAGGGCCGTCGTGCGGCGGCTTGATTGAGTCATCTGCACAGCTTTACAGCGAGACGATACGGTCGCCGGCCAGTGCCATTCTCGCCGTAACCATGTTTCCTGCTGATAGCATCGGGGGAACCCCATGCCCGGGCCGATTGGCGCGGAAGACCTCTATCGTTTTCGTTGGATCGACCACGTCCGGCTGAGCCGCGACGGTGAGCGTGTCGCTTACCAGCTTGCCTGGGCCGATGCCGACTCGCGCCAGAACCGAAGCCGCGTGGTGCATCGCCGGCTGCTCGATCCCGAGCCCGTCGAGCCCACAGGCGCCCCGCGTCGAGACCATTCGCCGGAGTGGTCTCCCGATGGCCGCCGACTCGCGTTCATGAGCAGGGTCGGAGCCGTGGATCAACTTTTCGTGGTGAACCTCACCGGTGGGGGCGAGACACGGCAGCTGACCTCCGTCCCTGAAGGCGCTGCCAACCCGGTCTGGTCTCCCGACGGAAGCCGCATTGCTTTCATCGGCACCGTCATCTCCGATCCGGAAGCGATCGTCGACGACCCGCGGCCGCCCGAAAGCAAAGAAGTGGTCCGGCGGGCGCCGATCGCCCGGGTGGCGAGACGGCTCGATTACAAGCACGACGGCTCGGGATTCGTCGATGGGAGGTATCGCCACCTTTTTGTGGTGCCGGCGGGTGGCGGTAACGTTACTCAGCTGACGAGCGGAGCGTGGGACGTCACCGGGTTCGACTGGTCCCCTGACGGCACAAGGTTCGTCGTCTCGGGCAACGCCGAGCCCGGTTCCGACCTGCAGCGCGAGCTGAACCTGTATCTGGTCGACCTCGCGGGCAACCGCCGTTGGCTCGGTGGAGGTCTCTTGCTCAGCTCTCCGGTGTGGTCGCCTCGAGGCGATCTCATCGCCTTCATCGCCCCCAACGGACTGGACGCCGGGCTGCTGGATCGGCTGTGGACCGTGCCACTCACCGGCGACCCCCCGCGCTGCCTGACCGCTAATTTCGACCAGGGCCTGGATGACAGCGTCATCAACGACATGCGCGCCGGACACGGAATCCGGCTTCGCTGGTCCGCAGAGGGAGACCGCATTTACTTCCTCGCGAGCGGGCCCGGCGTGACCGGGGTCTACTCCAGCGACCTCGACGGCACCGTTCGCCAGGAAGCCGGCGGCCAGAGGCGAATCTTCGATTACGACGTCGCTTCCGGCGTCATCGCGTTCGCCGCCTCCGACCCGAGCGGCCCGGGCGAGCTGCACATGCTCACGCAGGGAGCGGAGGCCCGGCTGACAGATCTGAATCCATGGCTTCACGACCGCTACATCGCACAACCCGAGCGACATCAGTTCACCGCGCCAGACGGCTGGATCATCGAGGGTTGGGTGCTCAAGCCCGAAGGTCTTGACCCGAGCAAGGTGTATCCGCTCGTCATGGAGGTCCACGGCGGCCCTCACGCTCAGTACGGTTGGACCTTCTTCCACGAGCTGCAGATCCTCGCCGGCATGGGTTACGTCGTTCTGTGCGTCAACCCACGCGGATCTGATGGGTACGGCGAGCGCTTCCGGCGAGAGGTCGTGCGCGATTGGGGAGGCAAGGACTATGCCGACCTGATGAGCGCGCTGGACCAGCTGATCGAGCGCACCGGCTTCATCGACACCAATCGCATGGGCATCGGCGGTGGCTCGTACGGCGGCTACATGACCAACTGGGCGATCGGCCAGACCGATCGGTTCTCGGCGGCGGTTTCGATGCGGTCGATCTCGAACCTTGTCAGCGAGTACGCCCAGCACGACATCGTGCTGTGGGGCGTACTCGAGCTCGGAGCGCCGCCGTGGCCCGACCTCGATGAGCTGTGGAAGCGCTCACCCATCCGGTACGTGAAGAACATCCGAACTCCGCTGCTCTTGACTCACGGTGAGATGGACCTGCGCTGCGCGATCTCGCAAGCCGAAGAGCTGTTCGGCGCCATGCGGCTTTTAGGCAAGACGGTCGAGATGGTCCGGTTCCCTGAGGAATCGCACGATCTGTCCCGCGCCGGCCGGCCGGATCGCCGGGTGGAGCGCCTGCGACGCATCGCAGGGTGGTACGAGCGCTTCCTCGGGACGGCGGCCACTGACCGAGTGGTCGAGGAAGAGACGCAGGTGCTTCCCGTGCTGACGCCCGCCGTGGCGCAAGAAACTCACGAAGTGACGTCTGAAGCATCCGAGGTCGCTCCGGAGGCGGAGGCACCGTCAGCCGAGCTCATCGCGGTGCCGGAGCCCGACGTTGCCGAGACGATGGTGCTCCAGACCCTGGCGTCCGCCGAAGCGGAGATCGGTGAGCCCGAGGCGCTGCCCAACTTGCCAGAGCTGGAGTCGGAGCCCGAGCCGACGCCCGAACAAGAAGCGACACCGGAGCTGTTCATCGCCGCAGAGACCGAGCCGGAACCGAGGCCCGAGCCGGTGGAAGCAGTTCAGATGACTGAACCCGACCATGAGCCACACCCCGAGGTGGAGCCGGTGGTCGCGGCTGCCCAGACCGACCTGGAAGCGGAGCCCGAGCTGCCGGCGGCGCGGCCATGGCTGGAGACGGCACAACTGGACGCCGAGTCCGAGCCGGAACCGGTGATTGCGGCTGCCGAGTCTGAGCCCGAAACGGAGCCCGAGCCAGTGGTTGCGGCCGAAACGCCTGAACCCGAACCCGAGCCGGTGGCGGCCTTGGCGGAGCCTGAGCCAGAACCCGAGCCCGAGCCTGTCGTCGCGGCCGCAGCGGAGCCAGAGCCGGTTGCTCAGGCGCCCGAAGCCCCCTCCCAACCCACGCCACCCGACGCGATCAAGTCCACGATGCTTCGCTGGCCCGGGAGCACCGCCCCGGGTCTCCCAACGCTGGGCAACGGGTCACCGACGACACCGCCAGAGACATTCGAAGAGGCCACGTCGATCATCCCCGCCTGGCAGCACACCGATCCGCCATCCGATTCGACGCGCACAGTGTCACTCCAGGCGCTGCCTCTCGAGCAGATCGCCGCCGGCGCCGGCTACTCGGCGCTCCTGACCTTCGAGTCAGGGCCTTTCGCAGGCCGGATCATCGCGCTGCCCAGCCAGATGGTCACCGTCGGTCGCGCGCCCGACAACGACGTAGTGGTCGGCGATCCAGCGACCTCGGGTCACCACGGGAGGATCGAGCCGCGGTCGGGCTCGTTCTGGGTGAGCGATCTGGGCAGCACCAACGGCACGCTCATCAACGGCGAACCGGTGATCGAAAAGCAGCTTTCCGACGGCGACCTGATCGCGATCGGTCAGAACACGATCCGGTTCACGCTCGAGGGTTAGCCAGAAGCAGCCAGCTGCGTGCACTCCGCCGCCGCCTCGCGCAGCCTGGCCGTGAACTCCTCGACGTCCGGGACGATGCTCGGATCCGCGGTCAGCCCGAAATAGGCGTCGCCGTTGTACGAGACGATCGCGACCCCCAGTCCCATCGAGGGGTAGAGCGGAGCGAAGGGCCAGACCTCGAGAAGCTGTGCGCCGCCGGAGTAAAGCGGGAACTGCGGACCTGGAATGTTGGTGACGTTGATGTTCGCTCCCGCCTGGGGATTCGACATCAGCCGGCCCGCCAAGACGAGGAGTGACGCCGGCGCCCAGTCCGCCAGCCCCGCGAGCTTGTCGGCGGCGACCGCCTGCCGTGTGCGCTTGAGGTCACCGGTCGTCACCTTGATCCGGCGCAGCCGCTCTTCGATGGACAGGTCGCCGGTGGGCAGTTCCAGCACCATGGCGCTGATCTGATTTCCCATCCGGCCGCGACCATCGTCGCTGCGGACGCTCACTGGACAGAAGACGCGCACCTTCTCTGGAACCGTTTCCCCGCGAGCCTTGAACCATCGGTGCAGGCCCTCAGAGACCACCGCGAGGACCGCGTCGTTAACGGTGCAGCCGAACCGCTCCTTAAGTGCCTTGAAAGCCGCGAGGGGAATCTTGAGGCCGCGCCCTGTGCGCTGCGCGCCGATCTTGCGGTTGAAGAAGAGGTCAGTGCGCGGCGTGACCATCTTGCCGCTGAACTTCAGCAGGCTCGTCCAGGGCAGGCGCCATGTTTGCCATAACGCCGGGAGCCTCGTCCTCTCGGATTCTTGTGACGCGCGAAGGTTCCAGAGAATGGGCCTGATCAGCTGCCAGTTCGATGGCTCGGGGCGAGGCTGCCAGCCATTCACGGGAGGCTCGGGCGTGTAGCCCTCAGGACTCGGGTCCAGCAGCAGGCTGAGGATGTCGACGGACGACCCGCCGTCGACCATCGCGTGATGCGCGCGATTGACTATCACCACTCTGCCGCCGCGCAAACCGGTGACGATGGTCATCTCCCACAGCGGCCTCCGCATGTCCAGAGGGCGCGCCAGGATGCGCATCACCAACCGCCGAAGCGAGGCGCCCTCACCGGGCGGCGGGAGAACCTCACGGCGGATATGCGCGCCGAGGTCGAAGTGGGGGTCATCGACCCAGACCGGATGCGCGAGGTTCCACGGCACGCGGCGGATCCGCTGCCGGTACCGCGGCACCTGGTGGATTCGTTCCATCACCGTCTGCTCGACCCCGAGCGCGCCACGCCCGCCTGGTACCTGCGAGTCGCCTTCGAACACGTAGACCGTGCCGAGGTCGAGCGGTGTCTCAGCACGTTCGGCGTAGAGGAACCAGGCATCCCTTGCCGAAAGAGGCTCGAAAAAGGGCGCAGGCTTTGCTCCCACGAGGCCATTCTGAGTGTGCCGTAGCCTTTCTGGCGATGGCGTCGGTGGTAGAGGTCTGGCGGTACCCGGTGAAGTCGATGGCCGGCGAGCGCCTGGACTCCTGCGCTCTGACAGAGGCAGGCTTCGAAGGCGATCGGCGCTGGGCCTTTGTCGACGGCTCGGCAAACCGCACCGGAAAGCTTTTCACCATCCGCCAGGACGAACGCCTGATGACCTACGGAGCGCGGATCGCCAACGGCCGCGTCGAGGTGGTCGATTCCGGCGGCGAGGTCCGCGACCTCGACGCGAGGATGGTGGCGCATCTGGCGGCCGAAGCAGCGCGCCCGCTGAGCCTGCGCGAGCTGGAGGGCGCCAACTTCGACGACTCCCCGGTGCTCGTCGTGAACCTGGCCACTGTCGCCGTCTTCGGCGTCAAGGCCGGCATGGCGGTCGACCACCGGCGGTTCCGCGCCAACCTGTACATCGACGGCCTCGCGCCGGAGGAGGAGATCGCATGGGTGGGGCGGCGCGTGCAAGCGGGGGATGCGGAGCTCGAGGTGGTCAGCCGCTGCGAGCGCTGCGTCGTCATCACTCGCGACCCCGAGACGACACTCACGACGCCCGAGCTGTTGCGCCTCCTCACCGAAACTGCGGAAACATGCATGGGCGTTTACTGCCGGGTCACAAGGCCTGGGCGCGTGGCCGCGGGCGACTCTGTCCACGTGGTGTAGCTTTGTCGCCGGGCGACAGCTCGTTCAGGACCAGGAGGACAAAGAATGGCGGTCGAGGCGTTTTCGAGCGATTGGGCAAAGCAGTTCAAGGACGAGATCAACAAGTCCAGCGTCTACAAAGCCGCGGGGAAGGGGTGGAAGTGGACCGTCGGGCTGGTGGTGGAAGCCGAACCCGACAAGAACTTCCCGGAGTCTCGCGGCATCGTCATGGACCTGTTCGACGGCGAGGCCCGCGACATCAAGGTCGGGCCGGCGAGCGAAGCGCAGCAGTGCGACTTCGTGATCACCGCTCCATACACCCGCTGGAAGCAGGTGGCCACCAAAGAACTTGACGCGACGAAGGGAATGCTTCAGGGGAAGCTGAAGCTCAAGGGCGACCTGCCAACCATCGTGCGCTACACGAAGGCGTCTCAGGAGATGACCGAGTGCACGACCAGGGTCCCGGTCGCCTGGCCGGACGGAAGCTAGAAACGACTACGAAAGAGACAACTTTCGTCGACTATGCGAGCAGTCAACCGAGCGCGTTCGCGGAGATGCTCGGCGGCCTCATCGCCGCCAACGTGACAGCGCGTCCGGAGAAGAAGCGAGATTTCGACACGCTGGTCGCGCGTGTTGGCATCTGGGTGACCGACATCGACGAAGGCGTGACTCTCGCGTTCGATGCCGGCAAGCTGACTGTCTACAACGGACTCGAGCCCGGGCGCACCATCACCATCCGGGCGGAAGCTGAAACGGTCATGAGCCTCAGCAACCTGAAGATCGGTCTCTTCGGCATGCCCATTTACTACGACGAAGTCGGCAGGGGGGTTGCGGCCAAGCTCTTGCGAGGCAAGCTGAAGATCGAAGGCCTGCTCCCAAACGTCGCCACGCTCAACCGGGTAACCAGGATCTTCTCGGTCCAGTGACAGAGCTCGCCGTTACCGGTGCGGGCAGCATGGGCGCTCAGATCGCGCAGCAGGCTGCGCTGCACGGCATCGATGTGCGGCTCCAGGACAAGAGTGCCGCGCAGCTCGAGAAGGCGCTCGATTCGAACCGAGGACATTTGATGCGCCGCGTCGAGAAGGGCAAGCTCAGCCAGGCCGAAGCTGAGCAAGCGCTGTCTCGCGTGCGCGCGACCACCGATCTCGCGGAAGCGGTCGAGGCCGCAGATTTCGTCATTGAAGCGGTCTTCGAGGATCTGCAGCTGAAGCGCGCGGTCTTCGCCGATCTCGACCGTGCGGCCCCACCTGAAACCGTGCTTGCGAGCAACTCGTCGACGATGGGCATCAGCAAGATCGCCGATGCAACAACACGGCCCGAGCGCTGCGTAAACGTCCACTTCTTCTACCCGGTGCTCGTCATGGACCTGGTCGAGGTGGTGCGCGGCCCCCAGACATCCGACGACACCGTGAAGCGTGCGATGGCGATGGTGCGCGCGATGGGCCGGACGGCGGTACTCGTCAACAAGGAGATCGACGGGTTCATCGTCAATCGCATCCTCCACGCCGCGACGCAGGAGGCCTACCGCCTGCTCGACGCCGGAGTCGCGAGCTTTCAGGACATCGATACGGCCGTCGAGAAGGGTCTCAACTGGCCGATGGGTCCATTTCGCCTTGGTGACTTCAGCGGTCTGGACGTCACCTACAACGCGCGGCTGCACATGTTCAAGACGACGGGCGATGAGAGATACCGGCCGTCGCCCCAGCTGGAGGCCAAGGTCAAAGCAGGGAAGCTCGGCCGGAAGACAGGCGAGGGTTGGTATCGCTATTGAGGATGCCTGCCCGGATTCATCACATCGGCGTCGCCGTGACCGACCTCGACGAATCGGTCCGCCTCTATGAGAACGCCCTTGGGGCGAAGCTCGTGCATCGAGCGACTAACGAAAAGGAAGGGCTCGAGGCCGCCTTCATGCGTGTAGGTGAGGGCGAGGTCGAGCTGATGTCTCCATTGCGCGAGGATTCTCCGGTGGGAAAGTTCATGGCCAAACGCGGACCCGGATTCCACCACGTCGCCTATGGGGTGAGGGACATCGAAGGCGCCCTTGCCGAAGCGCGCGCTGCCGGACTCGAGCTCATCGACAGCGAGCCGCGCATGGGTATGCACGGCACCCGCATAGCCTTTCTTCACCCGAAGAGCGTGGGTGGGGTGCTGACCGAGCTGGTCGAGATATGAAAGCCCCACGAACCGGGCTTCGCCGTGACAGGGGTCCCCGCGAAATCAAGGCGAAGCCTGAGATTTCGTGGGGTTTCTTCGCGGGGGCCCTGGATTGAGCGACATCCACAACGACAGTGGCCTCCAGCTGAAGCCCGTCTACTCGGTCGAAGACCGGCGCACGGAGGAGCCGCCGCCGGGCGAGTTTCCTTTCACGCGCGGCATCCACAAGAACATGTACCGCAGCCGCCTGTGGACGATGCGGCAGTACGCCGGCTTCGGCACGGCGGCTGAGTCCAACAAGCGCTATCAGTTCTTGCTCAAGCAGGGACAGACAGGGCTCTCCGTCGCCTTCGACCTGCCGACGCAGATCGGCTACGACTCCGATCACCCGATGGCAAACGGCGAGGTTGGCAAGGTGGGGGTCGCGATCGACTCGCTCGAGGATATGGAGCTTCTCTTCAAAGACATTCCCCTGGACAAGGTGTCGACCTCGATGACCATCAACGCGACAGCGTCGATGCTGCTGCTGCTCTATCAGCTGGTGGCCGAGAAGCAAGGCTGTCCACCAGAAAAGATCACTGGGACGGTGCAGAACGACATCCTCAAGGAGTACGCAGCTCGAGGGACTTACATCTTTCCGCCGCGGCCTTCCATGCGGTTGATCACTGACCTCTTTGCCTACTGCGGGCGCAATCTTCCCAACTGGAACACGATCTCCATCTCCGGGTATCACATCAGGGAGGCGGGCTCGACCGCGGCGGAAGAGGTTGCGTTCACGCTGAGCCACGCGATCGCGTACGTCGAGGCCGCGCGGATCGCGGGGCTTTCAGTTGACGACTTTGCTCCGCATCTGTCGTTTTTCTTCGCCTCGCACATGGATTTCTTCGAGGAGGTGGCGAAGTTCCGCGCCGCCCGACGAATGTGGGCGCGCATCATGCGCGACCGGTTCCACGCCGTCGACGAGCGGTCTCTAGCGTTGCGCTTCCACACTCAAACCGGGGGCGTAACGCTGACTGCGCAGCAGCCGCTGAACAACATTGTGCGAACGGCTCTCGAGGCGATGAGCGCGGTGCTGGGCGGCACGCAGTCGCTCCATACCAACGGTTACGACGAGGCCCTCGGCCTTCCGTCGCAGAGCGCGGCGGAACTTGCCTTGCGCACGCAGCAGCTCATCGGCCACGAGACGGGAGTCCCGCTGGTAGCGGACCCCCTTGGGGGGTCGTACTACGTCGAGAATCTCACCGACCGCGTGGAGGACGAGGCGCAGACGATCATGGCCGAGGTCGACGAGCTTGGGGGTGCGGTGGCCTGCATCGAGAGCGGATGGACGCAGCGACGCATCGCCGACAGCGCCTACAGGCTGCAGCGGAGGATCGAGTCGGGCGAACGGGTGGTGGTTGGAGTCAACCGCTACGCGGAGACGGGCGCGGAAGCCGTCGAGATCATGAAGATCAGCCCGCGTCACCAGGTCGCGCAGGCGCGGGCGCTCAAGCGGTTGCGGGCGCGCCGCTCCAAAGTGGTGGTCGACCGCCACCTGGCCGAGATCGAACGCGCAGCGCGCGGCACGGACAACCTGATGATCCCGCTCAAGGCGGCGCTGGCGGACTACGTGACGATCGGGGAGTGCTGCGCGGTCTTGCGCAGCGTCTTCGGCGAGTACCAGCCCGGAGAGGCAGCCTGAATGGAGTCAAACCCCAAGCCTCGGAAGGTCGATCCGCTCAACGAGCTGCGGCAGCGCAAGTACGAGGCGGGGCATGGCGACGCCGACGCCTTCAATCGCCAGCACGCCAAGGGCAAGCTGACTGCGCGAGAGCGGATCGCCCGCCTCGTCGACCGCAACTCGTTCGAGGAGCTCGACATCTTCGCGACGCATCGCGCCGCCGGGTTCGGCCTCGAGAACAAGCGGGTGCCCGGCGATGGCGTGGTCACCGGCATGGCCAAGATCGACGGGAGAGACGTGATGCTCTTCAGCCACGATTCGTCGGTCTTCGGCGGCTCGCTCGGCGAGGTGTTCGCCGAGAAGGTGATCAAGGTCATGGATCTCGCGCAGCGAAACGGCATTCCCATCATCGGGATCAACGACTCCGGCGGTGCGCGTATCCAGGAAGGTGTCGTCTCGCTTGCGGGCTACGCCGAGATCTTTTACCGCAACGTTGAGGCCAGTGGCGTGATCCCCCAGCTCAGCTTGATCCTCGGCCCATGCACCGGCGGCGCCGTGTATTCACCGGCCATCACCGATTTCACTTTCATGGTCCATGACGTCGGCTACATGTTCATTACCGGACCTGATGTGATTCGCGTCACCACCGGCGAGGACGTGACGTTCGATTCTCTTGGGGGCGCGGAGGTGCACAACGTCAAGTCCGGCGTCGCGCATTTCCTGGCCGAATCCGAGGACGAGTGCTTCGCGCAGGTTCGCCGGCTCTTCAAGTACATCCCGCAGAGCTCCGAGCAGCAGCCACCGGTTCTAGTGGCAACCGATGACCCCGAGCGCGAGGCACCCGGGCTGGCGACGATCATCCCCGACAACCCGAAAGAGCCGTACGACATCAAAGAGGTCATCGGGATGGTCGTCGACCACGCCGACTTCTTCGAGGTGCAGCCGTACTTCGCGATGAACATGGTGGTCGGCTTCGCGCACCTCGACGGCCACCCGATCGGCGTCGTGGCGAACCAGCCAAAGGTCATGGCGGGAGCGCTTGACATCAACGCGTCCGTAAAGGCTGCCCGCTTCGTTCGCTTCTGTGATGCGTTCAACATCCCGCTCGTCACATTCGTGGACGTTCCGGGTTTCCTTCCCGGCACCGCTCAGGAGTACGGCGGGATCATCCGTCACGGGTCCAAGCTGCTCTATGCGTTCAGCGAAGCCACTGTGCCGAAGCTCACCGTGATCACGCGCAAGGCATACGGCGGCGCCTACTGCGTCATGTGCTCGAAGCACATCAGAGCGGACTTCAACGTTGCGTGGCCGACCGCGGAGATCGCGGTGATGGGTCCGGAGGGCGCGGTCAACATCATCTTCCACCGCGAGCTGGAGGCTGCCGGCGACCCCGTGGCCCGCCGGCGTGAGCTCGTCAGCGAGTACACGGAAAAGTTTGCCAACCCGTTCATCGCGGCGGAGCGCGGCTACATCGATGACGTCATCGAGCCGGGGCGCACGCGGCGCGAGCTGATCCGGGCGCTGAAGATCGCGCTGCGCAAAGAGCGCCGTCGCCGCCCCCGCTGGCACGGGAACATTCCTCTATGAGCGGCACCGGCGGCGAAAACTCGTGCGTACCTACACTTACGTCGTGCCCGACACCGCTTCGCTCCGTGTTGTGTTGATGTGAAGCTTCTCGAGTATCAGGCAAAGGAGGTTCTTGCCTCCCTTGGCATTCCGATACCGCCGGGCAAGGTTGCACGCACGCCGGACGAGGCCGCGGCGGCCTGCCGCGAACTCGGGCCGATTGCGGTCAAGGCGCAGGTCCCAGTCGGCGGGCGAGGCAAGGCCGGCGGCATCAAGCTGGCCAAGACTCCAGATGAGGCCCGAGCGGCGGCCGCGCAGATCATCGGCATGGACATCAAGGGCTTCAAGGTGCCGTTGGTCTACTGCGAGGCGGCGCTGGAGATCGAGCGCGAGATCTACCTCGGCTTCACGGTTGACCGGGACGCGCGCGCGAACATCCTCATGCTGTCGGCTAAGGGCGGCATGGACATCGAGCAGGTCGCCGAGGAATCGCCCGATTCGATCGCGAGGCTCTATCCAAATCCCTGGCGCGGACCGCTCGATTTCGAGCTGAATCAGCTCGTCTACAAGGCAGAGTTGGGCCCGCTGGCCCGACCGCTTGCGGGGCTGATCAAGAAGCTGTACCGCGCGATCCCCGACCTCGACGCCGTGACAGCGGAGATCAACCCGCTCGTTGTGACCAAGACTGGAGAGCTGGTCGCCGGTGACGCGAAGCTCGAGATCGATGAGAACGCCGCGTATCGGCACAAAGACCTGGAACAGCGCTTCGGCAGCATGCTCGAGGGCGATGTCTACGAGGTCGAGGCGAAAAAGCGAGGACTCACTTACGTGTCTCTCGACGGCGAGATCGGGATCATCGGCAACGGCGCGGGATTGTGCTTGAGCACCCTGGACCTGGTCCAGCGCGCCGGCGGCCGCGCAGCGAACTTCTGCGACCTCGGCGGTGGCGCGAAGGCCGAGGTGGTCGAGAACGCGCTAGCTGTCATCCTCATGAACCCCCGCGTGAAGGGCGTTTTGATGAACGTCTTCGGCGGCATCACGCGTGGGGACGAGGTCGCAAAGGGCCTTGTTACGGCGCGCGACAACCTGAAGATGCAGCTGCCGCTGGTGGTGCGCCTGAGCGGCACGAAAGAAGAAGAGGGCCGCAAGATCCTCAAAGACAACGGCATTGAGCCGGAAGGGAACGCTTGGGCTGCGGCGCAGAAGATCGTCCAGCTGACGCGGGTGACAGCGTGAGCATTCTCCTCGATGCCTCAACAACCGTGGTCGTACAGGGCATCACAGGCCGCGAGGGCAGCTTTCACACCGAACAGATGCAGGCGATGGGCACCAGGGTGGTTGCGGGGACCAGCCCCGGCAAGGGCGGGACGAAACACCTAGGCGTACCAGTGTTCAACACGGTGGCGGACGCAGTGGAGGCGACCGGTGCCAACTCGTCCGGCATTTTCGTACCCCCGCCGTTCGCCCCCGACGCGATCATGGAAGCCGCAGCAGCCGGCATCAAGCTGATCGTCTGCATCACCGAAGGCGTCCCGATCCAGGACATGATCCGGGTCAAGGATTTTCTGCGCGGCTACCCATCGGCGCGGCTGCTCGGCGCCAACTGCCCGGGCTTGATCACTCCCGGCGTAGGCAAGATCGGGATCATCCCTCAGCGCCTGACCTTGCCGGGGCATGTCGGGCTCGTGTCGCGAAGCGGCACGTTGACCTATGAGGTCGGGTCGGCCCTGTCCGCGTCGGGTATTGGGCAGTCGACTATCGTCGGCATCGGCGGCGATCCGGTGCTTGGGCTGACCTTCACCGACGTCATCGCGTCTTTTGAGAAGGACCCTGAGACGACGCACCTGGTGGTGATCGGCGAGATCGGGGGAAGCGATGAGGAGCGCGCCGCCGAGTTGCTCGGCCGCGGCACCCGGCTCAAGACCGTTGCCTTCATCTCCGGCCGCACCGCCCCCGAGGGAAAGCGCATGGGTCATGCCGGGGCGATCATCTCCGGCAATCGAGGCACTGCGAAGAGCAAGGAGGAGGCCTTCCGCAAGGCCGGCGTCGCGGTCGCGGAAACCACCGACCAGATCGTCGGCATGCTCAAGTGACGGCGGTGCCGATTTCTGTTGCGAGGGCAATTCCAGGCGACCGGCTGCGCTATTTCGGGTTGCTCGCCGGCCTGTTGGTGTGGCTGGCCTACACGCGCGTCTTTTTCATACTCCAGGCGGCCCACGTGACTGCCCCGCCGTGTCCGTTCTATTACTTCACCGGACACCCCTGTCCCTTCTGCGGCGGAACGCGCTCGTTCGCGTTCATGTGGCAGGGCGATCTGGCGGATTCCGTAAGGCTCTATCCGCTCGGTCCCGCACTTTTCGCGGGTACTTTCGTCGTCGCCGCGGGACTTGTTGCCGGGGCGGTGAGCGGCCGCACATGGACGCCGCATTTCACCGCCGCGCAGTGGCGCGCGCTGGCCATCGGAGCTGCGAGCGCAATCGTGCTGAGCTGGTCGCTGAAGGTTTTCGTCCTCGGCAACTGAAGTCCGGCGTTTGGGTCCGGTCACGGCCCGAATTCGACACGTTTTGCGCCAAGCGTGTCTATCAGGCGGCAGAATTCCCCACTTTGCGCGCCAAACGCAAATGAGCGCGACCGCGGGCGGGCCCTTGTGGCGCATCTCTTGAAAATCCGGAGTCTGGGTCCCGACGAATGGCGGACATTTCGGGAAGTCAGGCTCGCCGCTCTCCAGGATGCTCCGTATGCCTTTGGCTCGACCTGGAAGAGCGAGAAAGACCGCAGTGAGGCGGAGTGGCGACAGGCGGTCGCGTCACGGCTGCGTTTTGTGGCCATACAGAGCGAGCGAGTCGTCGGTATGGCAGCCGGCGGCGAATCGAATTCAACCTCCACTGCCGCCCTGACCTCTCTGTGGGTCGAGCCTTCTTCGCGAGGAGGTGGCGTGGGAGACCAGCTGGTGGTTGCAGTCCTGGCGTGGGCTAAGACGGCAGGCTTCAGCCAGGTCGTGCTCTGGGTGACCGAGGGCAACTCGCACGCCGAGGCGTTGTACGAGCGGAATGGCTTCATCCGGACCGGAGAAGTAATCGACAAGCCTCGCCGCGAGTTCGAGATGTCGGTGGAACTTTGATCACACGCCACTCGTGCGTCAAGCCGAGCGTGCAAGGATTGTTGACGTGAACTTCGACCTGACCACAGAGCAACAAGCGATTCGGGATACGTGCCGTGACTTCGCAAGGGAGGTCGTGGCGCCGGCCGCAGAGGAGCTCGACCGCGAGCACAAATTCGGCTACGACATAGTCCGGCAGATGGGGGAGCTCGGCCTGTTCGGCCTCCCGTTCTCCGAGGAGTACGGCGGCGCGGGCGCCGATTTTCTTTCGCTGTGCCTTGCCATCGAGGAAATCTCGCGGGCCGACACTGGCGTTGGGATCACGCTCGAGGCTGCGGTGTGCCTTGGAGCAGCGCCAATCCACGACTTCGGGACCAAAGAGCAGAAGGAACGGTGGCTGCCGGACCTGCTCGCTGGCCGCAAGCTGTGGGCTTTCGGACTCACCGAGCCGGAGGCGGGATCGGACGCCGGCGCCAGCAAGACGCGCGCTGAGATTCGCAACGGGAGCTGGGTCGTCAACGGCGCGAAGCAGTTCATCACCAACAGCGGGACGGACATCTCAGCCGGCGTGACGGTGACTGCGGTGACTGGCAAAGTAAACGGCGGCCGTCCTGAGATCAGCGCGATCATGATCCCGACCGGGACGCCCGGCTACCACGTGCTCGCGTCGTACCGCAAGCTCGGATGGCATTCGTCCGACACTCATCCGCTCAGCTTTGAGGATTGCGCAGTACCGAGGGAAAATCTCCTCGGAGTGCAGGGCGGGGGCTACAAGCAGTTCCTGCACACGCTGATGGGCGGGCGAATCGCGATCGCGGCTCTTTCCGTCGGCCTCGCGCAGGCTTGTCTCGATGCGTCGCTCAAGTACGCGAAGGAGCGGCAGACCTTCGGCGTGCCCATCTCAAAGCATCAGGCGATTCAATTCAAGCTCGCCGACATGGCTATGGAGACAGAGCTCGCGCGCACGATGGTGTACCGCGCCGCCATGAAGTACATGAAGGATGGGGCGAATGCGACCGACGAGGCGCGCATGCTCGCGGCCATGTGCAAGCTCTACGCGTCGGAGGCCTCCAAGCGTGCCGCCGACCAGGCGATTCAGATCCACGGCGGCTACGGCTTCATCGAGGACTATCCAGTCGCGCGCTACTGGCGTGACGTGAAGATCAACGAGATCGGCGAAGGGACGTCAGAGGTGCAGCGGATGCTGATCGCGCGCCTCTTGGGCTGCTAGCGGTAGACACCATTGTGGCCGAGGCTGTGAGAGCCGACGTTGGGGAAGTACGTCAAGCCGTGATCCTCTGATCCCACCGCGATCTTGGCGATGAGCCCGCCCGTCGCGGTGTTCATCACATACACGGTCCGGTGGTAGCGGCCAGAGGCCCACAGCTGCGTGCCTTCCGGGTTGAGCTGCAGCATGTCGGGGCTCCCGCCGCCCGGGATGTACCACTTCGCCACCACGGTGCGTGACGCGAAGTCGATGACCGAGAACGATCCTTCCAAGCGGTTGGAAACGTAGAGCGACTTCGTGTCGCGAGAGACCTGCAGCCCATGCGCTCCGCGACCTGTGGGGATGAACTGGATCTCTTTCATCGCCACAGGGTCGATGACGGAGACGCCCATCCGGCCCTGGTTGGTGACGTAGAAATATCGGCCGTCGGGTGAAAGCCTGACGTCGATCGGTAGACCGCCCACCCAGACCGAGCCCGCGAGCCGCATGTTGACCACGTCCACCCTGGCTACGATGCCCGACCACTCGGTCGAGATCATCAGGTAGGTGCCGTCAGCGCTGAAGTCGAGGTGATCGGCGCCTGGCCACGGGATCCCGACTGACCCGAGCAGGTGCCAGTCGTGAGGGTCTCGAAACTCGACCCGCTGAAGTCGTTCGACGACGTCGATCGCCTTCGTGCCGTCGGGGGTGAAGTAGAGGTTGTATGGAAACGGAATCGAGATGAGCTGGCCGGTTGGCCTGCCCGAGTGAATGTCCAGCACGGTGAGGCTGCTCGATCCTTCGTTGTCGACGTAGAGAGCGCTCATGTCCCAAGCCGGCGCGATGTGATGAGGGATGGAGCCGACCCCATAGTGGTCGATCACTGCGAAGGTGTTCGGGTCGATGATGTCGACGGTCCCGGCGGTGCTGTTCGGGACGTAGACGCGAGGAGGAAGGTCACACAGCGGGCAGGGCACGGTGCCCGACAGGGTGCTCGCGTACACATTCAGGGCGGGCTCCGGGAGGCTGATTGGCTGGACGTCCGGAGCCGGCAGCATGCGACTGGTTTCATTTCCCTGCAGCGCGACGGGGCTTGCGACCATCGGCGCTGTCCAGACGACCGCAAAGACGACGCCCGCGGGGCTGACTATCGCCAGCACGAAGATGATGGCGAAGATGAGGCGAACCGGCCGTGAGCGGAGTGCCCCTGCCAGCCGGCTATTCGTCAGGGAGGTCTTCAAGCTTCGGGGCCAGCTCGCACACCCAGCGCCCATCGTCCAGGCGCCGGATGAAGCGGCCGTAGCCCTGGTTGCGAGCCACGTTCAGGAACTGCTCCTGCGTGATGAGAGTGCGTAACCGGGCAAGGTCTGCATAGGTGCTGTCGCGCATTATGCCGCCGACTACACCCGCCAGCTCCCGCCATTGCCCCTCCGAAAGCGGCTCGCCGTAACCCGCGATGGTCACGAGCAGCGCCGCGGTAGCGCCCGTGATCGTGTCGGGCAGGAGCTTTTCCGACTTTGCCCGGGTGATGATCTCGCGCCCCGTGCCAATGATGTCGGCAATTCGATCCCGCCGCACGCCGATGATGTCGCGCCCACTGCCTACAGTGGTGCCTTCGAGATACCGGGGTCCAGCTTCCATGACCAGGCCACTATTCTAGTTAACGCCTGAGTTGGATCTCGATCTCGCCCCTGCCCACGCCACATTTCGTGCAGCAGTGCGCGAGCTCGCCCAGGGCACGGTCCTGCCTCTCGCGGCTGAGGTTGACCGCCAGCATCGCTTCCCGGAGGAAGCCGTCAGGGCTGCTTCGGAGGCGGGCCTGCTCGGAATCCTGATCCCACGCGAGTACGGCGGCGCGGGGCTTGACGCCCTTGCCTTTGCCATCTGTATCGAAGAGCTCGCGCAGGCTTGTGCTTCGACATCCGTGATAGTCGACGTGCATACGAGCGTCGGCAGCGAGCCGATCTTGCTGTTCGGCACGCCCGAGCAGAAACGGAAGTGGCTGCCGAGACTGGCTTCCGGCGAGCTTTTGGGTGCGTTCGCGCTCACTGAGCCTGCCGCGGGATCCGACGCCGCCTCCCTGCAGACGAGCGCGCGTAGAGGTGGCGACGGTTATGTCCTCAACGGCACCAAAGTGTTCATTACCAACATCGGACGGGCGGGCATGTACGTCGTCTTTGCCCGCACGGGGGAGCCCGGAAAGGCGGGCGGAATCAGCGCCTTTCTCGTCCCAGCCGAGACGCCCGGTGTCCGGGTAGGCCAGATCTTCAAAAAAATGGGCCTTCACGGCTCACCAACCGGCGAGCTCGTGCTTGAGGACGTGGAGGTGCCGGTCGAGAATCGCCTCGCGGACGAAGGCCAGGGCTTTGTGGTTGCGATGCGCGCGCTCGACTCTGGCCGGATCGGGATCTCGGGCCAGGCCCTGGGTATCGCCCAGGCGGCGGTGGACGAGTCACGCGCGCTGCTTCGGGGACGTGGCCGCGAACAGGGCGACGACTTCCTGCTGGCGGATATGGCGACCCGCCTCGAGTCGGCGCGGCTGCTCGCCTACCATGCCGCCTGGCTTTGCAGCAGCGGGCGTCCCTTCACTCGCGAGGCCTCGATGGCCAAGCTCCACTGCACCGACACGGCGATGCAGCTCGCGCTGGATGCATTGCAGCTCGCCGGTGAAGAGGGAGCCGTCTCTGGCAGCCCATTCGAGAGGCATGTTCGCGACGCGAAGGCGCTTCAGATCTACGAGGGGTCGAACCAGGTTCAGCGGATGGTTATCGCTCGAGAGATGCTCCGCTAAGCTCACGACATGGATTTCGAGTTCTCTGAAGAGCAGGTCGCGATCAGAGACACGATCCGAGAGCTCGTCCAGGACCGCGTGGCTCCCCGCGCGGCGGAGATCGATGCCAAAGCCGAGTACCCGAAGGACATCGAGAAGCTCTTTGCCGAGAACGGCATCCTCGGCATCCCGTTCCCGGAGCAGTACGGCGGGATCTCCGGCTCGAGCGTCACGATCTGCATGGGAGTCGAAGAGATCGCCAAGGCGTGCGCAACGTCATCGCTGATCCTTGCGGTCCAGGCGCTTGGCTCTTATCCGATCCTGGTCGCAGGGTCTGAGGAGCAGAAGAAGCGACTTTGCCCGCCACTTGCGTCGGGTGAGAAGGTCGCCGCATACGCGCTGTCGGAGACGGGGTCTGGCTCGGACGCCGCCGCCATGAAGACCCGCGCCAAGCGGCACGGCAACGAGTACGTGCTCAACGGCACGAAACAGTTCATCACGGCGGGGAGCGTGGCGGGCACGCTTGTCGTCTTCGCCCAGACCGATCCCGACGATCACCACGGCATTTCGGCGTTTGTGCTGGAGCGCGAGACCAGCCCGTGGCAGGCGTCAAAGCTAGAGCACAAGCTCGGCATTCGCGGGTCACCGACGGCGCAGCTCGTTTTCGAGGACGTGAAGGTGCCCGTCGCGAACCGGCTCGGCGACGAAGGTGCGGGTTTCAAGATCGCGCTTGCAGTGCTCGATCGGTCGCGCCCCGGCATCGGTGCGCAAGCGCTCGGCATCGCGGAAGGTGCGTTCGATTACGCGCTCCAGTACGTCAAGGAGCGCCAGCAGTTCGGGCAGGCGGTTGCGACCTTCCAGGGAATCCAGTTCATGCTGGCCGACATCGCGACGCAGATCGAAGCCGCGCGTCACCTCGTTTATCGAGCCGCGACGAAGGTGGACGCGAAGGCTCCTGACCTGACGAAGATCGCGGCGATGGCGAAGCTCTTCGCGTCCGACATGGCGATGAAGGTGACGACTGACTGCGTGCAGCTGCTGGGTGGCTACGGATACATCTCGGACTACCCCGTCGAACGGATGATGCGAGACGCCAAGATCACGCAGATCTACGAGGGCACCAACCAGATCCAGCGGGTGGTCATCGCCAGGTCGCTTTTGCGGTGAGCAGCCCGCACTCGGAAATCGAAACTAGCCCGTCCGACCTCGAGCGACCTGCGCCGGTCGTGGCCGCCTGGCATCCGCCGCCGGCCTATCCGCCCCCTCCGCGCGCAACGGCCTCGGGAGCGACTGAGGGTCGTGCCATCGCTGCGCTTGTCGCGGCGATCGCCGGAATCGTCCTCGGACTGCCGCTGGGCTTGCCTGGAATGGTGCTCGGGACGCTCGCGTACTTTCTCGGCAGGTCGGCAGTGAGCAGGATCGACAGCTCGCAGGGGGCCCTCAGGGGGCGCGGCCTCGCGCTCTGGTCGTGGGTGCTCGGGGCGATCGCGATGGGAATCGGAGCTGTGGTCACACTGATCTGGCTCGTGGTGGTGCTGATCGCAATGTCGCAAGCCGCCACGGGCTTTTAGTGCCCGGATCCAGCAGTGGACCGCATCACCGAGGCGTTCGCATGGCCGCTCAAAGACCCTGACTGGCTGACCAAACTCCTGATCATCGCCCTGAGCTTGTTGATTCCGTTCGTCGGAGCGATCAACGGTCTCGGTTGGATGCTGGCGTCGCTCGACCGGCTTCGGGCTGGAGAGGAGCGACTTGCGCCGGCGAATCTCCGCTACATCGGCCGCGGATTCTCGCTGTTTGCAGTCAACTTCGTCTACATCCTCGGCGTCGTTGTGGTCGCTGCTTTGATCTACGTCCCGGCTGTCATCGTGGCCGCCAACCAATCCCAGGGTCAGGCGAATCCCGCGTTGGTGTCGCTTGCAGTCTTGCTGAGCCTGCTGGCATTCAGCGTCGCCACGCTGGGCTCACTCGCGCTCGACTTCGCGATGCCCTCGATCGTCCTGGGCACTGATCGAGGCGGAATCCGCGGAGGGCTGCAGGTCAGAGCCGTGCTGCGAATGGCTCGCGCGAACATCTCCAACACTCTGATCGCCGGCCTTATGCTGATCGCCGCCAGCTTCGTCGGGTCGTTGGGCATCGTCGCGTGCGGTGTCGGAATCCTGTTCACCACGGCTTATGCGCTTGCGATGCAGGCATGGATAGTCCGGTGTTTCGAGCTCGGGTCACCTGCCGCGAACGCGGCATGAGGAGGTAATCGCATGTCGGATTTGCCCCCGCCGCCGCCGCCTGCTGGTGGTTATCCACCTCCTCCGCCTCCTCCGCCTCTTGGCGGAGGCTCGATTCCGCCCCCGCCGCCACCGCCACCCCCAGGCGGAGCTTTCACTCCTCCGCCACCTCCACCGCCCCCTGGCGGCGGTTACGTGCCGCCTCCACCTGGTGGATACGCACCGGCGGGCGCCGGTTATGCCGCGAAACGAACCGACGGGCTCGCGATCGCCTCACTTGTCATCGGAATCATTTCTTTCGTTTGCAGCTTCTTCTGCCTCGGGGTCGTGTTAGGTCCGACGGCGGCGATCATGGGCTTCATTTCGCGGCAGCGAATCGCCACGAGCGGAGGCATGCTGGGCGGCGGAGGGCTCGCCATTGCTGGGCTGGTCCTGGGGATCGTCGGGTTCATTGCGAGCGTGGGCTTCTTCTTCCTCTACTTCTCGGGAGTCTTGAGCTCGGCCACCAGCACCCCGACACCGTGACGTAACCAGACGCCATTTCCCACCGTTTCCTAAGGCCTGGACGATAGAATCCCGGTGCGCATGCTCAGGGCAAGGCCTAGAGCCAGGCGATCTCGCTACAACGTCTCTTACCGCCTGACCAGGTCGGTCCCTGCGGCGGTAGTGGCTGTGTTGGTCCTGGTCGTGCTGGTTGGGGCGACATTTACGTACAAGCGTTTTGATGATTTCATCAGCGCGACCACGGGCCGCCACATCACTCCTGGCGAGATAGTGCAGGTGGTCGAGCCCGCCCAGGGCACCATCGCGTACAAGCTCAAGCACGGACAGCAGGTGAACATCCTGCTTCTCGGCATGGGCGGCGAGCAGAACGATGCGCCGTACCTGACCGACTCGATCATGGCCGTAACGATCGACCCGACGACCGGCCGCGTGATGCTCCTGTCGATCCCGCGTGACCTCGTCGTGCATATGAACCTGCAGACACCATCGAGCCGGACCTGGACCAACAAGATCAACGCCGCGTTCGAGGTGCCGTACATCAGCATCATCTGTTGCGTCGCCCCCGAGTACCAGGGCCGCGACGGCGGGGGACATGCTGCCGAGCACGAGGTCGGCAAAGTGACCGGGCTCACGTTCGACAGGTACATCGGTGTCGACTTTGTCGCGTTTCGCGACATGGTCAACGCGTTGGGCGGAGTCGACGTGTGCCTCACCACCAACCTGGACGACTACTCCTATCCCAACTACAACAACGGCTACATGCCGATTCACTACAAAGCCGGCTGCCAGCACCTGAATGGCGAACAGGCGCTCCAGATCTCGCGATCACGCCACGCGGAGCAGCCTCAGCAGCAATCTGACTTCGGCCGCGCGAAACGACAGCAGGATGTCATGCAGGCGATCAAGAAGAAAGCGACCACCGTCAACGGATTCAGCAAGGCGCCGCAGCTCCTCGACGCCCTGCAGAAGAACATCCACACGGATATGTCGCTGTCCGACATGAAGGCGATTTACGACTGGGGGAAGAACCTCCCTGACAGCTCGCTCATCCGGGTCGCGCTGACCGCACCATCGCCGCTCGGCGAAGGAAACCTGCTCGACTCCTTCAACTGCGGCATGGGACCGGGCGTGTCCCAGCTGTGTCCCGACGACCAGAGCTACAACATGATCCACAAGTACGTCGGCTCGGTCTTCATCGACCCCAAGGTCCTCGCCGAGAGAGCGCCCATTCAGTTCTCGAACGGAGCCAGCAACACCGTGTACGGCCTCGACACGCGGGTCGTCTCGATGTTCGACCCGACCGGCCTCCAACTGCTGGATACCGTCGGCCATCCGGCGGTGTCCCAGACGCAGATCCTCGACTACTCCGGCGGCCAGTACCCGTTGACGACCAAGTGGCTCCAGGGCTTTTTTGGCGGCACTGTCGTCGCGGCGACTCCGACCAACCCGGCCCCGGCTCGGGGCCAGCAGACCACCGGCGTCGTGGTGGTCCTCGGGCGCGACTTCGCCCTACGCTTCTTGGGTCAGTGACGACCTGAACGACCCAGACCTAGAGCGGCGGTTCAAGGCCGGCGATACGCGGGCCCTCGCCAGGGCGATCAGCCTGGTCGAGCGGCGTGACCCGGCAGTGCGTGCGCTCGAACAGTCCGTGCGAGGTGGTGCCGCTCCAGGCGTGGTCGGTTTCACCGGCGCTCCGGGGACCGGCAAGTCCACGCTGGTCGACGGTCTCGTGTCGTGGCTCAGGAAGCAAGAACGCTCTGTCGCTGTGCTCGCGACCGACCCCAACTCGCCATTCACAGGTGGGGCCATCCTCGGCGACCGCATCCGGATGCAGCGCCACGCGATGGACCCGAAAGTCTTCATCCGCAGCATGGGCGCACGAGGACACCTCGGAGGCCTCTCGCTCGCCACGCGCGAAGCCATCCGGCTGCTGGGTGCTTTCGGTTTCGACCAGGTGATCCTGGAGACGGTCGGCGTGGGTCAGTCAGAGCTAGAGGTCGCAGCTGTCGCCGACACGACGATCGTGGTGCTGACACCTAACCTGGGCGACGGCGTCCAGATGATCAAGGCCGGCATCCTGGAGATCGCGGACATCTTCGTCGTCAACAAGGCCGACCTGGAAGGCCACTCCCGAGTCATGACCGAGCTTCGCTCGATGCTGAGCCTGGCGCCAAAGGGAGGCACCGCGGCCGGGGCGGCCGCGAGATTCAGTTGGAAGCCCCCAATCCTCTCCACCGTCGCCGCCAAGCAGGAAGGCATAGGGGAGATCTGGGACGCGGTGGTCGCCCACCGGAATCACCTCGATTCGAGCGGGCAAGGCCGTCAGCTGGCCGAGCAGCGGCTCAAGGATGAGACTGCGGAGGTGGCGGCCGAGATCGCCCGCGACCGCGTGCGGCAGGCGCTCGCCGACGACCCGGGCCTGGCCGGGCGGCTGCTCGAGGAAGGCGTTCCGTACAGCACGGCGCAGGAGATCCTGGACCGCAAGCGATAATCAAATCAGTGAAGGTTCGAGTGCGCGATCCGAAACAGGCCTGGAAGGAGGACTTCGAGTCCAGCCCCGCACGTGACGACGGCATCGAGAGCTCGACAATCTCGGGGATACCGCTGCAGCCGCTGTACACCGCCGAGGACCGGACGCAGCAACCGGAAGAGTTCCCCGGCCAGTATCCCTACACCCGCGGAATTCATCCGAGCGGTTACCGCGGGCGGCTGTGGACCATGCGCCAGTTTTCGGGCTTCGCCACCGCCGAGGAGACCAACCGCCGCTACAAGTACCTGCTGGCCAACGGCCAGACCGGTTTGTCGGTCGCCTTTGACATGCCGACGTTGATGGGACAGGACTCGGACGCGCCGACTAGCCGCGGAGAGATCGGCCACTGCGGGGTCGCGATCGACTCGCTCGCTGACATGGAAACCCTTTTCGACGGAATCCCTCTCGGCGACATCACGACCTCGATGACCATCAACTCGCCCGCGGCGATCCTGCTGTGCATGTATATCGCGGTCGCCGAAAAGCAGGGCATACCGGCCTCGAAGCTTGGTGGCACGCTGCAGAACGACATCCTCAAGGAGTTCATCGCTCAGAAAGAGTTCATCTTTCCGCCCGAGCCTTCGATGCGGCTCGTAGTGGACTCCATCGAGTACTGCGCCAGAGAGGTGCCGCAGTGGAACACGATCTCGATCTCCGGCTATCACATCCGAGAGGCGGGCTCGACCGCAGCCCAGGAGCTGGCGTTCACGCTCGCGGACGGCATGGCGTACGTGGACGCGTGTCTGGAGCGCGGCATGCGCATCGACGACTTCGCCCCGCGCCTGTCGTTTTTCTTCGACGCCCACATCGACTTCTTCGAGGAGATCGCGAAATTCCGGGCCGCCCGCCGGATCTGGGCGCGGTGGATGCGCGAGCGCTATGGCGCGCAGCAGGAGCGGTCGTGGAAGCTACGTTTTCACACGCAGACCGCCGGCGTGTCGCTGACCGCGCAGCAGCCCGAGCTCAACATCGCGCGGACCGCGATTGAAGCGCTTGCGGCGGTCCTGGGCGGGACGCAGTCGCTGCATACCAACGCCATGGACGAGACGCTTGGGCTACCGACGGCCAAGGCGGCGCGGATCGCGCTGCGCACCCAGCAACTCCTTGCTTACGAATCCGGCGCTGCCAACACGGTCGACCCTCTTGGGGGCAGCTATTTCGTCGAGGCGCTGACTGACGAGATGGAGCGCCAGGCTGAGAAGTATTTCAAGCAGATCGAGGCCCTGGGCGGGGTCATCCCCGCGATCGAGGCCAACTTCTTCCAGAAGGAGATCGCCGACTCGGCGTTCCGCTACCAGCAGGAGCTGGAGACGAAGCGCCGGCTGGTGGTGGGTGTGAACGAGTTCACCGTCGACGAGGACACGCCGATCGAGATCCTCCGGATCGACCCGAAGCTCGAGAGCGAGCAAGTCGCCCGCGTTCGTGACGTTCGCAAGAAGCGCGACCAGGCGAGGTGCTCGAACGCACTGAGCAGCCTGCGCAAGGCGGCCGCCGGCAAGGACAACCTGATGCCGCACATCCTCGAGGCGGTGCGGGCGTATGCCACCGAGGGCGAGATCATGAACACGATGATCGAGGTCTTCGGCATCTACACAGAACGAGCGGTGGTTTAGTGCCCGCCACAGCGGTGCGTCCGGTCCGGATCATAGTGGCGAAGGTCGGGCTCGACGGGCACGACCGTGGGGTGAAAGTGGTCGCGCGCGCCCTTCGCGATGCCGGCTACGAGGTCATCTATACAGGGCTGCGCCAGACCCCGGAGATGGTCGTGGACGCAGCGCTGCAAGAGGACGCGCAGGTCATCGGGCTGTCCATTCATTCCGGCGCCCATATGACGCTCTTTCCCGCCGTCGTCCAGGAGCTCAAGCGGCGCAAGGCCACCGACATAGTCGTGTTCGGGGGAGGGATCATCCCGGACGACGACATCGCAGCATTGAAAAAGCAGGGCGTCGAAAAGCTCTTCACTCCCGGCACTCCGCTCCAGGAGATCGTCGATTGGCTGCGCCAGAGGTTTCCGAAGGGCGCTTAGCCGCGGCGTTTATCCGTGCAAAACGACCGTGTTGGCCATCTTGTCGTGCCAGCCCTGCTTTCTCGAGTCGAACGCGGCCCAGATGAGGCCGATGTCGCACACGATGGAGCTGATCACAAAGCCCAGAAAACGGAGCGCCGCCCGGCCGTAACCGATCGGTGCGCCCGTGTTCGCGTCAGCCACGCGGAGGTGGAAGAGCCGCATTCCGAGCGTCTGACCCCGGCCCCAGAAAAAGACGAAGTAGCCGACGCTGACGACGAATGCGATGAGCTGGACCAGTGTCCCGATGCCCTGGCTGGCCGTATTGACCGCCGTGTCAGTCGTGGTTCCGGAGGCCCCCATCGCGACGCCCAAAGCCACGCCGAGGATCACGGCCAGGATGAGAATCGGAATGCCAATGATGATGGAGTCGATGATGTACGCCACAAAGCGGATCCAGAACCCGCCGTACGTCACTTGCGGCGCGGCGGCGTAGGCGTATCCCGGCGGTTGGGCTGAAGGATAGCCTCCGGCGGGAGGGGGAGGCGGTGGATAGCCTCCGGATGGCGGAGGCGGCGGCGGAAAGCCACCGGGTGGTGGAGGTGGTGGCGGATAACCGCCGGATGGCGGAGGCGGCGGTGGGTTCTGCATCTTTTCTCCCTTTCGTCAGCTCGTCGTGACGATGGTGCCGGCGACCTTGTCGTGCAGGGCCTGCTTCTGTGGATCCCACAGCATCCAGAGCCACCCGACCGCCCCGATGAGGCAGACAGTGAGGCTGGCCTCGATCGACCAGATGAAGCCGCGCAAAACAGCTTTGCCCATCGAGGGGTATTGCCCAGTTGCCATGTCGCGGACCTTGAAGCCGAAAGGCATCATCCCTATCGACGCGCCGCGAGAGCTCCAGAAGTAACCGAAGTAAGCCAGGTCTAAGACGAGGCTGATCAAACCGCCGAGCGCCTGCGCCTTCTGAAAGACGAGAGAGATGATCCCGTTGACGACGAGCAGGATGACGAAGTCGATCAACCCGCCCACGATTCGGAGGCCGGGGCTGGCCATGTTGCCGGCCGGCGCGGCCATCACGTAGCCGCCGCCCGGCGGCGGCATCATCGGTGGAGGGCCGCTGCTTGGCGGCGGGGGAGGCGGTGGGTTCTGCATGCCTGTGGACCCTCCTCGCTAATTCGGTTTGGCCGCGCCTGGGCAGGACACCTCAGGGCTTTGCCGTATCATAACCAGGCCTCTCAACCAGAGGCCAAACCATGGCACGCGCGAGCGCGTGCACCTAAGGAACTACTGATTGCAGCTCAAAGCCTCCGTCCGCGACCTCCTCGGTAAGCGCTCACGCCGGCTTTACGGCCAGGGCAAGCTCGCCGCGGTCGTCTACGGGCACAACGCCAAGCCGACGCCTCTGGTCCTCGACCGTCTCGAGTTCCAGAAGGTGTTCGTGAAGTCCGGGCGGACCCACCTTGTCGACCTCGTCATCGGTGGAGACAAGGCGGAGAAGGTTCTCGTACGCGAGATCCAGACGCATCCTCGCCGCCTGGGACCGATCCACGTCGACTTCTACCAGGTCAACCTCGAAGAGAAGATCACCGTCGAGGTGCCGGTGCACCTGGTGGGTGAGTCGGCCGCCGTCAAGCGTGGCGACGCCGACATTCTGCAGCCCATCCACTCGCTTCGGGTCGAATGCCTTCCTTCCGACATTCCCGAGGCCTTCGAGGTGGACCTCACGCCTCTCGAGGAGATCGAGTCTGAGCTTCGCATCGCGGACATCAAGGTGCCCAAGGGCGTGACTGTGCTCATCGATCCCGACGAGCTCGTGGTCAAGATCATCAAGAAGCGCGAGATGAAGGTCGAAGAGGAAGTTCCGGCCGCGGAGGCTCTGGTGCCCGCCGAGGGCGAGGCTGCCGCCGAGGGCGAAGCCGGCGAAGAGGAAGCCGCAGAGACCAAGGAATGACCGCACCGCCGCTGGCGGTGGATAAGTTGCTTCCTTTCGTCTCGAATCAGGACCTCCTGTATTTCGGCGTCGGCCTCGTCGTCTTGCTGGCCTTCGTCGCAGTGTCAAGGTTCGTCTCCAACCGGGTGGTCGTGGCGCTTCGGCGGCGGAACATGCGCTCGGACGTGGTCCAGATCGGCGGCCGCGTCGCCACCGTCGTTCTGATCGGGCTGGGGATCTGGTTCGGAATCGGGTTTGCGTTCCAGAGCCAGAACTTCACCCTCGCCGGCATCTTGCTCGCTACCATCGTCGCCAGCTTCGGCGTGCAGGACTTGCTGAAGGATTACGTTTCGGGCTACTACATCCTGCTCGAGCGCCATATCAGGGTGGGCGACAGGATCACGATGGAGGGGGTTGGTTCGGGCACGGTGACGGAGATCAAGTTGAGGGTGACTCTCTTGAAGACCGACTCGGGGGACCTCGTCGTGGTGCCGAACTCCGAGATGTTCAACAAGGCGGTGACAGTGCACGTTCGCGCGGATCTCAGAGCGGCGGAAACCAAGGCGGAGGCCGAAGGTTCTAAGACAGAGCCCCCAGGATGATCCGGTAGAGCGCTTCGCGCTGCTTCCCGTCGATTTCTATTTCCTCTGCCAGCAGGTCGCGGATCGCTTTCGTCGCGAGCTCCACCTGGAAGCCGGCGGCCACCTGGGTGGCCAGCGAGCGCAGGTGATAGGTGTGGTCCGGTCGGTCTGACTCTTGGTCGAGCTCGACCGCGACTTTGTCGAGCTGCACGACCTTCGACCATTTCTCGACTTCCGCCGCACCAGTCTCAGGCGCGTCCGAAAGATGCAGGCAGTTGAGGCCACCGAAGATGCCGAAGCGCTCGCGCAGCGAGCCGGGTCGCGATTGCGCGATGCGCGTCTCACCGAGGTCGTAGCGCATGAGCTTGAGGGCATCAGCCGACGCCGTGACGCGCCCGACGATGAGCGGGAGCGCGGTCATGAAATCGACCAGCCACGGAAAGAAGGGCCGGCCCTGCAGGAAGTCATAGTGACTTTCGATCAGTGGGACTGAAGGCTGGAACCGGTCAAGCGATCTGATCTTCCAATCGCGCTCGGTGGAAAGCCAGCTCCACAGGCCCGCGCGGGCGGCAAGCCGGTAGGCGGCATCCGGTTTGAAGATCAGAAGTGCATCAGCCACGAGGCGAAAGTCTATTTCCCAGGCTTCACGTCGCGTGGGTTGGGCTTGTAAACCTTGCGGCTCTTGAGCTTTTCCGGCATGTGCACCTGGTCCGCGACGCCGCCTTCGTGGTCGTGGGCGTACTGGTAGCCCTTGCCGTATCCCATCGACTTCATGAGCCCGGTCGGTGCGTTGCGGAGGTGCTTGGGGACGGGCTCATTGCCAGTCTCCTGAATCAGCGCGCGCGCGGCGCCGTAGGAAGTGAGCGCTGAATTCGACTTGGGGGCCAGCGCGAGGTAGAGAGCTGCCTCGGTTAGCGGCAGCACTGCTTCGGGCATGCCGACGAAGTGGGCAGCCTGTTGGGCGGCCATCGCAACGGAGAGTGCGTGCGGGTCGGCCAGGCCGACGTCCTCCGCCGCAAGGATGACTAGCCGGCGCGCAACGAACAGCGGATCCTCGCCCGCCTCGAGCATGCGCGCCATCCAGTAGACGGCAGCGTCCGGGTCGCTGCCACGGACGCTCTTGATCAAGGCGGAGACGATGTCGTAGTGCTGGTCACCCGCGCGGTCGTAGAGCAGGTGGCGCTGCTGCAGCGCCTGTTCGACATGCTCAACGGAGATCGTCTCGTCGCCGGCCAGGGCGGCTGAGGCCTCGAGTCCGTTGAGCGCCACGCGCGCGTCGCCGCGCGAGCCTTCGAGCAGCGCATTCAATGCTTCGTCGGCGATCGTCCGCGCACCGAGCGCGGCGAGCCCGCGGTGCACGACCTGCTTGAGCTCTTCCCGGTCCAGCTGTTCGAGCCGGAACACGCGGCTTCGCGACAAAAGAGGCGCGATCACCTCGAAGGACGGGTTTTCGGTGGTAGCGCCGATCAAGGTCACAGTGCCGTCCTCGACATGCGGCAGGATGGCGTCCTGCTGCGCTTTGTTGAAGCGGTGGATCTCGTCGATGAAAAGGACCGTACGAAGGCCTGCCCGCCGGTGGACCCTGGCCTCGGCCACGACCTTGCGCAGGTCGGCGACGCCCGCGGTTACGGCGGACATCGACACCATCCGTGCGCTCGTTTCCGTCGCGAGCAGCCCGGCGAGGGTGGTCTTGCCGCTTCCGGGCGGCCCCCACAACACGATGCTCGGCAGGTGGCCGGAGCGGGTCAGCTGCCTCAAAACATCGACCACCGCCCGCTGCCCGACGAGATCCTCGAAAGTCCTTGGCCGCATCCTGGTGGCGAGCGGCGCGTCCGGCTCGGGCCCGTTCGGCAACTCGAAAAGGTCGCCCTGGCCTGCCATATACGAATTCTGACTCCCATGGGTTCTACGGGCGCCGATGCCGGGCAGGATGCCTACAATGCCCGCCATGGCCTCCTGCTGGTATTGCAATGCCGAACTGTCTGAGACCGCCCAATACTGCCCGAGCTGCGGTCACAGCCAGGCCGATCGCTCGTCGAGCCCTCTTTTCGGGGTCGTCGATCCGGTCACGGGCATCTGGAACTCGAAGTTCATCAACGCTCTGATCGGCCAGGAGGCGAACCGGGCAGTGCGCTACCACCGCCCCCTCTCAGTCCTGGTGGTCGAGATCGATCACGCTGAGCACATCCACAACGAGCTCGGACATGTGCAGGTCGAGGGCTTGCTGCGAGAGATTTCGGAACGCCTCGGCCGTGCGATCCGCGATACGGACACAGTCGCTTTCCTCGACGCTGACGGACCGCCCCATTTCTGCATCGTGCTGCCGGAGACTGATGAGCAGGGCGCAACCCTCGCGGCCGACAAGATCCGGCGCTCGATCGCCTCGCACGACTTCACGACATCTGGAACCTGGCAGCGAATCACCGTGAGCTGTGGCGCGGCCACCATTTCGATAACTGCCGACATGCACGAGGAGGCAGGCTTCGTCGGAAACCGGCGCGAATACACCGGCAACTTGCTCCGCGAGGGTTACCAGGCTTTGGAAGCAGGGCGCGCGGCGGGCACGAACCGGACCTCCGTCGGCGCTTACCGAGGCTGACGCCCCACCGACTTGCTTTACGTCTTGCTCTAAATTTTGGCCCCCCAGACCCGGATCTACCTGATCCGCCACGCCGACGTCGAAAACCCAAACAAGCTGCTCTATGGACACCTCGACGGTTTTGACCTGAGCGCGCTGGGGCGCGCACAGGCTGCCGCAATCGGCGAAGAGCTACGCAATGAAGAGGTCCGTCGAATCGTTCACAGCCCGCTCGCTCGCGCCTTCGAGACCGCCCGGCTGATCAACGAGAGATTGGCCCAGCCCGCGCCGCTCGAGAGCGACCCCGACCTCAGGGAGGCAGAGTTCAGCCGGTATCTCCAGGGTTTGCCTTACTGGCAGATACCGCTTCGCCGCCCGCTTTGGTTCGTGCACAAGGCCAAGCGGGGCCTCGTCCCCGGTGACGAGTCGATTGACCGGATGGGCAGTCGCATTCTGTCGGTGATTCGCAGGGTGACGCGTGAGCATCCGGGCGAAACCATGGCGGTGGTGAGCCACGCCGACCCGATCAACGCGGCCTGGATTCTCCTCGACGGCCGCCCGCACAACGAGCGTGAGATGTATCGCAAGTCGGTCGACAAGGCGGGCATGCTGCGGCTCGACCTGGAAGGCGATTCGCCCAAAACCTGGGAGTACGTTCCGCCTCCCGCCGTGAATCCAGCGGCTAGCGCCGCCGCCTGACGTTGGGCGCCAGTTTCCCCGACGGCTTCCTGTGGGGAACCGCCAGCGCGGCACACCAGGTCGAGGGTCACAACCAGAACAACGATTGGTTCGAGTTCGAGCAGCAGCCGGGGCGCATCGCGAACGGCGACTCGTCGGAGGTTGCGTGCGACCACTACCGCCGGTACCGGGAGGATTTCTCGCTGCTGCGGGAAATGAATCAGAACGCGCATCGCCTGTCGATCGAGTGGTCACGCATCGAGCCTTCTGAGGGTGAGTTCGATTCGCGCCAGATCCGGCACTACCGTGACGTGCTTGGCGAAATGCGTGAACAAGGAATCCAGCCGATGGTCACGCTGCATCACTTCACGAGCCCTCTGTGGTTCACGCGCAAGGGCGGTTGGACCGCTCCAGGTTCCGCGCGTGCCTTCTTACCGTTCGTGAATCGAGTGGCCGATGAGCTCGGTGACCTCGTCACGTTGTGGTGCACGATCAACGAGCCCAACATCTATGCCGCAAACGGTTGGATCACGGGCGAGTTCCCGCCCGCGCATCAGGGTGACCTCCCAGCGGTCTATCGGGTTTTAGGGAATATGCGGCGGGCGCACGAGCTCGCTTATGGCGCGATCAAGCGCCGCTGGCCAGACTCTCCGGTTGGCCTCTCGCACCACAAGTTTCTTTTCCTGCCGGCCACCCCCAGCCGGCTCGATCGTTTCGCTGCATCTACGGCTCAGCTGGCCATGGACCGGTGGCCTGTCGCTCCTGGGCTGCTGCGCAAGGTCGTCGAGGCCACTTGCGATTTCATCGGCATTGCGCACTACTGGGGTCAGGGCGTCGTGTTTGATCCACTTCGCCCAAAGGACCAGTTCATCAAGCGTTTCAACGTGCCGGGCGTGCCGGTGACCGACATGGGCTGGGGCACCGACCCGACCTGGATGCGTCGGGTCCTGAACGAGCTGAAAAGACTTGGCAAGCCGGTGTACGTCACGGAGAACGGGTTGGCCAGCAACGATGACGAGTGGCGCCAGCGCTACCTGGGCGAGATCCTGTCGAACGTGCATCTCGCCATTCAGGACGGTGTCGACGTGCGCGGCTACTTTCATTGGACGAACATGGACAACTTCGAGTGGGCGCGGGGCTACGAGATGCACTTCGGGTTGATCGGGGTCGACCGCAAGACACTGGAGCGCACGATCAAGCCGAGCGGGCGCCTCTACGCCCGGATCGCGGCGGCGAACGCCCTCCTGACTAATTAGTCCACCGCTAAACTCAGGCGCGTGAGCCGCAGGTCGGGGGTCTTGGCGGCGGGTGCGATCGTCCTCGCTACGGTGCTGGTGCTGTCGCTCGCATGGGGTCTGCAGCATGCGGCCCTGGCCAACCCTTCTGTGCTGGGCAAGACAGCGCCGCGGCTCGCGATCGAACCGCAGGGGGGCGGGCAGGTGGACGTGTGGGAGCTGCAAGGCAAGCCTGTCGTGCTGAACTTCTGGGCGTCCTGGTGCACCACTTGCGTCCAGGAGCTGGAGGTGCTGGCGAACGGAGCGAGCAAGCATCCGGGGATCGCTTTCGTGGGCGCCAACAGCCAGGACACATCCGACGGCTTCAGCAGCTTCGAAAAGCAACACCCACACCCATACCCGGCGGGGCCGATCGTGGTCGGGAGCCACCAGTCGTACGGAGTCGCAGGGCTTCCGGTCACCTTCTTCATCGATGCTCAGGGTCGCGTGGTGGCGTCATTTGCCGGGCCGCTCGATGCGACGACACTCGATCACTACCTCGCGCTGGTTTCCACATGAAGTGGGTCCTGCCGGCGCTTGTCGTGGCCGGGTGCGTGGGCTACCTGATCTACGCTTCGGGCGGCTCCGCCGAGTACTACCTCACGGTGAGTGAGCTGCGCACGCACACGGGCACCGGAGACGTGCGCGTGGCGGGGGTCGTCCAGGACGACATTCAGAAAACCGATGGCGGCCTGCACGTGACCTTCACTGAAAAGGACGGCACCGCTTCGATGCCGGTCGACTACTCGGGAACTCTGCCGGACATCTTCAAGCCCGGCATCACGGTGGTGGCCGAAGGCAAGCTTGGCAGCGACGGCGTGTTCCATGCGCGCGCTCTCCTGGCCAAATGCCCTTCGCGGTTCTCGACCACCCCCTACACGCAGTGATAGGTACGGGCGCGATTCCGCACGTTTGGCGCCAGGCGTGCGTTTTCGCACCTCGAATCCCGCACGTTTGGCGTCAGGCGTGCGTATCGGGTAACTCGGGGTCGTGATCCTCGGATATCTGGGCGCCGGCGCCCTCCTCGCCGGCCTCGTCATGGCCGGCTTCTCCGCGGTGATGTCGTTCTGGGCCGGCTGGCAGGAAAACGCGGTCATGGTCCAGGTCGGCCGCCGCGCCTTCTACGCCGCCGCGGTGATGATCGTGCTCGCCGGGGCGGTGCTCGAATGGGCGCTGCTCAGCCACGATTTCTCGCTCGCCTACGTCACCGAACACACCGACCTTTCACTGCCGACGGCTCTTGTCGCCGCGGGGTTCTACGGCGGCCAGGAGGGCTCGCTTCTGTACTGGGCGGTGGTGCTCGGACTCCTCGGCAGCGCATCACTCGTCGCGAGCGCCAATCTCGGCGTGAGGCTCGCCGCCTATGCCGCAGGCGTGCTTGCGGCGATAGTGAGCTTCCTGCTGATCGTCCTGGTGCTCGTCGCGAGTCCGTTCGACCTGCTCTCCGTCACCCCGCCGGATGGCCTGGGCCTCAACCCCGTGCTGCGCGACGGAGGCATGCTGATCCACCCGCCGGTGGTCCTCGCGGGATTTGCCTCGTTTGCCATCCCTTTCAGCTTCGCGGCGGCGGCGCTTTTGGCCGGCCGTCCCGACTCAGGATGGATTGCGCATACGCGCCGCTTCGCGCTCATGGCGTGGAGCCTTCAGACCACGGGCCTTGTGCTCGGCATGTGGTGGGCGTATCACGTCCTCGGATGGGGTGGTTACTGGGGCTGGGACCCGGTCGAAAACGTCGCGCTCATGCCGTGGCTCGCGACGACCGCGTATCTCCACTCGTCGCAGGTGCAGGAGAAGCGGGGACGTCTGCGGGCGTGGAACTTCGGGCTCGTGATCCTCGCCTTTCTGCTCGTGGTGTTCGGCACATTTATTGTGCGGAGCGGTGTCGTGCAGTCTGTGCACACGTTTGCGATCAGCGCGATCGGACCATGGTTCCTGGGCTTCCTGTTTGTCTGCATCGTGTTTTCGGTTGTGCTTCTCGCGTCTCGCGCCGACCAACTGGGGGGCCGTTCAGAACCCACTGCCCTGGTTTCTCGCGAAGGAGCCTTCGCCCTTCAGAACCTCCTCTTGATCGGAGTGGTGATGGTGGTCATCTGGGGCACGGTGCTGCCTCTCGTGTCGGGCATGTTCGGTCAGCAGCGCGTGGTCAGCGCTTCGTATTACGAACGCGCCGCCGGGCCGCTGCTGGTGGTGATCCTCGCGCTAATGGCCGCCGGACCCTTGCTGCCATGGGGTAGGGCCCAAGGCCGCTTGCGACCTTATGCGCGCGCGCTGGTGTGGCCTGGAGTCGCGGCCCTGGTTGTGCTGGCTGCTTTTTTGGTCGCGGGAGTGCGTTCGATTCCTGCTCTCGTCGCGCTCCCCATCGCGGCCGCCATCGCGGCCACCTGTTTCACGCAATTCGCCCGGCTTGGCCGCAGATGGGTGCTGCTGCCCTCAATGCTTCGGAAGCGACGACGTCGTTATGGCGCGTACCTGGCTCACCTTGGGCTCGCGGTGCTCGTCATCGGCATCGCCGCTTCCCACTTCTGGCAGCAGGAGAGAGACGTGACGCTGGCGCCGGGGCAGCAGGTGACCGTCGCGGGATACACGCTCAAGTACCTCGGATCTGTCGAGCGCCAGCTCGCCGACCACACCGAGCTCGTCGGGGCGATGCGATTCGGCGACGCCACGCTCGAGCCGGCGCGTGCGACGTATGCGGGACTCGGCGGGCAGTCGCTGACGCATGTCGCGATCAGCACGACGCCGCTCGCCGACGTCTATGTGGTGCTCGCCGGCGTCAATTCCAACGGCTCTGGATCGTTTCGTATCTTCGTCAACCCGTTGGTCACCTGGATCTGGGCCGGCGCGACGATCATCATCGCGGGCGTGGTGCTAGGGAACATCGGAGAAAGGTCGGCGGCTGTCGAGGCGGTCAGGCGCCGCGTCCCAGCCACGGTCCCTTCATAGTGTCCCGTCCCAGAAGGTCCTTGCATCTTCGACGGCCTAGGCGGCCGGGCGCCTGCGGCGCCGAAGCCGGCGTCGTCTCCTGCGCGCGCTCGGTCACGCATCTACGCGATGCGCTTCCTCGCGTGCTCGTCGTCTCCTTGGCTCCGGCCGCCGATGCCGCGAATATGCTGCGGACTTCTGGTACAGGACACTAGATGGCCCTCCTGGTGGCAACCCTGCTCATCTTTGCCGCCGGTCCATTTGTGCTGTGGCCGCTGATCAAAACTCCACCAGAAGAAGAAGTCACCTCCCCGGTCGCCGGGGAGGTCGGACGCCACTTGCGGCGTCCGGGTGGGGGCGACCGATGAGCATCGTCGTCGCGAATGGCCTGACGCACTGGTTCGGCTCTGAGGTTGCTCTGGAGTCCATCGACCTCGCGATCGACGCCGGCGAGCACATGGCCGTTCTAGGCGAAAACGGCGCGGGCAAGACGACGCTGCTCCGCATTCTCGCCACCGCCGCGCGCCCGACCTCGGGCAGGCTCCAGATCATGGGACTCGATGCGCTGCGGGAGCGCAAACGCTTGCGGGCCCGCATCGGTTTTGTCGCCCACGCTCCGGGCCTCTATCCAGCGCTGTCCGCGACCGAGAACCTGGAGTTCTTTTGCATCCTGCAAGGCGTCAGAAAGACCAAGGTGGCGGAGACGCTCGCCCTGGTCGGCCTCAGCGAGGTGGCGAAGCGACCGGCCGGCCAGCTTTCACGAGGCATGCAGCAGCGGCTCGCCATCGGGCGCGCGATCATCCACGATCCGAAGCTCCTTGTGCTCGACGAACCCGATGCAAGCCTCGGCTCCGATGCAGCCGACCTGCTGGCCGCGCTGATGCGCGACCGGACTGTGGTACTCGCCACGCACGACCATGCGCTGGCCAACCGGCTTTGTCAGAGGACGCTGGTGTTGCGCCACGGCCGCTCGTTAGGCACGCCAACCCGGCTGCACCTCGTGCAATGACGAACTCGTTTTCCGTCGCGGTCGCCGTCGCGCGCAAGGACCTGACAGCGGAGTGGCGCACGCGCGAGCTGGTGCCTGCCCTCGCCCAGTTTGTGGTGCTCGCGCTGGTGATCGCCAACTTCGGTTTTCAGATCGACGCGCACAACGCGCCGTCGATCGCTCCGGGCGTGTTGTGGTTTGCGCTTGTGTTCGCCGGGTTGGTAGCCTTCGGGCGCGCCTTTGCTGCCGAGCGCGAGCAGGCTTCGCTCGAGGCCATGCTCATGACGCCAGCTTCACCCGTGGCGATCTTCGCGGGCAAGGCGCTCGCGGCCGCGCTCCTGCTCGTCGTCTGCGAAGCGGTTCTGCTGCCGGCGCTGGCGCTCTTCTTCGGGACCCCGATATCAGCGCCCATCGTCGCCGCGGTGCTGCTGGCCACTATCGGGATGGCTGCGCTCGGATGCTTGTTCGCCGCCATGGTGGCTCGGATGCGCTCACGCGAGCTGCTGCTCCCGCTGCTCACACTGCCTCTGTGGATTCCTTTCATCGTTGCCGGCGGGCATGCGGTGCAGGTCGCGATGGGGGCGAGTGGGAGCTACGACCAGGCGCTGGCTCTGCTCCTCGACTTCGACATACTGTTCGTCGTGCTCACGTCGCTGGCCGCTCGCTTCGTGCTCGATGAATAAATACGAAAAGGCGGCCTTAGCCGCGGTCGGTCTGATGGTATTGGCGGCCGGCGCGATCTTTTTCTATGCGCCCACAGATGCCCTGCAGCATGAGCCCCAGCGCATCTTTTACCTGCACGTGAGCTCCGCCATCGCGGCCTACGGGTGTTTTGCGGTTGTGTTGATCGGCGGCGTGATCTACCTGCGCAACGAGAGCCTGGCCGCGGACCGGTTCGCGCATGCGGGCGCACTCGTCGGCGTTATTTTCACGACGGTCACGCTGGTGATGGGCATGCTCTGGGCCAAGCCGATCTGGGGGAATTTCTGGGCCTGGGACGCGCGGCTGACCTCGACTCTGGTGCTCTGGATCATCTATGCCGGCTACCTGCTCGTCCGCCGCCTGGCAGAGCCAGGACGTCAGGCCGCGCGCTTTGCCGCGGTCGTCGGGATATTCGGCTTCATCGACGTGCCGGTGGTGCACTTCAGCGTCACCTGGTGGCGGACGCAGCACCCCGGACCGATTGTCGTCCGCGACGCGCTGCCGCCGGAGATGCTCGCAACCTTTCTGTTCACCATGGCATGCACGATCGTGCTGGCCGCGGTGATGATCGCGATCCGATATCGAATCGAGACACTGTCCGATGGCCAGGTCGCTGAGGTGGCAGCGCGCGCGTCAACGGTGACGCCTCGCGGACCGGAGCCGACGAGGTGATCTACCTCGTCTGCGCTTATACGTTCGCGGTCGGGGTTCTGGGCGGGTATCTGGCCTGGTCGCTTCGCCGCCTTCGTGAGTTGGAAAAGCGCAGCCAAGAGCACTGATCGTCGGCGGGGGCCCGGCGGGCGATGCGGTCGCCGCCGGACTTAGGGACGCCGGTTTCGCCGGCGGGATAGCGCTGGTGAGCGCGGAACCCGAGGCACCGTACGAGCGCCCGCACCTCTCCAAGGGATACCTGCTAGGCAAAGTGCCTCGCGACCGCTTACGGCTTCGGCGGGCCGAGCAGTATCGCGAGCTGGACGTGGAGCTGCGGCTCGGCGAGCGGGTCGCAGACCTTGGCGTCGAGCGGCGCGCCGCCGAGCTGGAATCGGGGTCGACCACTCCATGGGAGCTGCTCTGCGTCGCGACCGGTTCATCCGCGCGCCGGCTGCGTGGCTTCGATGACGCGCTTTATCTGCGCGAGCTGGCGGACGCCGACCTTCTCCTCGCCGAGCTCGAGCGACGCGCAACGCTCAACGTGATCGGCGCCGGTTTCATCGGGTGCGAGGTCGCTTCCGCGGCGATCCAGCGAGGCTGCGCCGTCCAGGTCTACGAAGCGCTCGCCCAGCCGCTCCTCCGCGTTCTCGGCCCGGAGCTTGGCGCCTACCTCGCCGGCGTGCACCGCTCGCACGGGGTGGACCTGCACCTGGGAGTCGAGGCTTTGCCGGAGCTGTCAGGCCCCGTCGTGGCCGGCGTGGGTTCAGTGCCTCGCACCGAGCTGGCTGAACGCGCAGGGCTGGCCGTCGAAGGGGGCATCGTGGTCGACGAGCTGGGTCGGACCGCGGTCCCTGGGGTTTTCGCGGCCGGGGACGCGACCCGCTTCTGGAGCCCTCTCTACGAGGCGCGGATTCGCGTCGAGCACCTCCAGACCGCGCAGCGGCAGGGCTTTGCGGTCGGGCGGGCGATGGCCGGCGCAGAGGATGGGTTCGCCGAGGTGCCCTGGTTCTGGTCGGACCAGTACGAGCTCAACATTCAATATGCCGGGGCCGCACTCCCCTGGGACCAGATCGCGATTCGAGGGGCGTTAGGGGAGCCGCCGTTCACGGTGTTCTACCTCCAAGGCGAAGCCCTCGCCGGTGCCGCGGGAGTCAACGATCACCACACTGTGGCTCGAGCGCGCCGCGTCATGGAAGCGCGGGCCAGGGTCACGCTGGATCAGCTGGCTGACCCTCGGTTTGATCTCCGTCGAGCGCTTCCCTCAGGTTGGGCGCCAGACCGGCCACGATCCGCTCGGTGAGCCCCCAGACCACGCTCTCCTCATGGGCGAGGTACCGGAACCGCCACGGATCGGCTGACTCGAGCCACGCGCTGTCGTCCAGCAGCCGGTCGAGGGGGATCGCGAGCACCCCGTCCAGCTCACGCTCGTCGTGAACGAAGGGCAGGAGCGGGTCGGGTAGGTGGGCCACGAAGGGCACGACCGAGAAATTCGAGACCGCAGCGTAGATCGGCTTGCCGGCGCCCAGAGGGGCCAGGCTGCCGAGCTCGACGCCGATCTCCTCCATCACCTCGCGCTGCCCGGCGTCCCAGGCGGACTCGCCCGGCTGGACTCCGCCGCCGGGCAAGGCGACCTGGCCGGGATGGTCTCGAAGGTCGGCCCGGCGCCTGACGAAGGGCACCATCCAGCGGCCTCCGTGCCGGTAGAGCACGAATACGACCGCAGCCCGCCGAGCACCCTTTCTGAACTCGCCCCAGCTGTCGATCGACGAGAACAGGTGTTCGAGCCGGCTCAGGAAATCCGTCAATTCGCCTCTTTAGGAACTCGCGGGAGCGGGTAAGCTAACAAAAGGTAGCTGAGCATGATCGACCGAACCAGCAATCGAATCGAAAAGCAAGAGACCGCGCTTCGCCGTCAAAACCGGCGCCGGTACGCCTTCCAGCGCATGCTGGAGGCGACTGACCGCGTGCTCTGGCGGCTCGAAGAGATGAACCGAGACGGCGTCAAGACGGTGCCGGGCGCGGTCCGCGCCGAGCTCCGCGGGGTGGTCGAGGCCATGCCCAACCACGTTCGGGAGCCTCTGCGCGACGGCGGGCAGGTCCAGGACACGCTGGACAGCCTATTCGAGGTCCAGGAGCGGCTCTTCCGCTGGCGCTACCCGGACTGGCAGGACATCGAGCCCGAGGAAGAGGGCTCTGACGACTTCGTGTACGCCAGCTAGCTCTAGGCTCCGCTCGCGACCGTGAGGAACAGGTCGGTCGCGTAAGCGGTCAGGAAGCCCGCTAGCAACCCCCACGCGAACGCCGGCGGTGAGTTGAGCTTGCGGCCGAGATTGAAGAGCTCGTTCAGCACGTAGAGAATTGCGCCCGCGGCGACGGCCAGGAAGGCGACTGAGAAGTACGGAGAGCTCGCCAGGAAGCCGATCCACGTCCCGATGAAGGTGGGCCCGCCGCCGATGAGGCCGGCGAGGCCTAGAAACCGCCATGACACAGGCTTTGCCTCGCTGGTCATCGGTGCCGCGATGCCAAATCCCTCTGTGATGTTGTGCAGCGCAAAGCCCACGGCCAACACGCCGGTAAACGCGATCGCTCCGACGTGAGCCGACTCCCCGATCGCAAGGCCTTCGGAAAGGTTGTGCAGCCCCAGGCCGGTCGCGATCGCCAACGACAGCGACCGGGGGCTTGGGGTTGCAGTTCCGTGTTTCAGGTGGCTGAAGATGCTGCGGTTGAAGTAGACGAGGCCGAGCAGGCCGGCTCCGACGCCGACGGCGAAGATGATCGCCATGGCGGAAAAAGACAGGCCTTGCCGATGTATCAGTGCGTTCTCGACCGGTCCCGCTGCGTGGGTCAGGATGTCCCAGAACAGGAAGACGAGGATTCCGGTGGCGAATGCGTTGAGGAACCCTTGAACAGCCTTGGGCATGCCTCGCACCCGCGCCACCGGCAACCCGAGGAAAATGGTGGCCCCGGCGATCGCGCCCAGTGCAATGGCAGTAGCTTGGTTCATAGTTCCGAGTGAGTTAGTAGATGCAAAAGATTCAGTTAGATAATACTAACGACGCCTCTCGTGGCCCATCCGAGGTGGTGTCCCACTACCTCGAAGCGATCTATTACATCTGGGCAGAGGGAGAGCCGGTGAAGAGTGCACGCCTTGCCGACTGGTTGAGCGTCAGCCGGCCAACGGTCACGGTGGCGCTGCGGAGGATGACCCGCGACGGCATGGTCCGGTTCAACGCCCGCAAGGACATCGAGCTCACGGCAAAGGGCCGGCGCATGGCGGAGGCCATCGTCAGAAGACACCGGGTCATGGAGCGCTGGCTAACCGACGCACTGGGCTTTGACTGGGTCACCGCCGACGCCGAAGCCGCGCGGCTGGAGCACGCGGTCTCCGAGGTGGTGGAGAAGCGCCTCTACAAGGCCCTCGGACGGCCGCAGACCTGCCCTCATGGGAACCCGATCCCGGGGTATTCGAAGGTGGACGCGAACGAGGTGAGGCTGGCCAGCCTTGGCGCCGGAGACCGGGCCAACATTTCGCGCGTGTCTGAGGTCGCCGAGCGCGAAGCGCCCCGCTTACTGGCCTACCTGCATCAGCGCAACCTGGTGCCAGGACGCGAGATCCGCATCGTCGAGGTGGATGACGTCGCCAAGACGCTTCGCATTCATGCCGGCCGGCGCAGGTTCATGCTCAGTCACGAGACCGCGGCGAAAGTCTGGGCAGTCCCTGCTCGTTAGGCGGCCACAACCTGGCCGCAGAAGGCACAGCGCCGCGCGTCCTTCGGGATCTCGCTCAGGCATTCGGGGCACTTCTTCGTGGTGGGGTCGGCCGGGGGCTCTTTGCGCGCACGGGCCATCAGGGCGGTGTACGGAACGACGACGAAGAAGTAGATGACAGCGGCGATGATGACGAACGAGACGACCGCGTTGATGAAGTCTCCGTACAGGAATTTGCTGTTGTTGATCGTGAAGGTCAGTGCCCCGAAGTCGGGCTTGCCGAACAACGCGGCGATCAGCGGTGTCACCAGGTCTTTGACGAATGCGGTGATCACCAGCCCGAACGCCACCGCGATCACCACGGCGACCGCAAGGTCCACGACGTTGCCGCGGAGCAGGAATGCCTTGAAGCCTTTCATCGCCGAACTCTCCTTAACTACAACGCCGAAACTGACAACACGACCTTCCCGAATTGCTCCGCCTCGTCGAGCCTGGTCAGCGCCGCCTGCACTTCCGCCAGCGGATAGACGCTGTCGACCACCGGACGCAGGCCGTCGTCGATGGCTTTGAGCACCGACTCGAACTCGCTCGCGTTCCCCATTGTCGATCCAAGAAGACCGGCGTGGCGGAAAAAAAGCCGTGGCATGGTGATCTCCGCCTTGACACCGGACGTCGATCCGCACGTGACGACGCGCCCGCCCATCGCCAGTGAGCGCATGGATTCCTCGAGCGTGGCCGGACCGACGTGCTCGAAGACGACATCGACCCCGTCGCCCGTCGCCTGTCGCACCGACTTGCTGAACGCAGCCGAATCGAATACTGCCTCGGCACCTAGATCGAGCGCGCGCCGTCGTTTCGCTTCGGACCGGCTGGTCGCGAACACCCTCGCGCCGAGATGTTTCGCGATGCCGATCGCCGCCACCGCCACGCCGGCGCCGGCCCCCACGACGAGCACAGTCTCATCAGCGCGAAGCTGGGCGCGGGTCGTGAGCATCCGCCACGCGGTGAGAAAGGTCAGCGGAAACGCTGCGGCCTCGGGCCACGACAGAGCGGCCGGCTTGCGGAACACGTTCCGCGCATCGATGTGGATCAACTCGCAGGCGGCACCGTCGGAATGCTCTCCCAGGACGCCAAAACGCGCGCATCTGACCTGCTGCCCGGCCCGACACCATTCGCACTCCCAGCAGCACAGGGTGGGAAAGATGACGACCTCATCGCCGGGCCGCCAGGCAGGATCCCCGCTGGACTCGACGACGCCGGCGCCATCGGCCGCGATCACGCGGGGAGGGGTTATGCGCTGGGCCCCTTGGGCCAGCCACAGGTCGAGGTGGTTGATCGAGGCGGCTTTGACGGCCACGGCGACGGAACCAGGGGCCGCCGTGGTCCTGGGACGCTCGCGAATCCGAACCCCGGCCGGCCCGATCGGCTCCTCGAACACGGCAGCCCGGCCCTGGCTCAGAATGGCGCCAGATTCAGCCGGGGCAGGGGTCATTTGCCAAACTTAACCAAATCCGCGACAAGTCGTATCGGCGCGCAACCTAAACTCGAGCTCTCCGTTTCAAAGGCTATGCGGGTATTTGTCTTCGCCATCACCTTCCTCTCGTTATTCCTGTACGGCGTTCCCGTGCAGGCAAGTGATGCGCTGCCGCCTGGCCAAAAGCATGATCCGTACGTCAGGTGGTACTACCCCAGCCAAACCAACTACGGTCCGATCGAAACAGGCGCAGGGGAGACGGGCTCGCGGCCGTCGCCAGGCGCCTTCCTCACGCTGCCGTTCATGGGGCCACACGTAGTCACGTCCCTGTTCGATCACTGCTACCCGGACTACGCCACGAACGGCCGCATCTGCCGTTACGACGGCACCGAGGCTACGGTCAAAGTCGGAGGCCCGGACCCGACGTTTGACGCAGGTTATGCCCTGACACCCGGTGGGCACGACTACCTCTACTACGACGGGCACGACGGCTACGACTACGGGCTCACTTACGAGCCGGTGGCGGCCGCTGCGCCGGGCGTCGTCATGCTCGCAAACTGGCTAGACCCCAACTGTCACGAGTGCTTGAGCGGCCAGACGGTAGAGATCAACCACGGCAATGGCCTCCTGACTTTTTACGGCCACCTCTCCGCGATTGGCGTGACGAAAGGCCAGTACGTCACGCGTGGACAGGTGATCGGGATCTCCGGAATGACGGGTACAGCGACCGGCCCCCACCTGCATTTCGGTGTCTACAACCTGCGGCGCAGCCAGACTCCGGTGGATCCATATGGATGGTCGGGCAAATCTCCCGATCCATATGGGTGGAACCAGGGCAACCTCTGGCTGACCGGTTCGCCCAGGTTCGCGAGCATCGCCATGCCCAGCGTCACGGTCAACGCCGCGCTGAAGGCTGACGACCCCACGGCGATCGACGTTTCGTGGTCAAGCCCTGGGGACGGCAACCGATTCAAGGTGTATATCGTCTCTACGACCGGCGCAATGACGCTCTGGAACGGAAACGCCGGACCAGGGTCGGCGGTCTTCCATGGCAAGAACGGCCAGGGCTACTGGTTCTGGGCCTCGGTGACGACGAACCTGGGGTGGACCGACGCGGGCGGATCTCCGTTGATCACGGTGCCGCGCACCAATCGCGGCGAGGTCCAATAGGCCCGACTACTAGAATCAGGCGGAATTGATCGCCGAGGCCTTGAAGGGCAAGACCATCCTGGTCACCGGCAGCACCGGCTTCCTGGGCAAGTCGATAGTCGAGAAGTGCCTGCGGGCGATCCCAGACATCGGACGTCTCAACCTGGCGATCCGGTCCAGCGCCCGCCGCACGGCGGCTGAGCGCTTCGAGCGCGAGGTCCTGTCCAGCCCCGCTTTCAAGCGCCTCAAGGAACAGCTGGGAGAGGAGGCGTTTGCCAGGCTGGTCAAAGAGAAGATCGCCGTGGTCGAGATCGACCTGGGGCGCGACGGCCTGGGTTTGAGCGAAAGCGGACGCGAGCAGCTGCGCGAATGCGAGATCGTGATCCATTCCGCGGCTGCGGTCGAGTTCGACAACCCCGCCGACCTGTCCGCGCAGACGAACCTGTTGGGCGCCGCTCGCATGGTGGAGGCGCTCAAGGCCACCGGCTCGCGCCCGCACCTCGTGCACATCTCGACGGCTTATGTGGGCGGGATGCTGCGCGGCCTCGTCCGCGAAGAGGCTCCGCTCGATCCGGGCCTCAACTGGCGGCACGAGGCACAGGTGCTGACGAACCTGCGAGGACCGGTCGAGGAGGAGTCGCGACGCCCCGAGATCCTGAACCGCCTGGGCCGCGAAGCTCGCTCGCGTATGGGACCGGCCGGCACGCCTGCCGTCGCGCGAGCCACGGAGCGCTTGCGTGATCGATGGGTGAAGGACCGCCTGGTCGAGCGAGGTCGGGTGCACGCAAGGGCGATGGGATTTTCTGACATCTACTCATTCACCAAAGCGATGGCGGAGCACGCTGTGGTCGAGCTTCATGGCGACATCCCACTATCGATCGTCCGGCCCACGATCATCGAAAGCGCCCTCGAGGAACCGTTTCCGGGATGGCTGGAGGGCTTCCGCATGGCGGAGCCGCTCATCCTTGCGTTCGGCCGCGGCATCCTACGCGATTTTTCCGGCCTTCCCGATTCGGTGCTCGACATCATCCCGGCGGATTACGTGGTCAACACGGTGCTCGCCGTCGCTGCGAATCCGCCTGCCGATACCAAGCCCCGCGTGTACCACGCTGCATCGGGGAGCCGGAACCCGTTGCGGTTCCGGGGTATGACCGACGCGGCGGCGCGGTACTTCGGCAAGCATCCGCTGCGTGATCGTTACGGCCAGGCGATCGGCACGCCGAACTGGACGTATCCCACTCGCGAAGAGCTGGCCACGCGAGCCAAGACCGCGCTGCGGTTCGTCGAGGCGGCGCAGTGGGTGGTCGAGCGGCTGCCCCTGGGCGCCAACGTCGCGGACCTGTCCGACGACCTGAACGCAGAGCGTGAACGGCTCGAGCGCGGGGTGAACCTGATCCAGCTCTATGGCGTCTACACGGAGGTCGACTGCATCTTCGACACGCGCAACCTGATGTCCATCTGGGAGAAGGTGCCGGCTGAAGAGCGTAAGAAGTTTCCATTCGATGCCGCGCTGTACGACTGGGAGCACTACTTCCAGGACGTCCATTTCCCGACCGTCGTCCGCATGTCCCGGGCGGAAACGGCGGCGAGCAAAGGAAAGCAGCCGACGGGCAGCACCGCAGTCAAACCAGAATCGAGCTCGGTGCGGGCGACAATCGAACGGCGCAAGGGTCGGGCCGACGTGCTCGCCGTCTTCGACGTCGACGGCACGCTGGTCGAGACGAATGTTGTCGAGTACTTCCTTTGGATGCGTCTGCGCGCGCAGCCACTCGAGGAGTGGCCGGGATTCATGGCACAGATGCTTCGCGAAGCTCCGCGCTGGCTCTACCTCGAGCGCCGGTCGCGCGCGGAGTTCCAGCGCAGCTTCTATCGCGAGTACGACGGGCTCGACTACGAGGTGATGAAGAAATTGGGGAGGGAAGCCCTCGACGCCGTGACGCTGCGGCGGATCTACCCCGAAGGGATGCGGAGGATTCGCGAGCACAAGCGGGCCGGCCATCGCGTGCTGCTGCTCACGGGCGCCCTCGACGTCGTGGTCGAACCCCTTGCCGAGCTGCTGGACGTCGAGGTCGACTGCGCGCACCTGCTGACGAAGGAAGGCCGGCTGACGGGCGACCTGCAGTCACCTCCGCCGGCCGGCGAGGCGCGCGGGACTCTGCTCGAGGAGTACGCGGCTCGCAACGGGATCGTCCTGTCGGAGAGCTTCGCGTACGCAGACTCGCTTTCGGACCTGGGGATGCTGGAGCTCGTGGGCACGCCGGTGGCGGTCAATCCCGACGCGCGGCTTTCGCAGGTCGCCGGACAGCGCGGCTGGCGGATCGAGCGCTGGAAGATGGCGCCTGGAAACTGGCGGCTGCCCATGCCCGACCCGCGGTCGCCCGAGTATCGGGAGGCAGTAAGACGCTAGCCCTCCAATTCGTCCGCTCAATTCCTGCGTTTGCCATCGTCAAGGCATCCGGCGGCCGCCCTGACGTGGCGACCAGCGCCCTGTCGATGCTCAAGCTGGGTGACGTTGCCGAGCCAGAGCTTCCCACCCGCGACTGGGTTCGGGTGATGCCGACCCTGAGTGGCGTCTGCGGCTCGGACCTTGCGGCCATCGGCGGTCACGCGTCTTTGTATCTCGACCCGCTGACGAGCTACCCGTTCGTGCCCGGCCACGAGGTTGTAGGCACGCTCGAGGACGGCACGCGGGTGGTGGTCGAGCCCGCCCTGGGCTGCAAGGTCCGCGGAGTCGAGCCGCCGTGCCCGCGCTGCGCCGAGGGGCGGCCTGGGCTCTGCTACAACGTGACCGAGGGGCCGATCGAGGTCGGCTTGCAAACCGGCTACTGCAAGGACACGGGCGGGGGCTGGGGAGAGGTGCTGGTGGCGCATCCAAGCCAGCTGCATGTCGTGCCGAGCACCTTGTCAGACGAAGCGGCGGTGCTGATCGAGCCGTTCGCGTGCTGTGTGCACGCGGCGTTGCGGGGCGGCGCCACGAAGGACGACATCGTGGTCGTGTCTGGCGCGGGGACGATAGGACTGCTGACCGTCGCCGCGGTCAAGCTCTTCACGCCCCCGAAGCGCTTGATCGCCGTCGCCAAGCACCCGACGCAGCGCGATCTGGCGCGAAAGCTCGGCGCCGACCAGGTCATCTCGCCCGGTGAGGTCTTCCAGCGCATCCGCTTCGCGACCGGGGCAAGGCGGCTCGATGGCATGAACAGATCGCTGTTGCTCGGCGGGGCTGACGTGACTTTCGAATGCGTGGGTCGCGCCGACACTCTGAATGACGCGGTCCGGTACACGCGCGAGGGTGGGACGGTCGTCGCGGTCGGCATGCCCGGCGAGGAGAAGGTGGACTGGGCGCCGATCTGGCAGCGCGAGCTGACCGTGATGGGGGCGTATGCGTATGGCGCCGAGCCGAAGAAGAAGGGTCGCCGCACCTTCGAGCTCGCCATGGAGGCCGCGCCGGGGCTGCATCTCGAAACGCTGACCGGGCCGTTGTTCGGCCTCGGCGAATACCGCGACGCGATCGCGTATGCGATGAGCGCCGGACGGTTGGGCGCCGTGAAGGTCGCATTCGATCTGCGAGGATTGAGAGCCTAAAGTGCCACGTCCAGGAGCTGTAATCGAAGTCGATCGCAATACCCCGCCGGTGCTTTTCCACTATGGCGAGGGCGTGCGGTTGGAGAGGCTGCCTTTGGGCGCGCGCATCGTCTACCCACCGGACCCGCTTGACGCGATCGCTCATCCGGAGCGAGCGATCAAGCGCGCACTTGCCAAGCCCCTCGAAGACGATCCGCTGAAGTCGCTGCTGCGCAAGGGAATGAAGCTCACGATCGCTTTCGACGACCTTTCGCTCCCGCTGCCACCGATGGCGGCCCCTGACGTGCGCCAATTGGTCATGGAAGAGGTCATCGACATGGCGGCCGAGGCGGGCATCGAGGACATTCACCTGATCGCTGCGCTCGGTCTGCATCGCCGCATGACGGAAGACGAGATCCGCCACATCGTCGGCGAGCGAATCTTCAGCACGTTCTGGCCCGATCGCCTTTACCAGCACGATGGAGAAGACCCCGAGCTGAACGTCTACATCGGCAAGACCGCGGAGGGGGAGGAGGTCACGCTGCACAAGCGGGCGGCCGAATCCGACCTCGTGGTGTACGTCAACTTGACGCTCGTCCCGATGGATGGCGGGCACAAATCGATGTCCACGGGGCTGGCGTCGTATCGCGGGATACGCGCCCACCACAACGTCAAGACGCTGCTGGGTTCACGCTCCTACATGAACCCGCCCGACTCCGCCCTTCACCACTCGTGCATCCGGCAGGGGCAGCTCATCGAGGACACCGTGCGCGTCTTCCACATCGAGACGACGGTGAACAACCACGCGTTTCCTTCGATCGCGAACTTCATGCAAAAGCGAGAGACCGACTGGACAGCTCAGGACCAGGCGATGTTTCTCGGCATGAAGCAGATGACCGACCTGGCGCCTCCGGCGTTCAAACGCAACATCTTCCACGCGATGCGGGCGCCTTACGGTATGACCTCGGTGCAGGCCGGTCAGGTCGACGCTGTGCACGAGAAAACAATGGAGGCGGTGCGCAACCAGCTCAGCGTGCGCGTGGAAGGGCAGACCGACATCGTCACCCTGGGGGTGCCGTACCTCGGCCCGTACAACGTCAACTCGCCGATGAACCCCGTGCTCGTGGTGTGCATGGGCGTCGGCTACATGTTCAACTTCTACCGCGGCAAGCCGGTCCTCAGGAAGGGCGGCGTGCTGATCCTCACGCACCCATGCCGCTACGAATTCGACGCCGTGCAGCACCCTAGCTACATCGACTTCTACGACGAGGTGCTGGCCGACACGACGGACCCAGCGGAAATCGAGAAAAAGTACGAGCTGCGTTTTGCCGAGGACCCGTGGTTCCGGCAGCTCTATCGCAAGTCACACGCCTACCACGGCGTCCATCCTTTTTATGCGTGGTACTGGGCGGCGCACGCGATGGAGCACGCAGGCGACATCATCGTCGTCGGCGGGGAGCGCGACGTCGTGCACCGTCTCGGCTTCAAGTCGGCGACCACATTGGAGGACGCTTTCGAGATGGCCGAGCAAACGGTCGGGCGTCACCCGAGCGTGACGCACATGCGGATGCCGCCCATCATGCTCGCCGACGTGGAATGACCTGGTACTCGGGACAGGGCGGACTCACCGGGCTGGTCCGCACGGCCGGCCGGATCGCAGACGATGTAAGGCGCGTGCGTCGCGGATGGCATTGGGACACGCCACGCCCGCACACCTGGCCTGAGCAAGGCGCCGTCGTGCCCGCTCCGGCGAGCGACCTCGGCTGGGCGCGACAGGAGCCGGTGCGTTCGATCCGTTACCTGATCCAGCGAGGCCTTCTGCTTCCGTTCACCGAGGTCATGGCCCACCCCAAGGTCGAAGGACGCGAGTGGGTGCGTGAGCTCGAGCGGCCGGTGATCTTCGCAGCGAACCATTCGAGCCACGCCGACACTTCGCTCATCCTGCACGCCCTGACGGATCGGGCCCGCGAGCGAACAGTGGTTGCCGCCGCGGCCGACTACTGGTTCAAGCGTCCTCTGCTCGGCAACATCGTCAGCCTCTTCCTGAATACGTTTCCGTTTTCGCGGACGGGCGGTGCGCAAGCCCAGCTGCACAGCTCCAGCCAGCTGCTCAAGTCAGGTTGGAACCTGGTCCTGTTTCCGGAGGGCAGCCGGTCGCCCGACGGCCGCATCCAGGAGTTCAAGCCCGGCGTCGGGCACCTCGCCAACGAGACCGGCACGCCGGTCGTGCCGATGCACATTCGAGGCGCCTACCAGATCATGCCCCGCAACCAAAAGCTACCGCTCCCCGGCCCGGCGCGAGTGCGCATCGGCAAGCCGATGTCGCCGCAGCCGAAGGAAGGCTCGCGCGAGTTCACGGCCAGGGTCGAGAAAGCAGTGCGCGCGCTGGCGACAGAACCACGTCAGCCTGAGATCCAGGGCACGTGGATCGAGCGATGGCGGGCTTCGAAGCCGCGCGACCTGCGTTATGAAGACTGAGTAGGTGACGTACTCCATAGTCGCGCGTGATGCGAAGACCGGCGAGTTCGGCGTCGCCGTGCAGTCGCATTACTTCCAGGTCGGACCAACCGTGCCGTGGGCGATCGCGGGTATCGGCGCGGTGGCGACTCAGTCGCGGGTGAACGTCAGCTACGGACCACTCGGGCTCGAGTACCTGCGCGCGGGTTACACCGCAGCCCAAGCGCTCAAAGCCCTGACGTCCGGTGACTCGCAGCCCGAGATCCGCCAGTGCGCCATCGTCGATGCGGCCGGCAATGTCGCCGCGCACACCGGCAGCAAGTGCATCGCGGCCGCCGGCCATCAGCTGGGCGACGGATTCAGCTGCCAGGCCAACCTCATGGAGAAGGACACGGTTTGGGCGGCGATGGCCGAGGCCTTCACGTCGACCGACGCTCCGCTGGCCGAGAGGCTGATGGCCGCGCTCGAGGCAGCCGAGGCCGAAGGCGGAGACATCCGCGGCAAGCAGTCGGCGGCCATGCTCGTCGTCTCCGGCACGCCGACCGGGCGCTCGTGGGAGGACCGGACCATCGACCTTCGAGTCGATGATGCTGCCGAACCGCTGCCGGAGCTTCGCCGCCTGCTGCGCATCAAGCGCGCCGTGCAGACGGTCGCCGAGGCCGACCGTCTCGCCCTGGCCGGCGACAAGCCCGGCGACGCCAAGAAGCGCCACGAAGGACTGGCGCTCGCCCCCGAGATGATCGAGCTGCGTTTCTGGACCGGGCTGACGATGGCCGAAGCCGGGGACATCGATGGCGGTCTGACGCTGCTCGGTGAGGTCGTGCAAAAGGATCCCCGGTGGTTGGAGACCATGCGCCGGCTCGTCGCGGTCGACCGTGTGTCGCAGGAGCTCGCCGCGAGGATCGAAGCGCGCCTCGCGTCAGGCGCCTCTCGACTTGCTTGAATTGCGCCCTGCGCTCGCCCGGCTAGACTTCACGAGTCTTGGGTAAGTTCAAGAGTCAGCGCAGGGGTCCGCGGCGGCCGCCGAAGGCTGCCAAGCCGGATCGCGACGATGGCGACCAGAAAGAGGCGGCAGTCGTCATGGACGCCGTCGTCGCCCAGGCACTCCCCAACGCGATGTTCGAGGTCGAGCTCGAGAACGGCCACAAGCTGATCGCCTATGCGGCGGGCCGAATGCGGCGTTACTTCATCCGCATCACGCCGGGCGACCGCATCCGCGTCGAGCTCTCGCCCTACGACCTGTCGCGCGGGCGCATCGTCTATCGCTACCGCGAGTAGTGACCCTTCTCGACACCCTAGGATCCGCCCGCGTCTTCGACCTAGAGCAGCTTCGGTATGCAGGCGCTCCATCGCATCCAGCACACCAGCCCGGCTTCAACTACTTCCTGCACCGCCATCACGCAAGCGGCGCGCCCGAAGCGCGCACCGGTGCGTCGGGCATCGTCGTCATGCCGGAGCACTCGGGCACGCACATCGACGCGTTGGCGCACCAGGCCGAGAACATGACGCTGCACGGGGGCGTGCATGTGGACAGCGGGGTGCAGACTTCGCAGGGCTTTCGTGTCCTCGGCATCGACACCATGGCGCCGCTCGTGGCCAGGGGCGTGCTGCTGGACGTGGCAGGAAAAAAGCGCCTCGAGCCCGATCACCCGATCACTACCGAAGAGCTGCAGCGAGCCGCGACTGACGCCGGCGTGGAGATTCGGGCGGGCGACGTGGTGCTCGTCCGGACCGGCTACGGCGCGCTCTGGTCCGACCCGATCGAATACCTGCGCGGGGCTGGGGTCAGCGCCGCCGGCTCGCGCTGGCTCATCGAAAAGAAGGTGAGCGCGGTCGGCGCCGACAACATGGCCTGGGACGTGATCGGCCCGACCGACCTGGACCTCGGTGTGACGCTCCCCGGACACCTCCTGCTGCTGGTTCGGGCCGGCATCCCGATCATCGAGAACCTGAATCTCGAGGAGCTGGCCGCGGCCAACGTTCACGAGTTCGCGTTCATCTGCCTCCCGCTCAAGATGCGCGGCGCCACAGGATCACCGGTCCGCCCGATCGCTATCGCGTAGCGCATCCACCCGCCGGCGCGTTTAACGGTTGATGGCCAATCGAATCGCTTTCATCGTGTTTGCGCTGATGCTGGCGGCGTGCGGAGCGACCTCAACGCATGTGGCGGTAATGGCGAACCCGCCTCCGGCCGTTGAGGTGCCCTCGCCTTCGCCCGAACCCACGCCCTCGCTTGCCCCGCGCCCGACTGAGCGTGTTCTCGACATCAAGATCCACTACCAGGAGCACAACCTGACCTGTGAGGCGGCGGCGCTGAAGATGGCGCTGGCTTACGAAGGGATCGCGGTCGACGAGGTGACTCTGGTCGGCTACATGACCAACGACCGCCGGCCGGCGCAGTTCGATACCAGGGGCAGCCTGGTCGCGTGGGGCGACCCGGCGCAGGGCTTTGTAGGCGACCCCGACGGACACATCGAGCGGCTCACCGGCTACGGCGTGTACTTCGGGCCCGTCGCGACCGCGGCCACAAAGGCAGGCGCGCAGGCGATCAAGGCCGGTGGCGGCCTCTACGGGTCGGCTATCGCCCCGTCAGAGGTATACGACGCAGTGCTCGACGGACACCCGGTGGTGGCCTGGATCAGCAACACCTACCGGACCGTCAACCTCAGCCGGTACACAGCCTTTGACGGCGCAACGGTCTCGTACACCCTCACCGAGCACGCCGTCACTGTCATCGGCGTGCGGCCGGACGCCGTCCTGATCAACGACCCCTGGTTCGGCCAGCACTGGCACTCGAAAGCCCAGTTCGAGGCCGCTTACCGCACTTTCGACAACATGGCGGTGATCGTTGGGAGCTGAAATGAAAAGAGGGAGCCGGCTCGGCTCCCTCTTAGCAGGAACGAACTCGGCGTACTAGCGGCGGCCGACCGTCTGGAAGCAGTCCAGGCAGTAAACAGGCCTCGCGCCGGTCGGCACGAACGGCACCTGCGTCTGCTTGCCGCAGTTCGAGCAGATCACGTCATGCAAGACGCGTGACCGCCCGTTGCCCTCTGACGTCCTGCGGGCCGCCCGGCACTCCGGGCAGCGTCGCGGTTCGTTCTGGAGCCCGCGCGACTGGTAGAACTCCTGCTCTCCGGCCGTGAACAGGAATTCCCGCCCACAGTCGCGACACGTCAAGGTCCGATCCACGAAACTCACCGTCTGGCCTCCCTAGTTTCTCGCTCAGAGGCCCGGACGGAAAAGGCCGGTCTACCCCTCCAGCGTTGCGGTGGCGATTCTAACTCGCTTGAAGCGAGTTTGGACGCGCGCGGTAGCCTGCCGGGTTTCTATGGCTAGGCGGTGGCCCTGGCCGGCTCGCCCACTTCCTCTTCCTCGGCAACCGGCGCCTCGGTCACGCCGCGGCCAACTCGCGTCCCGTGCAACGGCACCTCGCGGAGAAAGAACGTCGAAACCAGGGCGATCACCAGGACCAGGCCTGCGAACAGGTAGATGTCGTGGAGTGTGTCCGATAGCGCCAGCCGGATCGCGTGGACGAAGGCGGCCGGCAGCTTGGCCAGCAGCACCGGGTCCAGGATCGAATTCGCGCTGCCACCCTTGGGGAACTGCGCCACGACCTGCGGCGGCAGGTGAAGCTCGGTGACCCGGGTGTTGAGGTAGTCGGGCAGCCGGTTGGCCAGGACGGCCCCGAGGATGGCGCTGCCGACGGTGCCGCCAAGGTTGCGCCAGAACTGGATCTGGCTTGTCGCGACGCCCAGGTACTGCTTGGGGAGGGCCGTCTGGATTGCTGTCAGGTAAAGAGGGAAGGTCATGCCGAGGCCCAGGCCGACCACGATCAAGTCAGCGACCACTCGCCACTCGGGAGTGCCGGGCACGATCTGCGACAGCAGCCACATCCCGAAGATCATCACGGAGACTCCGAGGGTGCCGAGGAAGCGGTAGTACTTGATCCGGAGCATGACGAAACCGGTCACTGTGCTCGCGCCGATCAGGCCGAACATCATCGGTGTGATCAGGGCGCCCGAGTTGGTCGCGCTGATGCCCAGGACGCCCTGGAACACCAGCGGCGTGAACAGGATCGACCCGAACATTCCGAATGCGGTCAGGAAGCTGACGATCATGCTGACCGTGAAGGTCGCGTTCTTGAACAGCTCGAGCGGCACGATGGGGTGCTCGACACGAGTCTCGATGGCGATGAAGGCCACGATCATCACTACGGAGAGGGCGAGAAGGCCGACAACCGGCAGTGACGTCCACGCGTGGTCGCGCGTGATGGTGAGGGCGATCAGCAGCGGCACCACACCGGCGGCCAGGGTGAATGCGCCCAGGAAGTCGATGTCGCGCCACGATGCCTTGGACTTTACGTACGGGAGGCCGACGGCCACCACGGCCACGGCGAGGATGCCGACCGGGATGTTGACCTCGAAAACCCAACGCCAGTTCCAGTGGTCGGTGATAAAGCCGCCCGCGGTCGGGCCGACGATCGACGCCAGGCCGAACACGCCGCCGAAAAGACCCTGGGCGCGGCCGCGTGCGCTGGCGGAGAAGAGGTCGCCAATCACTGAGAACACCGTCGCGAACAGAACCCCTCCGAAGATGCCCTGGACGCCGCGCGCGATGATCAGCTGCGTCATGTCCTGCGAGAGTCCGCAGAGGGCTGAGGCGGCGACGAAGCCGATCATGCCGGCGAGCAGGAAAGGCTTCCTGCCGAAAAGATCACCGAGCTTGCCGGCGATCGGGGTCATCGTTGTCGACGTGACGAGGTAGGCGGTAGTCACCCAGGCGAGCCGGTCGAGGCCGTTGAGGTCGGCCACGATCCTCGGGATGGCGGTGCCCACGATGGTCTGGTCGAGGGCGGCCAGGAGCAGCGCCAGCATCGTGCCGGCGGTGGCCAGGATCATTCGTTGGCGCGAGAGGCCTTCAGTCATTTCCCGAGTTCCTTCCTGGCGTTATCGGCCAGCTGGAGGCACAGATGTCGTAGCTGCGCCAGTTCTTCCCTGCTCAATCCGGCGGCGATTTCGTGCTGGTGCTCGAACGCTTCCTTCCAGATCGACTCGATCTGGCTGCGTCCTGCGTCCGTCAGGCGGGCGCGCACCGAACGGCGGTCGTCTTGGTCTGGGACACGTTCCACCAGGCCGTCTTTTTCGAGGTGGTCGACGAGGCCGGTGATGTTTCGCGGGGTCGAGTCGAGGTCTGTGGCGAGGTCACCCAGCGGTGTCGGCCCGCACCGGTAGAGGCGAAACAGGACGCCCATACGGCCCTCGCTGAGGCCGCGCTTCTCGGCCCAGCGCTCCTGGAGGTGGTGCATCATCTTGCCGGCGATCCGAAGGGCCGCCATGGCCTCGATGACACTCAGATCCGTCGTCACCGGGTCGAACAGCTCGCGCATGTGCACGCTGTAGAGGCGGCCGGATTCGTCCCGGGCGAGCTCGTGCACAGCGGCTTCTGGTTTGCCTGATTCACGGGGCTTCATAGTGATTTCTTTCATAGTGAAGGAGTTCATTATCCTCCTATACAGGTTTCCGACCGAAGTTATTCTTCCGTTCCCAATGTTTCTTGCTGCCAGGCTTCCGGCGACCACCACCCGTGGTCGCGTTCCGCAGTGATCGTCGACGCCCACCTCGACATCGGTTGGAACGCACTCGCCCACGGCCGCGGCTTCCTTCAGCCACAGGCCACCGGATACCTGGTCAGCCGCTCATCGCTGGTCGCTTCGGGCGTGGGCTTAGTGTTCGCGACCCTCTACACGGCTCCCGCTCGGGCCGGGCGGGCGATGCGCACGCGCTTCGTGTACGAGAACGCGCACGAGGCGAACATCATGGCGACGGCTCAGGTCAACTACTACAAGAGCTCTGGACTCCAGCTGATCGGCAACAAGTCCGAGCTCGAGTCTTACGTGAGGGGCTGGAGAAAGGGGCGCCTCGCCGCCGTTCTGCTCATGGAAGGCGCCGACCCGGTGGAAGACCCATCGCAGCTCGCCGCGTGGACGGACCGGGGCGTGCGCATCATCGGACCCGCCTGGGGCGCGACCCGATACAGCGGCGGCACTGGCGCGCCGGGAGGACTCACCGACCTCGGCGTGCAGCTCCTCAAAGCGATGCGCCGCAAGCGCGTGATCCTCGACCTCAGTCACATGGCCGACCAGGCGATCGCCGATGCATTTGCAATGTGGCGCGGGCCGATCATGGCGTCGCACAGCAACGCGCGGGCACTGGTGCCCGGCGACCGGCAGATCACCGACGCGACCGCGAAGGAAGTGGCCAGTCGCGAGGGGATGCTCGGTGTCAGCTTCTACGCGAAGCACCTGCGGACCTCGGGCCGAGCGACGCTCGATGACGTGATCAAGCACCTGGTCCACCTGGCACGGGCCGCGGGCGGCCCCGAGCGATTGGGTTTGGGCACCGACCTCGACGGAGGATTCGATGCACGTCAGGCGCCGATGAAAGACCTGGCGGAGCTGCGGGAGCTTAGAGAGCGCCTGACGAAACGCTTCAACAAAACTCAGGTCGAAGGTGTGATGGGCGGCAACTGGATCGAATTCATGGGTCGCGCGCTCCCCGACTAAAGCATCTCCACCAATTGTTTCGCGCACATGAACGCGAAGCCCATACCGTGCCCGTTGAACCCGCCACAGAGAAGGACGTTTCGCATGCCGTCGACCGGACCGACCAGCGGCAGGCCTGTATCGGTGAATCCCATGATCCCCGCCCAGCGATGCGTGACCTCGGCGCCTCCGGTCATAGAAGCGAGCTGTGTATCGAGATGGTCCTGGATCTGCGACGTCGGCTCCTCGTCGTAGCCGATCTCGGTGCTGAGCGACGTGTCACGCCAGCCGCCGATCAACACCTCGCCGCCGCGCAGCTGCCGCCAGTAGCGATATCCGGAGTGCGAGTAGGTAGGCACCTCGCACACCGACCGCAAGACGGGAGCCGAAGCAAGCATCTGGGCTCGCGTCGGCTGGATCTTCACCTGCGCCACGAGCTGCGAGGTATAGGCGTTGGTCGCGAGCACGACCACGCCCGCGCGGCACTCGGTCTGACCCGCGCGCACCGACACCTCGCGTCCGCTCGACTCGATGGCGGTCACTTCAACGCCTTCGCGGATCACGCCGTCCTTCGCGCGCGCGGCGAGCGCGGCCACCAGCGCCGCCGGATCGACCTCGCCGTCGCGGGGGGTGAAGAGGCGCTCGCCGTCCCACCGCGCCTCGAACCCGTCATCGCGCATCAGCTGCGAGGACTCTTCCAGCCGCGCGCGCTCGTCATCGTCCGAGGCGAGGGTCACGCTGCCTAATCGGCGGTGGCCGACGTCGGAACCATCAACAGCTTCCAGCATCCGGTCGTGGTTCTCGCCCGTGATGCTCCACACCTCGCGCGTTTTCGGGCGCCCGAAGATGCGCACCGCCTCGGCGTAGCAATCAGCGACGCCCGCGAGCAGAAAGCCCGCGTTGCGTCCGCTTGCACCTGCGGCAAGATGCTTGCGTTCGACCAGGACAGTGCTGATCCGGCGCCGTGCGAGGTGGTGGACCAGGCTCACTCCCGCGATCCCACCACCGATGACGAGCACGTCGGTGCGGTCAGGCATGATGCCCGGGTAGCGCTCGGCAGGCGGCGCCCAGAACGGGGTATCCACGAGTCCATTCTCGGGTCCGAATAACATTGAGGACGCCAGTGGAATTCGAAAGCTATGACGTCCTGATCGTCGGCGGAGGGCTCGCCGGCCTCAGGGCAGCCATAGCTGCGGTGGAGGCAAACCCCCGCGTGAAGGTCGGTTTGGTCTCCAAGGTCTACCCGATGCGCAGCCACACTGTGTCTGCCGAAGGCGGAGCCGCCGCCGTGTTGCGGCCCGAGGACTCGTACGAGACGCACGCCTTCGACACCATCAAAGGGTCGGACTACCTGGCCGACCAGGATGTCGTGGAGGCCTTTGTAAGAGAGGCGCCTCCGGAGATCATCCAGATGGAGCACTGGGGCTGCCCGTGGAGCCGCGAGCCCGACGGCAAGATCTCCGCCCGTCCGTTCGGCGGCATGACGACATGGCGCACGTGCTTTGCAGCCGACAAAACCGGCTTCCACATGCTCCACACCGTCTTCCAGACCTCGCTCAAGTACCAGCAGATCCACCGCCACGACGAAGCCTTCGTGACCAAGCTTCTCGTCGAGGACTCGCGTTGCGTCGGCGTCGTCGCCCTGGACCAGCGCACCGGCCGGTTCGACGCCATCACCGCCAAGTCGGTGATTCTCGCCACCGGCGGCCTCGGGCGCGTCTACGCGTTCACCACCAACGGCAACATCTGCACGGGCGACGGCATGGCGCTCGGCTATCGCGCCGGCGCTGGCTTGAAGGACATGGAGATGGTCCAGTTCCACCCGACAGGTCTGCCTTTCACCGGCATCCTTATCACCGAGGCGGTACGAGGCGAGGGCGGCTACCTCACCAACAAGGAAGGCGAGCGGTTCCTCAAGCGTTACGTGCCCAACAAGATGGAACTGGGCCCGCGCGACATCATCTCGCGCGCGATGGTTACCGAATTCGAGGCGGGTCGCGGCTTCGAGGGCCCGCACGGCAAGTTCATGCATCTAGACGTGCGCCACCTGGGCGAAGAGGTGATCGACCGCAAGCTGCCCTTCATGCGCGAGCTCGGCCGCGAATTCGTTGGTATCGACATCGTGCATGAGCCGATCCCGGTCCGGCCCGTGCAGCACTACATGATGGGCGGGGTGGACGCGGACATCTCCGGCGCGACGGAGATCCTCGGCCTCTACGCCGCGGGCGAGTGCGCGAACGTCGGGTTGAACGGCGGCAACCGCCTCGGCTCGAACTCGCTTTCGGAATGTCTGGTGTTCGGCGCCGCGGCCGGACGCGCAGCCGCTCACTACGCTGCCTCGGCCAAACCCGTGACCGCCAACCCTGTGGACTCGATGCTCTGGGACGAGGCACGGCGCGTCGAAGTCGAGTACCTCGAGAAGAAAGGAGGGCATGAGCGGATCGGCAACATCCGCTATGACCTGCAGCGCGAGATGGACGAGGGCGCGGGTGTGTTCCGCACGAAGGAAGGCCTGGAGAAGCTCATCCAGGAGCTGGGCGTGCTTCGCGAACGTTTCGGGCAGATCAAGGTCGAGGACTCGAGCCGCACGTTCAACACCGAGCTCACCGCAGTCCTCGAGCTCGACTACATGCTCGAGGTTTCAAATGTGATCGCGGTCTCGGCGCTGGCCCGCGAGGAATCTCGCGGCGCCCACTCACGACGCGACTTTCCGGAGCGGAATGACGAGAAGTACCTGAAACACACTGTCGCGTTCAAACGAAACGGCGGGCGCCCGCGCCTCGACTACCGCGATGTCCGGATCACGAATTTCAAGCCGCAAGCGCGCAGTTACTAGAGGAGATTCAGTTGGCTGAGAAGCGGGTCGCCACCAAGGAAAAGCGAATCATCATCAAGGCGACGCGGTTCGATCCCGATAAGGACGAGAAGCCGCGCCTGCAGTCCTACGACATTCCCTTCGCCGACGACAGCATGGTGGTGCTGGACGCGCTGAACCACATCAAGTCCTACGTTGACGGCAGCCTGAGCTACCGCTGGTCGTGCCGCATGGGAATCTGCGGCAGCTGCGGGATGATGGTGAACGGCACCCCAAAGCTGACGTGCAACGCGTTCCTTCGCGACTACTGGCCGCGGCCCATTGTGGTGGAGCCGCTCACCAACTTCCCGATCATCCGCGACCTAGTGATCGACATGGATGACTTCATGCACAAGCTGAAGTCCGTCCAGCCGTGGATCATCCGCAAGCAGGAGCTCCCGCTCGGGGCGGGCGAGCACCGTCAGCTACCGGCGCAAATCGCAGAGTTCCAGCAGTTCAGCCAGTGCATCAACTGCATGCTCTGCTACGCGGCCTGTCCCGTTTACGGGCTGGACGACACGTTCCTCGGGCCTGCGGCGATCGCGCTGGCGCGGCGCTACAACCTGGACTCGCGCGACCAGGGGCTGAAGCAGCGGCTGCCGGTGATCGCGCAACCCGAAGGCATGTGGGAGTGCAGCTTCGTCGGCGAATGCTCCGTGGTCTGCCCGAAGGGCGTCGACCCCGCCAAAGCCATCCAGCAGTCCAAGCTCGACACCACGCTGCGCTTCACCCTTCCGTACGGTAACCGCGACTAGTGCCGGCGCCAGCGCAGACATCCGGGCCGGCGGCCGTCCGCACGTACCGGCAACCCATGCCCGCGGGCTGGTGGCTGCGCAAGCGCCATTACTTCTTATATGTGGTGCGCGAGTTCACCGCGCTGCCGATGGCCGTGTGGCTGCTGTGGCTTCTTTACGAGATCAAGAGCGCGAGCGCCGGGCCCGCGGGGTACCAGCCGCCGAAATCGCTGGGCTTCGTGGTCTTCAGCGTGGTCTGCCTTGCCTTCTCGGTGTACCACAGCTACACGTTCCTCAAGCTGGCCGGCGTGATCATGCATTTGAAGGTGCTCGACAGGCCCGTGCCGTCGAGGGTCATCGTCCTGACGATGTTCGGCCTCTGGGCCGTCGCCTCGCTCGTCATCGGCGGCGTCTTGATCTGGTTCGCCAAGTGAGCGCCGAAGCGACTGGACACCGGCCCTCGCTCTCACACCTTTTCTGGTGGTTCATGTTTGCCAACGGAGGGGGCCTGGCCGCGCTCGTCCTCCCCGTCCACATACTGGTCCAGGGCGTCCTTGGCCCACTCGGCATCGTGCCCGTGGTGGACCAGCATTACGACACCTGGGTCAACGTCCTCGGCAACCCCATAGTGAAGCTGTATCTGCTGGTCTTGATCGCCTTCCCCTTCTTCCACTTCGCGCATCGCCTGCGCTATCTGCTGGTCGACTTCGGGGTGTCGGCGGCCAAGAGCCTGCCCGTGCAGGTGGTCTTCTACGGCGGGGCGGTCGTGGTCACCCTGGTCGCGATCTGGGTGCTCGCGACCACCGTCCCGATCAAGCTCGGCTGATGTCGCATGTTCATTGTCGAGGCATTTCCCGCAACTGAGCTTGGCAACGCCAGCTTCCTGATCGCCGACCCAGACCGCGGCGTCGGCCTCGTCGTCGATCCTTTTCGCGACGTCGACGATTACCTGACGCGCGCTGACGAGCTGGGCATCAAGTTGACGCATGCGCTCGACACGCACCTGCACAACGATTTCGTGTCGGGCCGGCGGGAGCTGTCGGCCGAGGTGGGCACCGCGATTGGCGAGCTGGATTCAGGTCAGGAGCTGACCGTCGGCGAGCTCACGCTCCGCGCTCTGCACACTCCGGGTCACACGCCCGAGCACAAGAGCTACCTGCTCGTGGAAGGTGGTACGCCACGCGCGCTGTTCTCAGGAGGGGCCGTGATGGTGGGCGGGATCGCGCGCACGGATCTGCTCGGCCCTCATCTAGCCGTCCACCTCGCCCTCGAAGCGTTGACGACTCTGCAGGCGAGGCTCCGCGGCTTGCCGGACGACATCGCGGTGTATCCGACGCATGGGGGAGGGTCGTTCTGCGGCGCCGGCGGTGGCACCGGCTTCGAGACGACGCTCGGCCAGGAGCGAAGGACCAACCCGTTCTTCCTCACTACAGAGGTGATGCCGTTCCTGGCCCGGGCTCTCAATGTCGGACGCTATCCCGCCTACTACCGGGACATGGCCGGCATCAACCGCGAAGGCGCGAAGTTGATCGGCCGCAATCCCGCGCCGCCGCCCAAGCTGAAGGCTGCGGAGGTCGCCCGGCTCATGGGCGAAGGAGCCGCGGTCGTCGATGTGCGGTCAGGGCGCCGCTACGACGGGGGCCACATCCCGGGCAGCTACAGCGTCGGTCTGGGCGGCCCGTTCAGCGCGTGGGTGGGATGGCTGATCCCGCGGGGCCGGACGATCGTGCTGGCAGGTGGGAGCGACGCGCAGCACGCTGACGCCCAGCGCCAGCTCCAGCGCATCGGGTTCGACAGCGTGGCCGGAGCCCTCGACGGCGGCATGGATGCGTGGAAGGCAAGCGGCCAGGAGCTGTCCACCTTCGAGACCAAAGACATCGAAGACCTGGCGGAGTGGATCCTGAGCGCGGAGCCCATGACCGTGGTCGATACGCGAGACGAGCACGAGTGGTCGGCCGGCCACGTGCCCGGCGCGGTTCATTTATATGTCCCGGACGTATCGCATCGCGCAGGCGAGATTCCGACCGAGGCACCCGTCGCCGTGCATTGCGCCTCGGGTTACCGAGCGGGTATCGCGGCGAGCCTGCTGGAACAGGCGGGGCTGAAGCGGATCATCCACGTCAACGGGCCGTACTCGGACTGGGACCGCCTGCACCTCGCGGAGAGCAAGCCCTAACTAACTCAGGTACTTGACATAGCAAGCTACCGTGCTATATTGACACCGTGGCCGAAAACGGAGCCCATGACAGCCAGCTGCTAAAGGGTGTTCTGTCCCTTGCGCTCATGCGACTTCTGGCCGAGCGCGAGTCGTATGGCTACGAGCTCGTGACTCAGCTCCACGAGCTCGGCCTCACCGAGATACAGGACGGCTCCGTTTACCCCGCCCTCGGACGGCTCGAGCGCGATGGCCAGGTGACCTCGAGATTGGTCGCGTCTTCCTCAGGCGCCGCTCGTAAGTACTACCGGCTGTCGCCCGCCGGCTATGGCGCGCTCACGCACATCGAGCTGGCCTGGCAAAGCCTGGTACGCGCCATCGAGCCGATCCTGTCCAGACCCGTACCTGCAAAGCCCAAGGAGGCATTGCCATGAACCAGGTGGCTCTGTCCACGAAAGACCGGCTACGCATTGAGCTCGCGGTGCGGACTGTCGACTGGGAGCTCGACGGGCGGGTGCCGATGGCGCGGCGCCGCCAGATTCGCCAAGAGCTGCGCTCCAACCTGCTCGAGGCCGCTACGCAGGTCGGCGCCGAGAAAGCGGTTCGTCAGCTCGGGGACCTCAAAGCCCTGGCCGGCTCCTACCTCGAGCTTTACAGAGGACGTCTCGACTTTCGGGCCGGAGCTTTCTGGGCTTTCATCTCCTACGTGGCGATCCAGGTATTGGGGTTTGCGCTGTTCTTCGCCTTCCATGCCGGCATTGCCGCGGGAGGGTCGCATGGCGGCAGCTACTCGTTCGAGCTCTGGCCCGGTTTCGGTCCGTTTGCGGGCGAGGTCTCGGCGAGTGGAAATTCCTTCCAGGTGCTCCTGGGCTCGCCCGCCCATCTGCTGCTGGTGATGGTCGCATTCAGCATCGGAAGCAGCTACCGCAGGGTCCTCGCTCGACACTAGGCGTCGGCGACAGCTCCCTGCATTGGTGGGTCTGTTACGTCCCGGTCACGGCAGCGTTTCTTCCCTATGCGCGGAGCCTCAGCAGGGCTGGTCCTTCTTTTCGTCGTCGCCTGCTGCGGGGGGGGAACTCATTCGACCGATCCGTCGGTGCCGTCTCAGTCGATCGGTCAGGCGGTGCCTTTTCGGCTCTTTACGCATTGCGGGGTCCGTCATGCGGACTTTGACGGCAGGCGCTTCTATGCGGATCCTCCTCTCGACGACGGCAACGGCAATCCACCCGTAGGCTGGGCCAACCCGTATGACGAAGGCACCATGAAACTGATCGATAACGATATAGCGGTATTTACGGACCAGGCGGGCAACCGTGCGGCTTTCTCGACTCACCCAGATTCGGGAATTCCTACGATTCAGGTGTGCAGCTGACCTGACGTCCCCTGAACCCACCGCTTGGGCGCCCGCCAGATCTCCTCGGGCGTCCAGGCTTCTCCGAACATCGCATCGGATCTCGGTCCGAGTCCCTTAGATCAGCCGGTAGAACCTCCAGACGTCGTTGTCGATCGGCAGGATCTCCACTTCGGCAAAGCCCGCCTCGCGAGCGTATTCCCGGAGCCGGCTGGGACGCATGACCGTTCCGGTGCCGGCTGATTGCGGGCCCATGCCGACCGCAAGGCAGTGGACGGCGCTCCAGCCGTACATGAAGCGCTCGAGGTCGTCCCCAGGAGCGGTGAACTCCTCGGCGACTTTCTCGTCCGCGATCACCACGGCCCCGCCGTCCTTTCTGAGAGCTCGCATCGCTTTCAGCGCGCCGACAGGGTTGGACATGTCATGGATCGTTTCGAAAGCAGTGACCAGGTCGTACGATCCGGCCAGTTTCGGGTCAGACGCGTCGCGGACCTCAAACGTCACGCGATCGGCAACTCCGCTGGCAATGCCATTGCGCCGGGCATCCTCGATCGAAGCCTCATCGAGGTCCAGGCCATCCACTTTGATCAGCGGATACGCCTTGGCGATGGCGATGCTGGACCAGCCGGTGCCGCAACCAACGTCCGCGACACGGGCGGGCGGCTCTGAACGGAGACGGCGATCGACATCGGTGATCGCCGGGAACCACTTGCTGCCCAGGAGATTCAGGAACATCGGCCGGTTTCCGCTGGAGATGGAGGTGCGCATGTCGGCGCCGTATGCCTCGTAGGGCACGCCTGCGCCGGTGCGG
>Ga0209011_1000054_pt1 | contig 73985 bp, 62 predicted proteins | sample BlaSpr_A8_OM1_M3_FD_187986 | JGI IMG/M metagenome (GOLD analysis project Ga0209011, IMG submission 187986) | Forest soil microbial communities from Thunder Bay, Ontario, Canada - Black Spruce, Ontario site 2_A8_OM1_M3 (SPAdes) (version 2) | ecosystem: Environmental > Terrestrial > Soil > Boreal...
CGCCACGCCGTTTCTGCGAGATTACGAATCTTTCCTGCAAGCTTTTGGAACGGATTATCATGCGGTGACCGAAAAATATCCGCGCCTTGCGCAGATGGACAGCTTTTTTGCCGGCGCGCATTATCACCAGCACGCTCTGCCCCACCATCAAGAATTCGATTTTGACGGTTTGGGCGGGCGCGTGCGTAGCAGCTCCTACATGCCCTCGGAAGATCATCCAAAATATCCGGTCATGATGGCGGAACTCCAGCGAATCTTCAGCGCGCGAAATCAAAATGGCCGCGTGCGTCTGGAATACACTACCCACATTTATTTTGGGCAGTTACCTGCTGCAGGCGCCTCGCGGCGCGCGGATCGCCGGGATTTGTCATGAAAATTATTTATCATTGGCTAAAAGATTTCGTGAATGTCTCCGCGTCGGCGGAAGAACTCGCCTCCCGGCTGGCCCTTTCCGGAACAAATATTGGTGGAGTCGAACATGGCCCTTATGGCCCGGTCATCGATGCGGAGGTTAGTTCCAACCGTCCGGATTGCCTCGGACACTATGGTGTGGCCCGAGAAGTCAGTGCCATTTACAAGCTCCTCTTAAAACCCGTAATCCCCAAACCGCTGGAATTTTCCGCACCAGCTAGCGACGCTGTGAAGGTAGAAATCGCCGCCCCGGAACTTTGCGGCCGCTTCACTGCGCGCGTGATTCGCAAGGTCAAAGTGCAACCCTCGCCGGCGTGGCTTAAACAGCGGCTCGAAGCCTCCGGCGTCGCCAGCATCAATAACATTGTGGACGCGAGCAACTACGTGATGCTCGAGCTCGGGCATCCCTTGCACGCATTTGATTACGATACCCTGCGCGATTACCGCATCGTGGTGCGCGCTCCAAATAAGACTGGGCCGGAGAAAATCACCACGCTGGACGGAATTGAGCGCCAGCTTGCTCCCGGTATCTGTGTGGTGTGCGACGGCGATGGCTCGCGCATCGTGGGCATTGGCGGAATCATGGGTGGCGCGCAAACGGAGATCTCCTTTTCTACAAAAAATATTTTGATTGAGTGCGCGTGGTTCGACCCCATCGCCATTCGCCGCGCCACACGCTTTCTGAAGCTCCACACCGAAGCTTCCACACGTTTCGGTCGCGGCGCGGACCCGGAAATGACGGAGCTGGCTTCGCGGCGTTGCGCTGAACTCATTTTGCAAATTGCCGGCGGCGAATTGGCTGCCGGCGTCGTGGATGTTTATCCCGGTAAGCGCGCGCCAAAGAGAATTCGCGTTACGCGCGCGGAAATTCTGCGTGTGATGGGTGCGGACGTGCCAGACAAAGAGATCGAAGCGATTCTCGGCGCGCTGGGTTTCGCGCCGCTGCGCGTGGACGACAATCACGGTGCCGCGGGCTCTTTGCTGGCTGCGTGGGAATGCACGCAGCCTTCCTGGCGCGCGGAAGTCGAACGCGAAATCGATCTCATCGAAGAAATCGCGCGGATCTACGGTCTGGATAAATTTCCTCCTCGTTTGCCCGCTGCACGCCAGGGCGCCGCGCGTTTGCCGCACCATGAAGCGGAAACGCGTTTGCGTGAAAGACTCATTGGACTGGGTTATCGCGAAATTCTGACCATTCCGCACGTTTCGGAAAATGACGACGCTCTGTTTCGTCCCGCGGACGCCACGCCTGCGCGACTCGCGAATCCTCTCTCCGAAGAAGCTGGAGTTCTGCGCTCTACAGGCATGGTGACCTTGGCCGCAGCGCTGGAATGGAATCTCAATCATGGCCAGCACAACGCGCGACTCTTTGAGATTGGCCGTTATTATCGCCTGCATGGAAATGAATCCTTCGAGACGCGCGTGCTGAGCATTGGCGCAACCGGCGAAGCGCGCGAAAAGAATTTGTATGATGGCGCGCGCGAGTTTTCATTTGCTGATCTCAAAGGGGACATCGACGCCATCGGCGAGCTGGTGGGAAGCTTCCGTTGGAAAGAAGGCGGCAGGGATTGCCTGCAAGCTGCGCAACGCGGCCGACTTTTTCTGGGCCAGGACGATATCGGCGTCGCGGGACACCTCGCGCGGCGTGTAGCTGAACGCTTGAAGCTGCGCCAAAATCTTTTCCTAGCGGAACTGAATCTCGATCCGATTTATTCTGCGTATTATCAAGTTAAAAATTCTCGCCGCTACAAACCGTTGCCGCGTTTTCCTGCGGTGGAACGCGATTTTTCCCTGCTCCTTGCCGATGGCACGCGCTTTGCCGACGTGCAAAAAACTATTCAGGGCTTGCAGATTGGCGAAATCACCTCGATCGAAGCGGTCGATTTGTTTCGCGGAAAGAATATTCCCCCTGGGAAATATTCCCTACTGGTGCGTGTCACGTTTCAAAGCACTGAAGCTACTCTTACCGAGTCCCAAATCACGGAATATTCCGGCAAAATTGTTGCAGCTCTCGAAAAGCATCTCGCCGCGCAGCTTCGCGCAAGTTAATTAAAACTAGTTTTTGCCTTCGACTCTTTCCTCCCGACTTTCTCACACTCAACTTTTCTCACCTTCGGCCCTCCCTGCGCTACAATGCCATGTAGCAGCCTTCTCGCAGGAGCGAGCCATGAGCGGACCGGTGAAGGTGCAAATATTCGGGCAGCCGTACACCATACACGGCGAACTGGATGGCACGTACGTCCAGAAGCTGGCGGAATTCGTGGATAAAAAAATGCGCGCGGTGGCCGATGCGACGGCGATCGTGGACACGCAGAAAGTCGCCGTGCTGGCAGCTCTGGCCATCGCCGACGAGTTACACGCCACGCAAAGAGACCGCGGCGAGCGGCAAGAATTGCTGCGCGAGCAAGCCGAGCGGTGCCTTACGTTGGTGGAGCGTGCCCTGAGGCAAACCGCTTAATTTATTTCCTTCCAACACGGCAATCCTACTGGCTCCACTTGGTGTGATTCCGGCGTTTTTGGACTTACGCTGGTGGAGCGCGCATTGAAGGAAACGGCTTAGTTTTTTTTCACCCAACATAGCGATCTTATTGGCTCCACTTGGTGGGCATGCGGTCCCAGCGGTGCTTGCGCAGCTCGGCGAGCAAGTCCGCGGGAAGCGGACCGCGATCGCTAGCGGAGATATTTTGCGCCACGTGGCGGCGCTTGCGCATGCCGGGGATGATGGTGCCAACGTCGAGGTTATTGAGGATAAAACGCAGCGCCATTTCCGGCAGGGTCATGTCTTTGCGGAGAAGGGGTTTCAACGCGTCGGCGCGTTCTACGCTGTTCTTCAGATTCTCCGGAACGAAATAGGTGGAGCGCCAGTCACTCTTAGGCCACGTACTGTTCAGCGTAAGTGTGCCGGTGAGGGAACCTTCGTCAAAAGGGACACGCGCAATTACCGCCACGTCTTTTTCGCGGCATACCGGGAACAATTCGTCTTCAGGATTCTGGTCGAATATATTGTAGATCACCTGTACGGCGTCGAAGATGCCGGCACGGGCGGCGCGAACTCCATTCCACGGCTCCCAGCGATTCATGCTGATGCCCACCGCGCGGACTTTACCGCTGCTGCGAAGTTTTTCAATGACCGGCAATAATCGTTTATCGTCGAGCCAGTTGTCGGACCAAGTGTGAAATTGAATGAGGTCAATTTTTTCGACGCCGAGATTTTTGAGGCTTTTGTGGACGTACTCCTCGATGTAATCGGGAGGATAGCAATCGTCGAGGGTAAATTCGCGGCGGGCAGGCCACTGGCGATTCTTGGGAGGAATTTTGGTGGCGGCATAAAGAGTTTGGTCGCGGTTGGCGCGCAGAATTTTTCCGAGCAGCTGTTCGCTGTGGCCGTCACCATAGGCCCACGCGGTATCAAAGAAGTTGCAGCCTAAGTCCACGGCGTACTGGAGCGACTCGAGCGATTCGGCGTCTTCGGAACCACTCCAGCCAGCCATGCCCCACATTCCGTACCCCATTTCACTTACGTTCCATGCGGTACGGCCAAAGCGGCGGTACTTCATCGAGAAGCTCCTTTCGTCTTGGGCGCTCATTATACTCGTGAGGTGTCCAGGGCCGAATGTCTGGCTGGCTCAGGTAAATGCGTAGGTCGATTATTAAGCCTGTCAATGCCCGACAACCGGCCATTTTTTGGAAGCATTTCATTCCAAGGGAGATACGGCGTTTTGATGCGCAAGTATATGCAAACAAAGGGCAGTTTTTGTGGGTTGCAGGGACAAAAAGTAACAATCCCGAAACTCTTCCTTGTATCAAAACAAACACGTGGAGGCGTATGGGTCGAAGTCTGGATGAAAGCAAGGAGTTTTGAAAGTCCGGATGCCCTGCGGAGGTGCGGATTGATGACTGTTATTGTGCTCTTCACCGTCTGGCAGGGCTGCCTTCATTTGCTAAGAGCTTCTTTTCGATTCGTTCGTATCCCACGAAGTGATTACGTAAAGTAGAAGGGGCTAAAGCTTAGGTGGATTCATTTAAAAACGGCGTAATAGATCACGTAGAACCAGCTGAGAATGCCGTGGATAATCATCCATCCGATGGAATGATGGGCGTTCCAGGAGAGGGTGATGGCTAACATACTTCCGAAGCCCCAAGTGCCCAGTCCGGCGGATTTGTGATACTCCATGCGTTACTCCTCGAGTGGCAGTTCGTTGCATCATACCCTTAAATGTCGCTAGAGTTGCGAATTCCCAAGCCGGTTGGAGGAACGATTCCTTGGTGTTGATCGGTTTAACTTGGAGTTGAGGGTCTGAGAGGCTAACCGTGGACAGGAAAAAAGTTTTGGCACGGGGGTTGGCAAGCGTTGCGGCGGCAGTCTTTGCGGCGTTTGCGCTGGGTTGGCAAGCTAAAGCCAATGCCGTCGATGAAATTGCGCGGCTGGCCGTGTTGATGGAATGGAAAGCAGGGACGATCGTCGCGGACATTGGAGCGGGCGATGGGAAGTACACATTTGCGGCGTCGCGTCGCGTGGGCGATTTGGGAAAAGTCTATGCGACGGAAATCGATACGAAGCTAGTTACGAAGCTACAGGGTGAGGTTGCCAAGCGTCATTTGAAGAACGTGCAGGTGGAGCAGAGCGCCGAGGCGGACACCAATTTGCCAGCGGAATGTTGCGACGCGATTTTCCTGCGGCATGTATACCATCACCTGACGAAACCGGCGGAGTTCGATGCGAAGCTGGTGAGGTCATTGAAACCGGGCGGGCGGCTCGCGATCATTGATTTCCCGGCACGCTCCGGGCTGGACAGGGTGGAGGGAGTCCCCAGCAACCGTGGCGGACACGGAATACCGGAGACGATCGTGATCGAGGAACTGACGGCGGCGGGTCTGCAGGTGGAAAAAGATGTTAAGAATTGGGACGAGGATGATTATTGCGTGTTGTTTGTGAGGAAGTAATGGGGCAGCGGGTGTAAGTCTAGAGGTAGGTAGTGAGCGACAGAAGATGGACCCTTCTTTAGGCATTATTCCAGTTGTGGATTTCGCAATGCAGGAACCTGATCCAAGGACTGTACCGAGACGGCTGAATCTGGTCTTCCATCGAGCGCCGCACGAACAGTTCGTCGCAACTGCTTCACACAAACGAAGGAGAGCCGAAAGGAAGGCGAAATTAGGTGAGGATTATAGCGGACCAGATGCGTCGCCCAGGACCGAAGAGAGAAATAGTTGACGGCGATCTCCGGGCTTGGCGGAGAAACTCAAACCTAATTCCAGATAACTACCACTACTCTTTCCCCAGAAGAGTCCTGGGCCAGTACAATACCCGTCCAGGAAGAACCACCTGACAAACCTATCTCAACAGAACGGCAAGACTAGTGCGACGCATGGCGCGAGTACGACGCACAGCGCCATGCGCAAAGCGGGGCTGCTCTCGTTTGTCTTCGTGATGTACGCGTACACGACGGCGGGACCATTTGGCTTGGAGGACCAAGTGACCAACAGCGGGCCGGGGCTCACGCTGCTGTACCACCTGATATTGCCGTTTTTCTGGTGTATCCCGGTTTCGCTGGTGGCGGCGGAATTGACTACCGCGATTCCGGTCGAAGGGGGATTTTACCGTTGGGTGCGCGCTGGATTTGGCGACTACTGGGGGTTTCTGGCCGGGTGGTGGAACTGGTGCGCTTCGTTTGTGCTGGGGGGGTTGTATGCGGTGCTGTTCAGCGATTATCTGGCTTACTTTTTTCCTGCCATGCGCGGGTGGAAACATTTCGTCGTGTCGCTGATGCTGATCGCGGTGATTGCGTGGATCAACGTGCGCGGCATACAGATGGTAGGCGTAGTCGCCACGCTACTTGAACTTTTTATTTTGCTACCGGTGGCCGCGTTATGCGCGATGGCCGCGATTAAGTGGCAGCACAACCCATTCGTACCGCTGATTCCTCCGCACGTGCCGACGTTTCAAGTATTCGGGGTGGGCTTGGCGCTGGGCTTATGGCTGTATTCGGGGTACGAGCAAATGTCCAGCGTGGCGGAGGAAGTGGAGAATCCGCAGCGAAGTTATCCGCTGGCGCTGGCGTTGGTGGTGCCGCTTTCGATGGCCACCTATTTCTTGCCTACGCTTTTCTCCCTGGCGGCGCTCGGAAATTGGCAGGAATGGCGGACCGGATATTTTGCTGTTGCGGCGAAATTGATTGGCGGGCCGTGGCTCGGGTTCTGGATGACCATGGCGGCGGCGGTGACCAACATCTCGATTTTGAACGCCACGGTGCTAACCGGGACGCGCATGCCTTCTTCAATGGCGGAAGACGGTTATCTGCCTCCGGTGCTGACGAAAAAACACGCGCGATTCGGAACACCGTGGATCGCCATTCTAATTTCGTCGGCGATTTACGGGTTGTTGGCGGTGCTCAACCTGGTTCAGCTGATTAAGGTTTACGCGTGGCTGCGAATAGCGGTGACGATACTGACGGTTTTATCGGCGTGGCGGCTGCGGCGCACGCAGGCGGAGCTGCCGCGGCCATTCCGCATTCCGGGGGGTCGAAAAGGATTGCTGTACGTTGTCGGGGCGCCGCTGGTCATGAGTGTGGTGGCGCTGTTGGGAAGCGACCGATTTTCGTTGCTGTGGGGGCCAGTGGCGCTGGCCCTGGGACCGGCAGCGTATTTCATATTGCACACGCTGCGAGGCGCCGGGCGTACACCGCAAGCAGTGTTGTGAGGTTGTTGTAAGGTGTAACGGCGCGGTCTTAGCCTGCCGTGTTGTTTGTGGCGCAAGTTGCGGCGCCCACTTCTGGGTGCCATAATTTCACCTCACACATGCAGCACCGGCCGCGCGACGACGAGCCGCGAGTCAAGGGTTTCTGAGGGGGCGTTATGGCACTGCGGGATAGTTGGATCGAAAAACGAGAAGCCGCCGCGGCATCCTCAAACGGCAATCGGAACATGTCACAGATGCATCTGGCGCGGCAGGGCCAGGTTACGGAAGAGATGCACTTTGTAGCCAAGCGCGAGAAGCTGGAGCCGGAGCTGATTCGCAGCGAAGTGGCTCGCGGACGCGCGATTATTCCCGCCAACATTAATCATCGCAATTTGGAGCCGATGGCGATTGGCATCGCCACAAAGTGCAAAATCAACGCGAACATCGGCAACTCCGCTACCACATCCAACATTGATGAAGAGTTGAAGAAGCTGCACCACGCAGTGCACTTCGGCGCCGACACGGTGATGGACCTTTCCACCGGCGGCGACATCCCTAAAATTCGCAAAGCGATCATTGAAGCTTCGCCCGTGCCGGTGGGCACCGTGCCGGTTTACGAAGCGATATCACGCGTGCGCCGCCCGGAAGACCTGACCATCGGGCTGATGCTGGAAGTTATCGAAGAGCAAGCGGAACAGGGCGTGGATTACATGACCATTCACGCTGGAGTGTTGCGCGAACATGTGCCCTTCGTGCGCAAGCGCATCACCGGAATTGTGAGCCGCGGCGGATCGCTGATGGCGCACTGGATGGAGCACCACAAGAAACAGAATTTTCTTTACGAGAATATTGAAGAAATATGCAAGATTTTCAGGAAGCACGATGTGAGTTTCTCGTTTGGCGACGGCTTGCGCCCGGGATGTATTGCGGACGCCAGCGACGAAGCCCAATTCGCGGAATTAAAGGTTCTTGGCGAGTTGACCACCAAAGCGTGGCAGCACGATGTGCAGGTGATGATCGAAGGTCCCGGCCACGTGCCAATGGATAAAATTAAGGAGCAGGTCGAAAAGGAAATGGAATGGTGCCATGAGGCGCCGTTCTACACGCTCGGACCGCTGGTGATCGACATCGCGCCGGGCTACGACCATATCACCAGCGCGATTGGCGCGGCCATGATCGGATGGCACGGGGCATCGATGCTTTGCTACGTCACGCCGAAGGAACACCTGGGCTTGCCCAATCCGGAAGACGTGAAGCAAGGCGTAATCGCCTACAAAATTGCAGCGCATGCGGCCGACGTAGCACGTCACCGTCCTGGGGCGCGCGATCGCGACGACGCGCTGAGCTACGCGCGGTTCCTGTTCGATTGGAACAAGCAATTCGATTTGTCGCTTGACCCCCCTACTGCGCGCGCCATGCACGACGAATCGCTTCCCGACGACTTCTACAAAGAAGCCAAGTTCTGTTCGATGTGCGGACCGAAGTTCTGCTCCATGAACATCACGCAGATGGCGGACGCCGAAGGTGGGCACGACCAGGCGGAACGCAAACAGAAATTCGTCGAGTTGCTAGCGAAAGTGAAAAACAGCGGCGTATGATGTTGGCGCAAAGGACAGATCCAAGATAAACGCAAGAAAACACGGGTCTTGTTATTGGGGGCCAGAAGAGGGAGAAAGCTTAGATGGCGTTTGTGCGGGCTGCGAAGACGACGGAGATTACGCCGGGAACCGTTCAAGAAATTGTGGTGGACGGAAAGTCGATGGCGCTGGCGAATGTGGAAGGCAAATTTTACGCGATCAACAACACTTGCGTGCATCGCGGAGGCCCCTTGGGTCAGGGGACGCTGGCGGGGACGGTGCTGACTTGCCCATGGCACGGCTGGGAATACGACGTCGTGACCGGGAAGGCCTGCCAGAACCCTGCGGTGGGAGTGGGCAGTTATACGATTGTTGTTCGCGGGGAAGATATTTTTGTAGACGTTGGTTAGAGCTTACATAACTACTAGAAAACAGGACAGATAAATAGCATTTAATGGGTTTTGGACAAGGGGCGGGCGTTTGCGGCTGGCTGCAAGCATCGAGCTAACCCTCATATTTTGTTTCGCTTTTTAGTCCTCCCCGTGTATATTGCTGCGGACTCACAGTCTCGATGGTAACCCCAACAGCCCAACGACATTACTGGATCTTCAGCGCCGACCCGCATCACTACCATTGGGATACGCTTTTTGTGAAAGGTAAGGAGATGTGGCACGGCGCGGGATCAAAAACCGACGCAATTCGGGCCCTCAAACAGGTGCGCAAGGGCGACCGGGTATTGTGTTACCACGCAGCGCCGGAGCGCTCGCTGTACTCGATCGCGGAGGTTTCTCGGGACCCGTACGCGGATCCACACGACGAAGAGGGCAAAAAACTGGTAGCGGATTTGCGAGCGTTTGACAAACTGCCGCGGCAGGTAACGCTTGCGGAGATGCGCGCGAATCCCGCACTGAGAAAAATGAAACTGCTTAAGAATGTGCGACTGATTGTTTCGTCGATCAGCGACACAGAATACCAGGAAATTCTGCGCATGGCGGGGATTGTCGCAATGCCGGGGATTCCGCTGCCCTGACGAGTGTGGCTCGGCACAAACGGAATCTAACTCCCGCAACGATCCACGCGCCATAATTTTTTTTCTGCCAACTTCGCAACCTGATGACGTGTGGGAAGATATTTGTTCCAGTAAAAGACAGATTTCAGCCAACATTTTCGTTGTCTCGTACGTCTGACAAGATGAGGTTTGCTGACAACGGTGAATTCATGAAAATAAAATGTTTTCGCAGTGCTGCCTTGCTGAGTGTGTGCGCTTTGGTTTTGTGGGTGGGGCCAACGAATGCACAGAATTTTGCGGTATCCACGCGGACGCTAAAGAATGGCATGAAAGTGTTGGTGCAGAGCGACCACAGCATTCCAAACGTGGCGCTCTACATTTTTTACCGCATCGGTTCGCGCAACGAGCGGCCAGGAACGACCGGGCTTTCGCACTTTTTCGAGCACATGATGTTCAACGGCGCGAAAAAATATGGCCCGGGCGAACTGGATAAAGTGATGGAAGCAAACGGAGGATCAAACAACGCGTACACCACGCAGAACGTTACGGTGTACCAAGATTGGTTTCCACGTTCGGCAATGCCGCTAATTTTCGATATCGAGGCTGACCGCATTCAGAATCTCAGCTTCGACCCGCAGAAAATTGAGTCTGAGCGAGGTGTGGTGGCATCGGAGCGGCGCCTGAGGGTGGATAACGATAATGGCGGCTTGCTGGATGAGCAATTGTGGGCGACGGCGTTTATCGCGCATCCGTATCAATGGCCGGTGGTGGGATGGATGAGCGACATCGAGCACTGGACAATCGAGGATTTGAAGCATCACTTTGAAATGGGATATTCGCCGAGCAACGCGACGATGGTGGTGGTGGGAGATGTGACGCCGGAAGAAATATTTCAATTATGCGAAACAACGATTGAGCCTATCCCCCCGCACGCTCCGCCACCGCCGGTAACCACGGAAGAGCCAGCACAGATAGGCGAACGGCGACTCGCAGTGCACAAGCCGGCGGAACTTCCCTTATTGATGATCGGGTACCACGTACCACAATCCAAGCATGCGGATTTTTACGCGACGAATATCTTGCGGACGGTACTCTTTCAAGGAGAAAGCTCGCGGATGTACCAGCGGCTGGTGGACAAGGATCAGATTGCGCTGGATGTTTCTTCATCGGTAGACCCGGCATTCGATCCGACGCTGGCGATCATCGTGGCGCAACCGAAGCAGAGCGTGGATCCACAAGTCTGCGAAAAAGCCATCTACGAGGAACTGGAACTCACAAAATCAGCAACGATCACGGATAAAGAGCTGGAGAAGGCCAAGAACATACGACTGATGGAGTTCTACCAGCAGATGCGCACCATCAGCGGGCGTGCCAACACCATCGGGACGTACGAAGTGTTTTTCGGCGATTACAACAAGCTTTTAGAGACGGCCAAAAATTACGCCGCGGTGACGAAAGAAGACGTACAGAGAGTGGCGAAAACGTATTTCGGGGCAAACAATCGGACGGTGGCGACGTTACTACCTGAGAATGAAGCGAAGGCGAAGCAATGAGAAACCTCAAGAATACTGCGCCGTACTCTGCGTTTTTGATAGCGGTTCTTTTCTTTTCGGAAGCGCTGGCGGCGCAATCCATCCATATCCCTGCGCACGAAAAAGTGGTTTTCACAAATGGGTTGACGGTGTTGTTGATGGAAAAACATGGCGTGCCAATCGTGAGTCTTGCGGCCATTGTGAAAGCGGGCGGCGCCGCGAACCCAGTCCGGCAAGAAGGACTCGCATCGGTAACCGCTGGACTGTTGAGGAAGGGCACGAAAAAGCGCACGGCGCAACAATTCGCAGAGGAACTAGATTACATCGGAGCCTCCTTTGATGCGGGCGTCGGCGCAGATTTCACAAGCGTTTCGAGCGAATTCCTGAACAAGGATTTGTCGCGCGGGCTCGATCTTTTCGCAGACGCGTTGCTGCATCCGGAATTTCCGCAAGGTGAAACCGACAAATTGTTGGCGCAGGACCTTGATGCCGTAAAAGCGGCAAAGGACGAACCGCAGGCCGTGTTGGGAATTTATTACAGCGGATATCTCTACAGCGGACACCCGTACGGACGGCCTGAAGACGGCGACGAGGTTTCGCTAAAGCGTATACGTCGCGATGCGATCGTGAAGTTTTATGAAACGTACTATGCTCCGGGAAACACAATTCTGGCGGTGGCGGGAGAATTCAACGCAGCGGAAATGAAGAAGAAACTGGAGGAAACGCTAGGCGCGTGGCCAGCGAAGGTTGCGCCAGAGGTCACGATTCCTGGGGTAACTCCCGCAAAAGAGAAACGTTTATTGCTGATCGACAAACCAGATGCCACGCAAACTTATTTTGCCATAGGGAATGTGGGAACTTCCGCGGTCGACCCGGATCGGGTAGCGATACGGTTAGTAAATACGGTATTCGGCGGGCGCTTCACCTCACTGCTCAACGAAGCGCTGCGTATCGAATCGGGCTTGAGCTACGGTGCGCGCTCCTCCTTTGATTCGCGAAAGGCGCCCGGACCTTTTGGGATTTATAGTTTTACAAAGACGGAATCCACGACGCAGGCAATCGACCTAGCTTTACAAGTGTTGCAGAAGCTGCACAAAGACGGAATCACTCCCGAGCAACTGGCATCGGCAAAGAGTTATATCAAGGGACAATTTCCACCGACCATCGAGACTTCGATGCAACTGGCGCAGCGCATTGCCGCCAATGACTTTTATGGCCTCGATGACAGCGAAGTGAATGAATTGGAAGCGCGGATCGACGCGGTGACACCTGAGCTTGCGCGGCAAGTGATCCAAAAACATTTCCCATCGGAGAATCTTGTTTTTGTGCTGATCGGAAAGGCCGCTGCCGTAGGTCCGGCGGTGCACAAGTACGCCGCGAAGCAAGACGCCCGGCCGATCAGCGAGCCGGGATTCTGGCCGCCACCAGTACAGAAATAATCACAGAGTCCGCTGTCCGGTGCGCTGCGGAATTAGCGAGCGGACTTGGCGGTAAGAGTTTTTGAGAGCATCCAGTTGATCAATTCCGGCTCGGCGTACGCTTTATCCCAGGAATTGTGGCCCACTCCAGGATATTCAGTGTAATGAACTTCACTGCCCAGGGCCTTCATGGCTTCGTACATGCGCTGCGACTCGGTCACGGGCACGGCTTCATCGGCAGCACCGTGAAAAATCCAAACAGGCGTGGAGCTGCCAATCTTCACGGCTGCTTGGGTGTATGGTGATTTGTCATCGGCAGATTGCGCGCGCGCCTTCTCGGGTGGGAGTACGCCGCCGCAAATCGGGACGAGCGCCGCGAATTTGATTGGATATTTCGCGGCGAGATACCACGTGGCGTAACCGCCCATCGACAAACCGGTGAGGTAAATGCGCTGTGAGTCACCGTGAAATTCCTTTAGGGCTTCGGCGAGCGATTGCATGGCTACGTCGTCCATGGGTGATTCAGACCACCATTTTTCTTTCCGGCACTGCGGGATGACGACAACGGCAGGGAAACGGCTGCGGTCTTTGCGGATGGCGGTGGCGATGCCGACGTCTGTTTGGAGAAGGCCGTCGCCGCCGCGTTCGCCAGCGCCATGAAGAAACAGAATGACCGGCCACTTCTTGCTGGGGGTCCAGTTATCCGGGACGAAGACCTGATATTTATACAGCGCTCCCTGGACGCGGCTGGTGCGATCAAGAAAACCGGTGTCGCGGGTTTTGGCAAAGGATTGTACGGGGAGCAGAGTGAGAAAAAGCGTCGTGAGAATAAATGTTCGGAACGAGGACGTCATTCGGCGAAAACGGAGGTGCATCAAAGTTGCCCCAAGACGGTGCAGTTTATCATGAAGTACTACCAGTAGTGCAAACACGAAGCGCAGAGTGAAATGCAACACGAAGTACTGAGTGTGAATCAAACAAACGCAGACTGAAACGGGAAGAGTTTCGCAGGGCGATTAATGCCACATCCTGGATGGGTGTGTTAATTTGGATAGCAGAATAGTTTCATGCCAGAACTTCCCGAAGTCGAGACAGTAGTTCGCGGCTTGCGCCAATCCATTCTGGGACGGCGCATTTTGTCTGTGAGGCTGGGGAAAACGGATTTCATCGATGATCCCGGGGCGCTGGAAGAGCATTTGCCAGGGCGGCGCATTGAGGCAGTTGAACGGTACGGAAAATTCATGTTGTTGCGGCTGTCGGCACTGGAACACCCCACGGGGGGATGCGCAAATGGGGGTGTCGCGCCGGCTTCGCTGCTTGTGCATTTGGGGATGACTGGACACCTTGAGCCGCTGCGCGCTGCAGAACCTTGCGAGAAACACACGCACGTATGGTTTGAGCTGGATGATGGGCGGGAGTTGCGATATACGGATGCACGACGTTTTGGAAGGATGGCGTATCTCACCGAAGTAATGTTGGCGACGGAATTGGTTGGCTTTGGCGCGGACCCTTTGCACATCAGCAAGGAAGAATTTGTTTCGAGTGTGAGGTTGCGCAGGGCACAGATTAAGGCGCAACTGCTGAACCAAGGCGTGCTTCGCGGGGTGGGGAATATCTACGCGGATGAAAGTTTATGGCGGGCGAAGATTCATCCCGCACGATTGGGCGCGAAGCTAAGCAAGAAACAAGCTGCTACCCTACATCACGCGCTGCAAGAGATTTTGCAGAAGGCGATTGTGATGCGAGGCTCATCGATATCAAATTTTCTCGATGCGACGGGCAAGCCGGGCGAATATCAGCGGCGTCATCGGGCGTACGGACGAGAAGGCAGGGGTTGTTATCGGTGTGGAACGATCATCCGGCGAGCCATTGTGGCTGGGCGAAGCAGCTATTTTTGTCCGAGGTGCCAGCATGCACCGGAGGGCAGCGGCGCGTTGCCGCTTCCCAGACGTGCGTTGAAGGCATCGAGGAATACGGCGAAAAGGCGGCGACGGGCCGACAAAACAAGGAAACGGAACTGACAAGGGACACTCGAGCCGTCGTTTACATTAGCAGTTATTTCAAATGTGATTGATGACTAGGGGAGACAATGATTGGACGTCGAGTGATGGTAGTTGTGTTTTTTGTTCCGCTGGTGCTGGCCGATGTGGGGATTGGGTTTGCAAAGGCGGCTACTGAAGAGAGCGATGCTCTTGCCGAGGCGGACGCGCGTATTTTGAGCGAAATTGGCGAGCATGGCGAAGTGATGCCAAATCTTGAATATTTGTCAGACGAGATCGGCCCGCGGTTGACGGGTTCGCCACAGCTGAAGCGCGCAAACGAGTGGACGGCACAAATGTTCCGGAAGTACGGATTGTCGAACGTGCACCAGGAATCGTGGAGCATCGCACGTTCCTGGACGCGCGGCACGGCACGAGCGCGAATGTTTTTTAAGGATGGCGAAGCCACCAACGCTCTGGTGGTACATCCGCTGACGATTGCAGCGGCCGGATGGTCACCGAGCACGCGAGGCGCGGTGCGCGGACCAGTGGTGTATTTCGACGCAAAGGAGAAAGAAGAATTCGCCAAATTTCGGGGAAAACTGAAAGGCACGGTGGTGATCTATCAGGAACCGACCAGCCTGTCACCTCCAAAGGAGGAAGACATGCAAGCTGAAGTGATTCGGCCGATGCAGGCTCCGCCAGCGATGAAGGGCGAGCCGCCCACACCTTCACCGTACGCCGCGTTGCAAGAAGCGGCGCGAGCGCGAATGGAATTCTTCAAGCAAGAAGGGGTGGCGGTGGTGCTGCGCGACGCTAACAAGCCGCACGGTTTGCTGAACATGACGACCGTGGGCGGAGAAAGATTTGATATCGGAGCGATTCCAACGGCGTTTATCACCGGAGAAGGCTACCGGATGCTATTCCGAATGCTGAAGCGCGGACCAGTCGAAGTTGAAATTGAGATGACAAACTCCTTCAGCGACAAACCGGTAGAGGTGTACAACACGGTGGCGGAAATTCGGGGCAGCGAGAAGCCGGATGAGGTTGTGATGCTCGGCGCGCATCTCGATTCATGGGATTTGGGCACGGGTTCGACGGACAACGGCACAGGTTCAATGGCCGTGCTGGAAGCTGCGCGCGCACTGGCAAAACTGAATCTTAAACCAAAGCGCACGATCCGGTTCGCGTTGTTCACTGGCGAGGAAGAAGGGTTGGTCGGCTCAGGCAAATACGTGGAGACGCACAAGCTTGAATTAGAAAAGATATCGGGAATTTTGGTGCATGACACGGGAACGGGCCGAGTGTTAACGCTGGGATTGCATGATAACTATCAAGATCGCGAGATTATCGACCAGCTGCTGGGACCGTTGCGGGAGCTGAAGCTACTAGAGCCAAGCACGGCACGGACTTTCGGAACGGATCACGCATCGTTCGATGAAGTGGGCGTGCCGGGATTCTTTGTGATTCAAGATGGAGCGGAATATTCGAAGACCCATCACAGCCAGTCCGACACTTTCGACAAAGTTTGGAAAGAGGATTTAACGCAAGGCGCGGAAGTGCTGGCAACGTGGGCTTACAACACGGCGCAATTGCCGATGATGCTGCCACGACGCCCGCTACCGTACCGGCCAGCGGCGACGGGCGCGAAGCCGGATGCCGCAAAGGCAGAGGCGGCACCGCCGGATCCTATTGCAGAGATGGATGCGAAGATTCTGGGCCAGGTGAAAGTGGACGAGGGAGAGTTGAAGACCGATCTGCAATATTTGGCGGATCGCATTGGGCCCCGGCTGACGGGTTCGCAGCAGCTTGAGCAAGCGAGCAATTGGACGCTGGAGCGTTTTAAACAATTGGGTCTAACGAAGGCGCATTTGGAATCGTGGACGATTGCGAATAGCTGGACGCGGGGAGACGCGACGGGACGCATACTGAGGCCGACAAAACAGGCGTTAACGCTGGTTGCAGCTGGATGGTCACCCAATACAAAAGGAACGCTGCACGGATCCGTTATCGGCGTATCGGTAGAAAAACCAGAAGATTTAAAGCGATATAAAGGGAAGATTGCCGGGGCGATCGTCGTTTTAGGAAAACCTGCGGAAATGCAGACACCTAAAAATCCGCTACTGACACCTTGGGGCGATATGACAATTCCGGTGGCGTTGCCGAAGAGCGACAAGCCAATCGACTATCAGGCCTATTTTGCGTTGCGAACCACGGCGATGAATTTTTTTGCGGAAGAAAAGGTTGGCGCCGTACTGCTGGGGTCAGAGAAGATTTACGGTTTGCTTAATATGAGCACCACTAGCAGCGATTATCAGCCTATGGCGGTTCCGACGGCGTACATCACACGAGAAAATTATCTGCTGCTGTGGAGATTGCTGGATGCCGGGCCGGTGGAAGCGGACGTAAACATTGAAGGCAGTTTCAGCGGCAAGGCAGTGCAAGTGTACAACACGGTCGCGGAGATTACGGGAAGCGAGAAGCCGGAGGAAATAGTGATCATTGGTGCGCACTTGGATTCTTGGGACCTGGGAACGGGCGCAACGGATAACGGTACGGGCTCCGCGGCGGTGTTGGAGGCGGCGCGGGCGTTACAGAGATTAGGCGTGAAGCCGAAGCGCACGATCCGATTTGTATTGTTTACGGGGGAAGAGCAGGGGCTGAACGGCTCGAAAGAATACGTAAAAACACACAAAGCAGAACTAGACAAGATTTCTGGAGTGTTGGTACATGACAGCGGGACCGGAAAGGTGCTGACCATCGGGCTAATGGCAAATTACGACGCGCGAGAGAGTATTGACCGCGTGCTGAATCCGCTGGCACGCGCAAAAGAAGTCGGATTGGCGGAGCCCACGTTGCGCGTGGAAGGCGGCAGCGACCATGTACCGTTCGATGAAGCGGGCGTGCCGGCGTTCTGGTGCGTTCAGGACAATGCGGATTATGACAAGACGCACCATTCGCAGGCAGACACGCTTGATCGCGTGAAGTGGGACGACTTGACCGAAGGCGCGCAGGTGCTGGCGGTGTTTGCGTACAACGTCGCGCAGTTGCAGGAACTGCTGCCGAGAAAGACAGCTAAGTAGCGACGGTCGGAGAAGGTAGTTGTGGAGATTTATGAGAGTGGTGCTTCAACGAGTGAGTCATGCGCGAGTTACGGTCGAGGGGCGCGTCACCGGGGAAATTGGCGCGGGGCTGATGATATTGATGGGAGTGGGACGCGAGGATACGTCCGCGACGGTGGCAGCCATGACGGAAAGGATTGTGAACTTAAGAATCTTTGAGGACCATCAGGGAAAGATGAACCGGTCACTGCTGGATGTCAGTGGCAGCGCGCTGGTGGTTTCGCAATTTACGCTATACGGCGATGCACGCGGGCAAAGGCGGCCGAGTTTTCTTGGAGCGGCTCCGCCGGAGCAGGGTAAGCGCTTGTACGAGGAATTTTGCGTGGCGCTGGAGAGCAAAGGCGTGAAGGTAGCGACCGGCATTTTTCAGGCAATGATGTCAGTGGAGCTGGTGAATGAAGGACCCGTTACGATCCTGCTTGATTCCGACAAGACCTTTTAAATTAGGGATACGAGTTACGCAACGGGATTGAAATGGAAGTGGCTGAATATTGTGGCGCGAACCGTATAAACGAATGGCGTCCCCGGCTAGACGAAACGAAGTGAGAATCCGGCGCGCGAAGCACATCGACGCGCCGCGGATTGCGGAGTTGAGCGGGCAACTGGGATATCCGGCAAGCGCCGCGGAGATATTGCGAAGACTGCCACAGCTAAAACCACAGTCGCAGCACGCGGTGTTCGTAGCGGAATCGGACAAAAGTGGTGTAGAGGGCTGGCTGCATGTGAGCTTGCTTCCTGTCCTGGAGGTAGAACTCCGAGCTGAAATACACGGCTTAGTGGTGTCGGAAAAGGCGCGAAATAACGGTACCGGCGGGCGATTGCTCGCGATAGCCGAGGAATGGGCTAAGAAACGCGGGTGCCGGAGCATGTCGGTGCGATCGAACATAATTCGCGATCGCGCCCACCAATTTTACGAGCGTCACGAGTACGAGCATTACAAAACGCAGAAGGCTTTCCGCAAGAAACTGTGATTTGCCCAGCTAATGTAGCGCACATCGGCGCCGAAGAATGAACGTACTAAATAGGCATCTCATTTGAATCGTTAAGAGGAACACTCGCTAGAAGCCGCCGCCGCCACCACCGCCGAAGCCGCCACCCGAGGAACCGCCACCACTGAAGCCGGAGCCGCCGGAGCTGCGCGGGGCTGAAGCCATAACGCTACTGGCGCGACTGGACATCGTATTGAGATCACTCGTAAAGTTCATGGGATAGAAATTTGGCCCATAGGACCCGCGATACCAGTTAGGCGGCTGGGTCATGATGCCCTGAAACGCCTTGCTCCAGTTTTTTTCCACACCAAGTGCCATGGCGAAAGGCAAAAACGTTTCGAACATTTCGGGCGTTTTGATCATGCGATTGAAGCGGTCCGACTCCACGTGATTGAGGAAGTCCTCGAAGCCGAGGATACGTTCCATGGCGCGGGCGCCTTGCTCGGTGTGCGCGGGCATGAACCAGCCGAAGGCGCAGACGACCGCTCCCGTTAGAATTCCCGCTAAAATAAAGGTAAACTGCGGCATACCGTAGCTCTTGCCAATTGCTCCACCAGCCCAGATCACAATCAATCCAACGACAACGCCTATCCCGATGTACGCAGACCGGACGGAGTCTGGACGGCGGCGGTAATAGCCGTGAGTAACGAGGGATTCAAAGATGCGACTCTTCATGTCCGGCAAATTCTTATAGAAACTGTTTTCCAGGCTGCTCATGGGGATTGTTTCGTCCAGAGTGCCAGCGGAGAAGAACCCATTTAAGAGCACTTGCTCGTGGGGCTTCAGTTGTGACCACTCGGAGCGGGCCTTGCGGAGAATAAAATTGTAATCCTTGTCATGCACGAGGCCGAGCATGCGTTCGTGCTGATGCTCTTCGATAACTATGTAACCGCGCACAGCGAGATCGACGATAGAAGCGGTGATGTCGCGCATGTCAGCGGAATTGTCGATCAGTGTGCCGGCTTCGCCAGGGGAGAGTTGATCGGGAGGCTCGTATTGGGCGGCGATTGGCCGGAGGCGCGGATCACGGCCACGCGTCCACCAGACATAGAACATGGTGAAGAAAGCGGCGAGAGGCAGAACTAGAGGCCAATTGCTGCGAAGAAAGAGTGAAGCTTTATCGACGGCGGTAGGTTCGTGGACGAAGCCTTTGTCAAAAGCGACGGCGATGGTGAGGCCTTCGTGATATTGAAGCGGGTTACGCGTGTGGAATTCGACGCCATTGCCAGCGATGCCTACATCCGCGTCTTTCGCGCGGGAACCGTAGCCACCAGTAAATAGGTTGGCGCGGATATTGGTTGTGCCCTCGGGCAGAACGACGCGGGCGATGGCGGATTGAATGGGTACATCCCATTCGTCTCCGGTTACATTCCAATAGAGCTCGTCGTGATCCTCGAAAAAGCGCAGCGCATCAGAAACGGAGTACTGAATGGAAATGGTCTGCGTGGAATTGTCGGCATTGGGGATATAAATTTTGAGCTTTCGATAGTGACGCTCGCGGGTGGTCTCAAATTTTAGGGGATTGCCGTTGCCGTCCGTGACGCGTTGAACATTAAGGAAGAGCGAGTAATTGAAACCCTGCGGGGTTACGTATTCCACGGGAATAGAGCGATAGAGACCATGCCATGGTCCACCGATAAATTGCGCCTGGATGGCTTCCGTTACGTCGATGGATCCGTTGGCGTCGATGTGGATTGTGGCCTCGAATTGCGAGATACGCAGTTCGCGAGCTTGGAGGGCTGAGGCAGAGAAGAAGGGGAGACAAAAAAGAAACGCTGAAAGCATGGACCGACGCGCGGGCTGAGAGCACATCTGAGACTGAAGTACCGTGCTAAAAGCCAAGACAGGTTCCTCGTTGCGCTGGGAATGATAAGGAGTAACGACGTGCCATGTCTGGAGTCGTGGTTAAGCGGTTGGCGCCGACGGCGCGGAAAAACTAACCTTGGGGACTTCGCGCTCCGCCGGGGCGGAAACTTCAAAGAATTCGCGCGGCCTAAAGCCCAGCATGCTCGCGAAAATATTGGTTGGGAATTGCTGGATTTTGGTGTTGAGGTCGCGAACGACAGCATTGTAGTAGCGGCGGGCGTTCTGGACGGTGTCCTCGATCTGGGAAAGCGAATTCTGCAGCGAGGTGAAACTTTCGACCGCGCGGAGCTGCGGATAGGCTTCAGACAGAGCGAATAAACTTTTTAGCGCGCCGGAAAGCATGTTCTCGGCTTGAGCTTTCTCGGCAGGGTTGGTGACAGTCATAGCCCGATTGCGCGCGTTAATTACGGCTTCGAGAGTGCCCTTTTCGTGGGCAGCGTAACCTTTAACGGTTTCGACCAAGTTGGGAATGAGGTCGTAGCGGCGCTTGAGCTGCACGTCGATGTCGGCCCAGGCGTTGTCGCACTGAACTTTGAGTCGCACCAATCCGTTGTACATTCCGATGAGGAAAACAACGAGCAAGACGAGGACGACCAGAAGAATCCAGCCGATCATTTAGCCAACCTTACGATGAAATAGGTACCAAAACACTAAGCGCCAATATACGTGGGCGCGACGCAGGTGTAAAGCAGGCGGGATACGCTTTATGTGATAGCTAAAGAAAGAGTACAGGATATTATCTGATTGGTTTATAGATTGTAGGTTTAGATTTTGGACTTCTTCAGTCGCCAGATACCAATGGGTCAGACGCGTTGTAACACCCATAAAACTATGCTTTTTAAAACGATCAGTGCCTCCATGTATGGCATCGACGCTTACCTCGTAGAAGTTGAGGTGGACGTGGGATCGGCGCGCCTGCAGGATTTCAATGTGGTCGGGGTTCCGGATAACGCGGTGAAGGAGAGCCGCGGGCGAATCAAATCAGCACTGAGGAATTGCCACGGCCTGGGGAAGTTTCGCTGGGACACAATGGCTTACTTTTCCTGGGCCAATCGGCGAAATTTCAGCGGAATGCGCTGGAGGCCAATCTGAGCGAAGCCATACAGTAGCGAACGCGGGACCGTTCGTATTGGGATGAGGAAGCAGGAATAGGAAGCAGGAAACTGACACAGACGAAGAGGAAAAAATTGTCGCCAAGATGCATCGCTCCATTGACTACGTTTCCGTCGCTGTGTTACCCATAGGACGCTCCATACGGCGGTCGTTGGGCAGGATAACGCAAGGACTAATGGGGTCAGACACCAAGCACTTGGAAACGACGCTTAAGACGCAGGTTGAAAGTGTCAACCTGGCCGAGGAAATGTGTCTGAGGGTAGCGGAAGAAGCCGGGTTCGGCGAAGACGACTGCTACCGGATCGGGATGGCGGTACGGGAGGGAGTAATCAATGCCTTCCACTACGGCAACGAGGAACGTCCGGAAAAGAAAATCTATCTTGCGATCGATCTGACTTCGGACAAAATGATCATCCACGTTCTGGATGAGGGTAAAGGGTTTTCGCTTGCGGATGTGCCGGATCCGCTGGCGGAAGAAAATCTGCTAAGTACGTCAGGACGGGGTATCTTCCTCATGCGCGCGTTCATGGATGAGTTTGAGGTAGTGTCCGGGCGCACGGGCGGTGCGGAAATTATCATGTCGAAGAATTTGCCAAGAGCGAGTGGCTCCCAACCGAATGGTCAGGGTGGCCATGGAGCTGCTCCTCAGCAGGAAGCGTAGAAAGGGCCATGTCCACACTGCAAGCCACCCATCGCGATGCGGGACGCGTTACGGTCCTCGATATGAGCGGGAGAATCACGCTTGGCGAGGGAAGCGCATTGTTACGTAATACTGTTCGCGAGCTGCTGGAAGACAAGCGGACGAGCATTCTGATGAATCTCGCAGACGTCAACTACATCGACAGCTCGGGCATCGGCGAGCTAGTTAGCGCGTATACCGCGGTGAAGAGTCGCGGCGGTGAATTGAAGCTGCTTCATCTGACGAAGAAGGTGCACGACCTGCTCCAAATCACAAAGTTGTTTACCGTCTTTGAAGTGTACACGGAAGAGTTCACGGCTCTGCGTAGCTTCAAGTAGAGCGCTCAAAACGCATCGCAGTTGAATCGCCCCCTCCCATTAGACGTGTCGCGACTCGCATGAAACGGCCCGGCTGCGGCACAATCGCTGTGATGCCTGATGCTGCTGATACCACGTGGATCGCCCAGCGTGCCAAAGAACTGGGCTTCGACCTGTGTGGCGTAGTGCGCCCGGAAAAATTTTCGGAGTTAGAACGGAGCTCGGAGTGGGTAGCCCAAGGTTATGCAGGCGAAATGCACTATCTCGCGGACCCGCGGCGAAGCGATCCCGAGCGTGCGATGGCCGGCGTACGTAGCGTGATCGTGTGCGCACTGAACTACAACACGGACCACCCTAATTCGACGGAGCTAACTTTGCGCGGTATAGATGAGCCGCGCGGCTGGATTTCTCGTTATGCCTGGGGACGCGATTACCACGAGATACTGCGTGAGAAACTCGAAGCTCTTGCCGGCGAAGTGAAGGTGAGATTCTCCGATTCCTGTGAAGCGCGCGTATATGCGGATACCGGGCCAATTCACGAGCGCGTCTTTGCTAAATATGCGGGACTTGGCTGGATTGGTAAAAACACACTGTTATTGAATAAGCGATTGGGCTCGTTCTTTTTTCTTGGGGTAATTTTGACGACGCTGCGTTTGCAGCCGACGCTTGGCCCATTAGAAGCGCCGCCGTCTGATTTGTGCGGAAAGTGCCGGAAGTGCATCGACGCTTGTCCCACGGGTGCTTTGATAGACGCGTATGTGATGGACGCTCGGCGATGCATCTCTTATTTAACGATTGAGCTACGAGGACAAATCCCCGAGGAATTTCGTGAGCCGATAGGACGACACGTATTCGGATGCGATATTTGTCAGGATGTATGCCCATGGAATCAACAAGCGCCAGCGACCCTGGCAAAGGAATTTCAGCCGCGAACATTCTCAATTGGAGAAAAAGGCTTTAAAGAATTAGCACAACGCAGGGCAGTAGAGGACCCAGGCCCATCGGAGCATGATGCGTTGTTGACTGATTCTTTATTCCTGCCCAGGTTGGAATGGCTGGTGTCCATGAGCGAGGAGGAATTTCAAGAAGTATTTCGCTGCAGCGCAGTTAAGCGAACCAAGTGGCGCGGTTTGGTGCGGAACGCATGCATCGCGCTGGGCAATTCTCATGTGCCTGATGGAACTGGGGCCTACGCGCGCATGAGAAGAATACTGGAGCGATTGGCGACTCTACCTGAGCCGGTCATCGCGGACTCTGCCACCTGGGCCCTTTCGCGCATCCAACAAGTTCGGCCCTAGGGCGGCTTTCAAGAATTTATTCCTGGAGGCGCCGACAAAACAGGTAAGGCGGTACCGAGAACCGAGGACAAGCGGTATAATCCAGCGTGTAGCTTGCATTTAGCCCACCGCGCTGCTGGAGCTTCCAATGTTTTGCTGCCACATTTCCGGTAAGCACAATATTTCCGTTATCGGATTAGTTGTGGCAGGGCACGTTGTCCGCACCATTTATGGGCCGCGCAGGAAACATTTTAGATACAGAAACAAATCTCAAACTGGAGGACAAACCCGTGGCATTCAGTGTGCCCCCTTTGCCGTATTCATTTGATTCACTCGAACCATATATTGACGCCAAAACCATGGAGATACACCATGACAAGCACCAGGGCGCTTATGTCAACAACCTCAACAAGGCGCTGGAAGGCCATGCCGATTTGCAGGCTAAGTCGATTGACGATTTGTTGAAGAATCTAGATGCGATCCCGGAGAATATTCGCACTGCGGTGCGTAACAACGGCGGTGGGCACTGGAACCACTCGCTATTCTGGCCCTTAATGAAGAAAGGCGGCGGAGGCGAGCCTAAGGGCGATCTCGGCACGGCGATTAATTCAACATTTGGGTCGTTCAGTGGTTTTCAAGAAAAGTTCTCAGCCGCAGGCGTGGGACGGTTTGGATCCGGCTGGGCCTGGCTGTTGATGAAGGACGGAAAGTTAACGATTGATTCGACACCGAATCAGGACACGCCGTATTCGCTTCCCGGACGCCCGCAGACAGTGCTTGGTTTGGATGTGTGGGAGCATGCGTATTATCTGAAATATCAAAATCGGCGCCCGGATTACATCAAGGAATGGTGGAACGTAGTGAATTGGGAAAAAGCCGGACAGCTTTACGATGCGGCAAAAAAATAACTGTTGTGGAAACTTGATATCCAACAAAAAAGCCTGCCTTAAGGGCAGGCCTTTTTGTTGTCACAAGTAGTGGTTGATGCCGTTCTAAGCCATACAGTGCCGTTGGGTGAGCGGGACGACCGTCGGCTTGTGCGTGTTCTCGCTAAACCTATTGGTCACCCCGCGAAATTCCTGCCCTTCACGAGGGGCGCCTGGCATGGTGCCGGTTTGCCGTGCAGCCTCGCGCACCAGTTCCAAGCGGCCGCGAACGCGAAACTTCGCAAGTAGCGAAGAGACATGGAATTTAACGGTACGTTCGGACAAGTTTAGGTTTGCGGCGATCTCTTTGTTGGCTAGACTGCGCATAATTCCGCTTAGCACTTCGTCCTCGCGGCGAGTTAATTTAACGGACGAGCCGACGGAACGTCCCGCCTGGAGCAATTTGTCCGCGCGATCCTTGAGAAGCTCGAGGAAGTCGCTTTCAGCCTGAACCATCACGATGTAATCGCTCGGCGATTGGCCGCGAACCATGCAATGCATGGCCAGCAGGCCTGCGGCCTGTTCTACCGGGAACTCCCCGTCGGGTCCTGCTTCCACATGAAAGTGGGACACGCCGGTATTCTTTTCATAAAAGAAATAAAGCTCGCGAGGGAGACCTGAGCGGACAGGCTGTGGATGTTCACTTCTGCGGATTACTTTCACGTGCATCCTCCGATGCAGCCTCGTGACGCAGTCGAGACCTTTAGGGTTGATTTTTGTGATTGCCTCTGAGCGAGGCCAGCTCTACCGATTCGGTAACCAGTAACGAAGGAAGCCAAGGCCGAGGTCGGATGCGGGGCACCTGCACCGCGCAGCAACACAGCCAACGACTAAGAAACAAACTTCCCGACGGGCTCACCTACAGTCGTTGCACAGAACAGCTGAATCTGTGCAAACTTTTATCCAAACTACTACTGAATTTCAAAATACTCAGAACTTAGACACTTACATGGTTTCTAGTATGAGACCTTAGGCGTTCGCAGGTAGGATTTGCATAGTGTACGAACTTTTTCCCTGCCAGTGTCAGTCGGAAGGACTTTCTTAAAAAATGTAACTCTAAGAAAATTGGCCATTTGGCCTGTGGAAAACTCTCGGAAGTCCGAATATCGAAGTAGTAATAGAACTAGATGGCAGGTCATAGAAACTTTTGCTGGAACCGAGCTTAGAGAGTGGTTATCCGAGTTTGGTCCGGCGTCATGAGTTCATATTGGATGCCGCGCCAGCGAATTTTTCGCGTTACGATGGAGTTCAAGAAATTTAAGAGATAGAGAAATGGAATGAAAATAGTTAGAAAAATGTAGATCCATGCCTGACTCATAATCTGGGCGCGCCAGGCCGGCAGGATTTCTGTAACACCAGCGAGGCGTAATGCGCTGCGAATCGCTGAAAGCAATAAGGGCAACAAAGTGAGCGCTGCGAGATGAAGGGCAGGACGCTGCGCGAAGAACGCGGCGAGAGTTAGAACTATCCCAAAGATAAGCGTGGATGAATAGAATAGGTGCGTGGCTGCAGCTGGCGCCCAAAGCCTCTCGGCGTAGACGCGCGTGATGAGTATTTGGCGGTTGGTGAATTCGAACAGGCCGGAAAAATCCGTCTCAGCAAAGGACGGCATAAGGCATTCAGGGACGAAGAGAATCGGTCGGCGCGCCCTTTCCAGCGCGCTGGTCATTGAATAATCATCACTAACGGAATGTTTCCATTCTTCAAGAGCGCCGATCTGTTCAAAAATTGTTCGGAGAATCGCCGTGCCGCCACCCCAACAGAAGTTCTTGCCTTTCTCGCTGAGCATGGTGACCAGCGGAGCATTCCACGCTGCCAGGAGCAACGTGGCCAGGTTGTTCCGGTTTGGGATGATCCAACGCATCGTTGTGACGGCGCCCACTCGCGAATCGCTTAACGGTGCAACCAGCCGCTGCAGCCAGGATTTTCCGGGCCGGCCGTCAGAATCCACAAAAACCAGCACATCAAACTCAGGCGGCAACTGTTCGATGGCGAAACGAAGATTATTCACCTTCTCTCCGCAGGAGGTGGGCTCGCCCGCGATAATTACGTGAGCTCTGTGCCGGGACTGCGTGGCGATGCGTCTTACGATACTAATTGCAGGGTCAGCTTCCGATGCCAAGATAAAAAACACTTCATAATTTTGGTGGTCGAATTCCGTGAGGGTGACGAGATTGCGTTCCAGGCCTGGCTCGACGCCCTTGCACGGACAGAGTACGGCAACCCGCGGCGCGCGAAAGCCCGGGTCAATGGACATACGACGGCGCGCGTAGCTAAGCCACTGGAGGCCCTGCCAGATGAGGTACACACCAATGCAGATCTGGCTGACCGACAAAAAATAAAAGAGGTTCTCCACGCGTCCTGAGCGTAGCAGAGAAAGATGACTCGCGCACGGTCGCTGGAGCGGATAGAATCGCTCCGGTCAATACCACGCCAGTTCAAAGGCTATTCGAAGGAGAGGAAAGAATGCCAAGAGTAGATATAGGAATGGTGACGTCCGCTCTGGAGCTGCCGGGCTATCGAATCGTGAGGAACTTTGGCATTGTGCGGGGAATTGTAGTGAGGTCACGGAGCGTGATCGGCAATCTTGGTGCTGCGTTACAGACGATTATCGGCGGCAACATAACAATTCTCACCAACCTGTGCGAGAAGACCCGCGAGGACGCTTTTGAATTGATGTTGCAACATGCGGCGGAACATGGAGCAAACGCCGTGGTGAGTATGCGCTATGACGCAACCGAGGTGATGCAGGGCGTGACCGAAGTGTTGGCGTATGGTACGGCTGTGCAGGTGGAGCGTTTGTCCTAACTTACGATTGGGGAGCGGGCTTTGCCGTACCTGTTAATGTTGGGGCGCATCGATTGCTGCAGGCACGACTCGACAACCTGGGTGGCCAATACTTCTAAATCGACCAATGTACGGGTGGCGGCGAGCCGTGCATTGGCCATAAACGAAGAATCCAGCAGGAATGCGCAGCGGTCTACAAAGGGATGGTTTGCCGCCTCAAATGGTTTGCGACTGCGCCGCGTCGATGAACTACGCGCCAGCAATTCCTCGTACATTTGGAAGTCCGTTTGAAAATCGAGCGCGTCGCCGGCAGTCCATTTATGCTGTCGTGTGAGAGCAGCGAGAAATTTGCGGCGAAAGGTTGCGGCATCCTTACGCAACATCGGACGTTGCCTGGATTTGCGGGACTGCTTGGGCTCCGCGGCGACGATCTCGAGAGTGTGCACAGTCAAGGCCAGGAGCGCCTCACGCTGAAGCAGCGTTAATCGATCTCGGTAGAGCGATGCGTGAACCTGCAGAGCATGACGCCCATGCTCAACCACGTAGGAATCCACAAAACGAGGAATAATACGTTCGCGTAAGAGCGCTTCGGACAGTTGCTGCGCCAACTGGGATGGTAAGTCCATTACATTTTGTTGGTCTCGAGACATGAACGAGTGAACATGTTATCAGGAGTTTGTACCGAGGTTACGCGACTCTCAAGAATAGAAAAGGCCCGGCGTGGTGACGCCGGGCCTTTGAATTCTGGTTGCATCGTGTTCCGGTGGGAGCACGATGCGGTTCGCTATCTATATGGTTAGTGGATTGCCCGGGGAATATCCGGTGGTACATTCTTTGGTTTAGGTTGCGGCGGAACGATGGGTGGTGCTACCGGTTCATTGGACAGCGCGTTCTGCAACACTTCGTCGAGCGTCCGAACATAGGTGATCTTAATGTCGCCGAGAATTTCCGGCGTAAGATCCGCGACAGCATTGGGCTCGTTGTCCGCCGGCAACAGAACTTCCTTAATGCCGGCACGCTTAGCGCCAAGAACCTTTTCCTTAACTCCACCGATGGGGAGAACGATACCGGACAGCGTCATCTCCCCGGTCATGGCCAGACGGTCTCGGACCGGCCGTCCGCTGAGCAGGCTGACTAAAGCTGTCACCATCGCTGCACCGGCAGAGGGGCCGTCCTTGGGAACTGCGCCTGACGGTACATGGATGTGGATGTCCTGTCTTCGGAAAAAGTCTGGGTCGATCCCGTAGCGTTCGCCGTTAGCACGGACCCAAGTGAGCGCGGCGGTCATTGATTCCTGCATGACTTCGCCGAGATGGCCAGTCATGGTGAACTGTTTACCTCCCCGCATACGCGTGGCCTCGATGAAGATGATGTCGCCACCCACCGGAGTCCAGACCAATCCGACGGCTACGCCCGGCCTCTTGACGCGTTCTTCGACTTCTTTCTCCGTGCGGAACTTTGGCACGCCGAGATATTCGCGAACGATGTCAGGGGTCACGATCATCTTTTCAGTTTTGCCTTCGGCGATACGCCGCGCTTGCTTGCGCGTCACCGTAGCAATCTCCCGCTCGAGATTGCGGACGCCGGCTTCGCGGGTAAAGCTGTGAATGATTTCGCGAAGCGCATCGTCGCTAAATTCAAGCTGCTCGCCGACCTTCAAGCCGTGTTCGGCAGCCTGCTTGGGGATCAGATACCTGTGAGCTATGTGCAGTTTCTCTTCGCCGGTATAACCGGGCAATTCGATGATCTCCATGCGGTCCCGCAAGGGTTCCGGTATGGGGTCCATCCAGTTTGCGGTGGCGATGAAAAGCACCTTTGAGAGGTCAAACGGCACATCTAGATAGTGATCGCGGAACGCGGAATTCTGTTCGGGATCGAGCACTTCCATTAATGCCGAGGACGGGTCGCCGCGAAAATCGCGGCCGAGCTTATCAACCTCGTCAAGCATGCACACAGGGTCATTGGTCTCCGCGCGCTTCAATCCCTGGATGATTTGTCCGGGAAGCGCTCCTATATAGGTGCGGCGATGACCGCGAATCTCCGCTTCATCATGCATGCCGCCTAGCGCCAACCGGACGAATTTACGTCCTAGTGCGCGGGCAATCGATTTGCCGAGCGAGGTTTTGCCGACTCCTGGAGGTCCAACGAAGCAAAGAATCGGCCCTTTCATACCGGGCTGCAGCTTTTTGACGGCCAGGTAATCAAGAATGCGTTCTTTCACCTTTTCGAGATCGTAATGATCTTCGTCCAGAATTTGGCGTCCTTTGACGATGTCAATTTCTTCGTTGCCCGAAGATTTGGACCAGGGCAGTGAAGTCATCCATTCGAGATACGTGCGCGAGACCATGTACTCCGCGGACGCGGGAGTCATCTTGGCTAAACGCTTGATTTCGCGATCGCACTCCTTCCTGGCTTCCGGGGTCATTCCGGCTTCTTCAACTTTTTTGCGGAGCTCGTCGATCTCCTGCATGGAATCTTCCGAGTCGCCAAGTTCTTTTTGGATTGCTTTCATCTGTTCGCGGAGCAAATATTCCCGTTGGTTCTGGCCAACTTGTTCTTGTACTTGCTCCTGAATCTTGGAGCGCAGCTCCAGAACTTCCAACTCTTTGGAGAGCTCTCGGATTAACATTTCCAGGCGCTTACGCACACTGGGAGTCTCGATCAATTCCTGGCGAAGCATGGTGGAAAGAGATGGCAGAGTGCCGGCGATGAAATCTGCCAACCGCCCCGGATCATCGATATTCATAGCCACCGACTGCAGGTCATCAGAGAGCTGCGGCGAGTGGCTAACAACGTCGCGGAACAAGTCCTGAGCGTTGCGCTGCAGGGCTTCGAGCTCGGCATCCATTTCGCCAGCAAAATCCGGTTGAGCTTCGACGTGAGCCCGCAGGTACGGTCTCAGGCCGATGACATCAAGCACTTGTATGCGCTGCAATCCCTCCAGGAAGATCACTACATTGCCATTGGGCATCTTGACGGTCTTGTGGACTTTGGCCAGTGTACCGACCTTATGGAGGTCAGCAGCCGCAGGGTCTTCAATGCGGGGATCAAGCTGCGCCACGACGCCCAGCAGCTTATCCTCACCCGATAACGCATTTACAAGGGCCAGCGAACTTTCCCGCCCGACCGTTAGCGGCAATACTGCACCGGGAAACAAGACAGTATCGCGAACGGGAAGGATGGGTAGAATGTCAGGCACGACCCAATTTTTCTCAGCCATAAATATCCCCTAATCTGAAGCGCGGAAAGTGAACAGACCACGCTATGAAAATTTAGATGCCAGAGGTGCGAAAAAGATGCGTCACAATATACAGCAGTGAATCAGAAAATCTTAGTCCGTTAGGCTAAGATTATAACATCGGTCCCCTTGGCCTCATATTATATAGATTAAAGCGCTTAATTTCATTAAGATACGACACAGTCAACGCGGTCAAACCCTTAGTTTCCGTGGGTCGACCGAGAGATCTTGCCCTTCTGGTAGGCAAAGTTTTTACTGACATATTCAATGGCTTGCTCTCGGGACGTAATCAAGCTTTCCAGTTGGGCGTCCTCGACAGAGCGCAAGATTTGACTGAAAAGGGGTCCGGGCTTATATCCCAGCTTTTGGAGGTCATCTCCTGTCAGCCAGCGTGCCGGGCGGATCTGCTCCGGGGGAGTTTCTTCCAGAACGCGGCGGACGAAGTCGTAAGCGTCCAGGCCGCCATGGCTGGCGAGACAATCCAGGCGGTGCAATGCCAGGTGTTCCTCAAAGCGCGGAAGCCTTAAAAAGCGTTTCAGGGTAGATGGACGCATTCGCTGGACGTCCATGAAGCGCATGTGATTCGCAATGAGAGCGAGAATCTGTTCCGTGTACCCGTTAGGGAAACGCAAGCGGCGGCAAATCGCTTCGGCGATTCTCACGCCTACATCTACGTGCCCATCAAAACGAATGCGGTCTCCTGTTTCAGATGCTGGTTTAAAGGTTGGTGGTTTACCGACGTCATGAAGCAATACACCCCAACTCTGCGTGGCTGACGAGTTTGCAGGTAGTTTTCCCAGCATCAGCAAGGTGTGATTCCAGACGTCACCTTCGGGATGGAATTGCGGCGGCTGGTCAACACCCTTCATGGCTGCAACCTCTGGCAATATCTGCTGTAAGAGGTCGGTTTCATCGAGAAGCTCGAAGCCGCGGCGGGCGGCCCCTTCACCAAGTAGTTTAGTAAGCTCATCGCGCAGACGTTCCGCTGACACTTGATTCAACTCGCGCGCGTGACGGCGGATTGCCGCAATTGTTTGCGCATCGATCGCGAACCCGAAGCGCGCAGCAAAACGCACAGCACGCATCATACGCAGCTTATCTTCAGTGAAACGGCGATCAGGTTCTCCGATGGCACGAATGATTCCGGCTTTAAGGTCCTGCTGGCCGTTTACGAAATCGAGAACTTCTCGGGTGTTGTGCCGCAGGAGCAGTCCGTTGATAGTGAAATCACGACGCTGGACATCTTCTTGAGGCGAGGAGGAGAAAACCACGCTGTCGGGATGCCGCCCATCGGAATAGCCCACATCCGAGCGAAACGTGGCAACCTCGATTTTTTGACCATCTTTGGGAATGCATACCACTCCAAACTGAGCACCTACAGCGAAAGATTCCGGGAAGAGAGCAGCGACTTGGTCGGGAGTGGCATCGGTAGCGACATCGTAATCTGCGGGTTCCCGGCCAAGCAACAGGTCGCGTACACAACCGCCTACGAAAAACGCTTGATGAGCGTTGCGCTGAAGCGTGTCGCAAATTGAGTTGGCGAAGTCGCGATGGGTCACCGTTACATTATCCGCCACTAGCGCCGGCGAAAGGCAAAAAGTGTCGTATGCACTGTTAACCGTCCGCTACTTACCGCGGCCAACGCCGACACCGAGGTTTTTAAGAATCTTCGTCGTGTCCAGAAAGATCGTGGCGGAGCGATCCACCAAATTGCACTTTGTCGAAGCCGAAGCGGTTTCTTAGATGATCGGTGGCGCGTGTGAGCCTCTCGAGCTTTTCGCGGCGCCCAGGTTCGAGAAGATCGAGCTGTGCTCCGCTGTGAGTAAAGTCGCTGAGACTCACACCGAGTAGGCGAACATTTCTGCGGACGTCTCGATGGATGCGAAAGAGATCTTGAAAAACGCGGCCAATGTCGGCGTCGAGTTGCGTAGGCTCTGGGAGAGTCTTCGCTCGCGTATGCGTGTCGAAGCCAGTGTAGCGAATCGTCAAGCTGAGTTTCCGTGTAGCCAGGCCGGCTTCGCGAAGGCGTTTGCAGGCCATTTGCGAAAGGAGGCTCAACGTTGCTGTGAGGGCTGTAGTATCGCCCGTATCCTCGCCGAAAGTGTGGTTCTGAGAAATGGATTTCGGCTCAGCGTCGATAACAAACTCATAGGAATCCCCACCGTGGGCTTTGCGGTAAAGTGCGATGCCCCACTGGCCGAAAATCCTTTGGAGTTTTTCTTGCGGCATAACCGCGATCTGTTCGACGGTTTCGATTCCGAGCGCGCGTAAAGCTCTTTCCGTGACCGCGCCGATGCCGGGAATTTTGCGAGTTGGAAGGGGGGCCAGAAATTGAGCTTCGCGACCGGGTGCTACCCAGAGCAGTCCAAGTGGTTTGGCCTGGTCCGAGGCGACCTTGGCGACGAGACGCGTAGCGGCCAAACCGCCGGAACAAGGAAGTCCAGTAGTTCGCGAGAGAGTGCGGAGCAGTTTATCAGCAGCGGCAAACGGTGGACCGTGAAGTCGCTCAGTACCGGCCAGGTCAAGGTAGGCTTCGTCGATGGAAACCATTTCGACGATAGGAGAAAACTTCGCCAGGATTGCCGCGACGCGATCACTACATTCCGCGTATTTCGCGTGGTGTGCATCCAGGAAAATAGCGTGTGGACACAGACGCCCGGCGGTGCGTAGCGGCATTGCAGACTGAATGCCGTACTTGCGCGCTTCATAGCTGGCGGCAGTGACGACGCCGCGCTGATCGGGACGTCCGCCGACGACCACCGGTTTGCCGCGCAATTCAGGCCGCTCGAGCAGTTCCACCGATACGAAAAATGCGTCCATATCAATGTGCAGGATCGATGCGGCATCGGTGGAGGCAAGCTCGGCAGAGACATCGTGCTTGGCACGGAAGCGTGCGAGGTGCGGCATTCCCGTAGCCTACCCCGTTAGCACAGGCCCTACAACTTTTCAGCGGCAATGATTCGCGGAATACCTGCGAGGTCGTTGGTTACACCGACGTTCGACCAATTTGCGGCGTCGAGGAGAGGTCGCACAGCGGGGAGGCTATTGTGGCCCAGCTCAAGGACCAGAATTCCGCCGAGCCTGAGACGCGTGGCTGCTTGAGCTATGAGACCGGCATAAATTTCGTAGCCTTCTTCACCTCCATAAAGTGCCGATTCTGGCTCGTGTTCGCGCACTTCGCGTTCGAGTGTTTCGGCTTCACGGCGACCGATATAGGGTGGGTTGCTGACAATGAGATCTAGGGAACGACTATGCGCGAGCGGCTTTTTGCCCGCTCGCAGGAGTGCAGCATGTTTCTGCTCAGCAACTGGACCTTGAACTTGGTCGAGCAAATTGGATTCGATGAAATGAATGCGAGTGCAATTGTGACGTTTTCCATTACGCCGGGCCACGGCAAGCGCGGCGAGTGAGTTATCTGTGGCGTAGATTATTGCGTCAGGAAGTTCCTTCGCGAACGCAACGGCGATGCACCCGGAACCCGTCCCGATATCCGCGATTAATAATCCGTCGCCACTGTTCTTCTGCGGGCGGCCTGCGCGCAACTCACGCAACGCCAAGCGATCAAGTGCAACTTCAATAACGTGTTCGGTTTCCGGCCGCGGGATGAGGACGTCCGGACTGACCTCGAACTCCAAGCCCCAGAACTCCTGTTTACCCGTGAGATGTTGTGTGGGCTCGCCGCTGGCACGCCGCCCGATGAGAGCTAAGAACTGGCCCGCGTGAGCATCGCTGATACTTTCTTCCGGATGGGCGTAGAGCCAGGCGCGATTGCAACCCAAGGAATGTAACAACAGAAGCTCGGCAGAGCGTATGTAAGACGAAGCACCCGCTTCGCGCAAACGCGCGATGCCTTCTTTTAAGGCGGTGCGAACGTTCATGGTCTCAAGCCCCGTTTCAGACGATCGAATGCAGGTCCGTTCCCCTAGGCTCCCGCGAGTTCTTGCTCAAGTCGCTCGGCTTCGTAGTGGGAGACCAGACCATCAACAAGGGGTGCTAGCTTTCCGTCCATGACCTCAGTGAGCTGGTGCAGAGTCAAGCCAATGCGATGATCGGTCACGCGATTCTGCGGGAAGTTATACGTACGAATCTTTTCAGAGCGATCCCCGGTCTTGATCTGCCCGCGGCGTTCCGCAACGATAGCTGCTTGCTGCTTTTCTTGTTCGAGTTCGTAAAGACGAGCGCGGAGAACGCGCATAGCTTTGGCGCGGTTTTTAATCTGGGATTTTTCATCTTGTTGAGAAACCACCAGCCCGCTGGGAATATGCGTGATTCGCACGGCGGAGTAAGTAGTATTGACCGACTGGCCGCCGGGGCCGGAAGAGCAAAAAGTATCGACGCGCAGATCCTTCGCCTCAATCTTGATGTCGATGTCGTCGGCTTCCGGGAGTACGGCAACGGTTGCAGCAGATGTATGAATGCGGCCCTGCTGCTCGGTTGCGGGGACACGTTGCACACGATGCACCCCGCTTTCATATTTCAATTTTGAATAGACTTTGTGGCCCTGAATGGCAGCGACAATTTCCTTCAAGCCTCCGAGCGAGGAAGGCGAGCTTTCCAAAACTTCAACCTTCCAACCCAGGACCTCGGCATAGCGCGAATACATACGAAATAGCTCAGCAGCAAAGAGCGCTGCTTCGTCACCCCCGGTGCCGGCACGAATCTCCAAAATGACGCTCTTTTCGTCATTGGGGTCTTTGGGCAGCAAAAGTAATTTCAGCTCGCGTTCGATGGTTGCTTTGCGCGCGCTAAGTTGCTTCTCTTCTTCATACGCAAGCTGTTTCATCTCAGCATCTTCTGCTTCCCCGATCATTTGGCGGGCGCCGGCCAGGTCCTTTTCAATCTGCTTGAACTCGCGATGCTTCTCGACGATCTGTGCGAGTTCGGAGTGTTGCTTGGCGACCTTCTGAAAACGCGAAGAATCGGAGGCGACGTCGGAGGTCGAGAGTTCCTGTGTTAGCTCGTCGTAACGAGCGACGAGCTGATCTAGCTTTTCAGATAACGTGTGGACGGACATGACTAATCCTCACTAGCAATCGATTGTGGATACAGAATACCGCTCAATCTGGGCAAACTGACGGGAAATGGCCCGACGTGTAGGCTCGAAGGAAGGTTTCGCTAATAAAACGCTTTGATCACGTTCTAAAGTTTATCACGCTTTTCCGATATTTTCTGAGTAAGGGATGGCCCAAGGTTATCAGCGAATTTTCGAAAACGACGCGCGTTGCTACTTGAGTGAGATATGTACTACGATTCGCTGAAAATATGAGCAACCAGGACGAGCGGTATTCCTAATGCGGGAAAACGAAGACGGCGAAGCCACGCGCGAAGCGAGCCTCGGGTTTCTCTGGGATTTTTGGTATCCGGCGTTGCGAAGCACCGAGCTCCGGGGACAGAAGCTTACGAAAGCTATGCTCTTGGAAGTTCCGCTGGTGGTTGGCCGTACGGCTGATGGCCAGGCGTTCGCTATGCGCGACTCGTGTCCGCATCGAGGCATGCCGCTATCCTACGGAAATTTTGACGGAAAGTCTGTGGAATGCAGCTATCACGGTTGGAAATTTGATGCATGTACTGGCGGCTGTTTCGAGATTCCGTCGCTGTCAAGCCATGACAAACTGAAAGTGGAGCGTATCTTTGCAGGGCATTATCCCTGCCAAGAGCGCGATGGATATATCTGGGTGTATATGGCCGCGCCGGCCTCGCGGTTGCCCGAAATTATTCCTCCAATTCCGGAGCTACCTGTTTTCAGTGACAAATATAAAATCACTCAGCTAAGCTGCGTCTTGCCGTCACATATTGATCACGGCATTATCGGCTTGATGGATCCCGCCCACGGTCCATTCGTGCACCAATCGTGGTATTGGCGCAGCCGGCACAGTATTCACGAAAAAGAAAAACACTTTGAGCCGATTCCCAATGGCTTTCGCATGAGTAGGCACGAGCCTTCCTCCAACAGCGCGCCGTATAAATTGCTGCGCTATTTTTCGGGTGAAGAGGCGATGACGATGATAGATTTCGTACTGCCGAACATCCGGTTGGAAGAGATTCGGAGCGGGCATCTGTGGTTTTCCAGCCGCGCTACGGTGACGCCCATTGAACGCAACCTTTGTCGCATTGACTTCGTCGCGGCGTGGAATCTTCTTCGCGCTATGCCGCTGATCGTTCCGATTTTCCGGAGTTTTGCCAAGAGATTTTTGCGGCAGGACCAGGAAACCATGATTAAGCAGGCCGAAGGTCTAAAGCATGACCCGCGGCTCATGCTGATTGATGACGCGGACCGCCCAGCGAAGTGGTATTTCGCTTTGAAAGCGAACCTGCTTGACGCAAGGCGCAACGGAACGCCGATGGTGCATCCCATGCCGGGGCCCGTTACCTTGCATTGGCGCAGCTAGCGTAGATTTCATGAGATTTCTTGCGACTTACCTTGGACTGCGCAAACTAAATGTTCAGCAAAGAGCTGATTCCCAAGGAAACCGGAGTTGAAGGCCGCGCTATCGAAGCTTCTCCAAATCAAACTTGATAACAATGTGCTGGCCATCGGGCGTGAAAACATCGACGTCCGTCTCCGCAGAAGCCACATCTTTAGAATCATATTCAAGCCAGACCTCAGCACCGGTCATCCCGTTGTGTCCATAAACCGGTTCTCCGTTGATCTCAAGCGGTTCAATCCACTTGTCATTCTGCGAAAGTCCGAACTGAAAGTCTTTCCAAAAATCTTCCGAACGAAGGGTGATGTAAGATTCGTCGCGCGAGCCTTTTTGGGATTTGCTGGTTTCCACGCGGTTATATGTCGCGGTGAATTCGATCGTCACGCAAACGCGGATCATATCGCCACGGCGTTGGTAATCCATTTCGGCCTGCTGCGCGCTGTAGTTGGTGTGGAGGCGAGAGAGCTCGACGACCTGCGCAAATGGAGTCAGAAGCTTGATTGTGGAAACGTACGGTCCTGCCTCGGGAAGCGATAGATGTTTTGCGTAGGTATCCAGGAACGCTGCCATTTTTTCGTCGTGACGCTGACCCAGGAAGTAGGCTTCGCGCACGGATTCCGACTGGAGGAGGTTTCCATACGGCACCGTGACCGGACAGAGCAGCAGACCAACTACGGAGGCAGCGACGGATCTGACCGTGTTGTAAGGCATGAGCCACTATACCAGTAAAAGAACTAACTGTTCAGATAGGGCGTTCGATGTTGGGAAAATCGAGCCACACTTTGATGCCGCAGAAGTGCGAGCCTTCTGTGCAAATCGGAGTGGTGATGCCAGCACGCAAATGGCACGGGGGTCCGATGTAACGCGACAGTTCAGGCTGCACTTCGCATAACTGCGCAATTTCGTCCATTGATGCCTGATAAATTTCTTCCTGTGCGTTGAAGCAGGTACGCATGGTCCATTTGTGCAGAAGATGAAGTAGGGTCCCGGATTCAATCAGTCGAATGGATTTTGCATTCGGCAGAAGATATAGCGCGATCTCGGGCGGCACGCCTCGATCAAGAAGCTTATTCTTTGCTTCCCAGGCTTCCATCATGGCGCAGTCATAAATTTCTTTAGCTCGCGCGTTCGCCATCAGAAGTTTTGGCGTTATGTAGTCAGGTGCACGAGTATCCGCGAGCGTGAGCAGAGGGCGCGAGCCCGGGACCATGCGGTGGCGCTGATCCTGGCTATCGGCGGTATGGCTGATTTTTTTCGCGAAAGTATAGTTTGCATGCTGCAGCGCGCGCATCATTGGAGCGTGAACGCTCACATTTAGGGTTTCCAGGCGATAAGGATTCCGCGCGGGATTCAGGAGCCGATCAATTGCTTCGGCATTGCTGCACTGAAGCTCAGTTAGCCCAACAACGGCGCGATAAGCGTCCGCTATGACGCGCAAAGCATTGGGCGAGAAGTCGATGAGCTTGGACGTTTTCCCGGTGAGCTTGCCATCGAATTCGCGAGCAAAGGCATCGCCTGGGAGCTCGCCAGGCGCTGATCCTTGGTTCATGGCGAGCGTCGAAAGGCCAGCCCATTCCGGAAGTTCTTCCAGAGGTTGGGTGCCAAATCGGTCAAAGAATTGGGCGTCGATTTCCTTGACGAGTGACACCATGGCGCCAATAACGACGCGAGCTTCGCTCGGAGTGTCGGAAGCTGCGCACATTCGCCATAAGCGGTGGAGGACAATGCCAGAGACGGTGTGCACCATGGTCGTAAAAGCCGCCACGGGAAGGACGTAACGCGCAATCTCAATGGCGCGTTTCTCGGCGGAGCGCTCAATCTTCTGTGCACGCTTGGGATGGGACATCGGGCCAATGTGCCAGATGTCACTCAGGATGGCGCGTGCATCTCCCAAGAGCAAAGCCGAAAGTTCACCGTAGTAATTCCAAGCACGCGCGATGCACTGTTGGTAAATTTCCTGGCTTTTTTCGTCGAAGAAGAGGGAAAGTGGTGGCACATAAGCTTGCGGCCGATTGAGCCGAACATAGCGTTGGCTTTGCTGTTCAGAATTATAAAAAGGATGCGCGTGAAGAAACGACCAGACAAACTGCCGGCTCACATTTTCCAGACCGAATTCAAAATGGGCATGTTGATAGACGGTGTGGTGACCGCTGTAGAACGTTGCCGCACCGATATTCAATCGTTGTTTTTCGATGATTTCCTCATGACCTATTAGTCGTGGGGCGTAGCAAGTGCGCGCGGCGGCGATCGCGGAGTCAAATGGATGGGCAAAAGCATTGCGCAGAGTAACGCGCGGTGGAGAGGTTTCCACCAGTTCGCCAGGGCGCGAACTTTCGAACATGCGTGATTGATTAGCCACGATGGAACGCTATTCTACACGAGACTAAAAGGACAGGCACACCCGCACGCTAACATTCAGGAGAATAACTCCAGCGGAAGGGACGGCTGATCGTGTGATGTGCTGGGGGCTTATTTCTTGGCTGCTTCTACCTTGGCGGCAGCATCAGCGTACTTCTTCGTGAACCGCTCAACGCGGCCCGCCGTGTCAATAAGCTTCTGTTTACCTGTGAAAAATGGGTGGCAGTTGGAACAAATTTCCACACGCAGCATGTCCCCTTTGATGGTTGAACGGGTTTGAAAATTATGACCACAAGCGCAATGTACCGTTACGGCGTGATAGTCGGGGTGGATACCAGGCTTCATGAAGCTCCATTTCTGTCGCGTCCGGTCTGCACGGCTATCATTTGACTCGATCAGCTACAGCCGCGTCGCTAGGTCGCGAAGCAATTTAATAGCATACGCGAACTGTCAAATCTTGCCAACTGGCGTTGCCAAAAGCTCATAAAAAACGAGTCCGCTACTACCGGGATTATCCAGCGTGTTTCTTCACAAATAGGGGACGCGCCGTGCGTCCATAAAGCTGTATTTGCGCTTGTCACGCGCAAAATCGTAGGGTAGCGTCGCAGCTATGCACATAGAAATCGTGGAAACGATGCGACGGGATTCCACGACACGTCTACCTGATGTTCAGGATGCCGTAATCATTCGCGCACTACAGAGCTTCCATGACACGCTCCGAAGCGATGACTCCATTTTCAGTGTAGATGATCCCGGAATAGTGTCCACGGCTTCGAATCCTGCGGCTGTGGCTCATTATTCCGGCCAATGTGTTGTGACATTTCGAGATGATCAATTAAAGAGCAACCGTGAAATGCACTTTCGTATTGTTGAGAAACTTGTGGAGCTTCTAGAAGAGGCTGGATCTGCAGAAGTCTTATTAGCAAAGCTGTGCCTAATTTCCACAGAGAATAAGCGATTTGGCTTGTGGATATACCTGGAAGCATCAGGCCATTCGTCCCAACAAGCGGCACTTCGCTGGGGACTTGGTCTCGCGCACTTGCAGCAAGCATTACTCTTTTTATCGCGATACTTCCGGCAGCAGGTATTGCCAAAGATCGTTTGAAGGGGGTACGTATCAGGATAAAAGTGCGAATTAGGAAATGAAGGCGCAGCCTATGCGATAGCTGCTTGTTGAGTACTTTTGCGTCCACACTGGTTTTAGATTGACGCGCACCGGAGGAAGAATCGGCACGTGTAAAATTGCGAGCGTGCTTTCGCGGAGCTCCTCGGCCGAATCCACCTCAAGCGCGACGCCTCCAAAGCCCAAGTCAAGTACACGTGCGCGTCGCCCGCCGTGCTCCCCCAAGACTGCGTAGGCGTTCGTACCGCTCATCGAGACCCTCTCAGCCTTGCGCTGCGAGGCATAAATACGGGCCGGGGTCCCGGCCGGAGGTGCCGGGGTGCTCGAAATTCCTTTCGCAGTCGCCGAGGCTGCTGCCGCCATAGTGTCCTCCATCTTCTCGGGCGGGCGTTTTGATTCAATGGAAATTGGTTTAGGGGTAGGAGCGGCGCTTTCTGCGGGTTCGGGAGAGGGAGTTTCGGCTGGAGGTGTCTCGCGCTGCGCACTTGCAGTTCTGCGGTGATTTGTGTGCTTGAACCGGTACAGACGTTCGTCCGCCACGCGGATTAATTGATCGGGTTGCTCACCGTCCTGGGGATAGTTGGCAACGCCATGATCGATACTCACAGCGACGCTGAGCTGCATAGGTTGTAACGTCTCGGCAAACACAGCTTCAATGCGGCGACTCAGCGCCAATGCCTTGGGTGCATCTGTCTGCGGTAAGATTAAAGCGAATTCATCGCCGCCGATACGAAACGCAGAATCCGAAGTGCGTAACGCCTTTTTCAAAGTCACCGCCGCGGCCCGCAAAACATCATCGCCGCGCGGATGTCCATGCTTGTCATTTACTTCCTTGAAGCGATGCATGTCCAGAATCACTAGACCGAGCGGAAGGTCATACCGTTTGGCGCGGTTCAACTCTTTTTCGAATGTTTCGCCGAAAATGCGCCGGTTGTAGAGACCCGTCAGTGGATCGGTCACCGCATTCATCTGCAGTTTTTTTAGTTCGTCGTATTCGATGAGCACCGGGACTCGCAATAGACCTGCGGTTGCGAGCACGTCCACCAGCGCAGTTTTTAGCGAGAATGGGCGCCCCAAAGACTCACTCATCTGGTGGCGGCGAGCAAGCATATCATCCCACAGCTGAATGCACTGATTTTCGCGTAGGTCTAGATGCGTGATGGCGCGTAGGTACTTTTGCAAGAACTGGCCACGCGCAGGCAGATCGAGAGTCTCGAGCGTATCGGTAAGCAGCTCGAGGTAGGAATCTTCAATCGGCAAGCGCAGAGGCGCAGGGGTGCCTGGGCTGGGCATAGCGGGCGTTAACCTGACCTGTGCCTATCCCCGCGGGGTGTGGGGATAGTACATCGCTTTCTCATTAGACTGGAGCATGCCTAAGTCCAATCGCAGTCCGACTCCAAGCGCCAAATCGATCGTCGGATCCAGGGAAAACTCCCAGGTATCTTATTATAAAAAAAGAGTATACGGCAACGGATCTCGTTTGAGCTAGATTTTCACCGTGCACAGGGGTTCCCTACAGGGACTTCTGGATAGCCAGAAAAGGATAGAAATTTACTCTATAGCCCTGACAAATTCTAACCCAAAAAGTCGCATTTCACCCGCGGTGTCTTGGCGTAGGACTTTAGCAATAATGGGCGGGGTCTCACTTGGGACGACGCTGGAGCCAGCGGGCGAAGGGGCCGGGATCGTTAGATTGACGATTTGTTCGGGTCGCAAGAGATGCGCAGAGGTGATACAAGCCCCGGTTGCGCTGATGTTCAGTGTCTTGGTTAACTCTATAAATTCAGCTCCAGATATATCTGTCGCACGCAAAAAGATAGGTATTTGAAGCCGTATACGCGGCGAGCTTCGGCTAGATGATGGGTCCACGCGCTGGCTTTCCTTGAGAAGATCGATATCCACTTAGGCTCTCTTAGTACTGGGGATCTAGTACGGGTACATGCATCTCAGATGCCAGACATGCCCATAATCCACAGTAACAAGTCATTTGTTTGTATTTAGATATGGATTACATCCGCGAGACTCTTTTAATTCGCGAGCCTGCGGGTCTCGTGATATCCAGTTCCTTTCCTCTATTGTGCAAATAGAACGCATTTACCATTGACAGCCATAAACCCCTTTGCCAGTATGGGCTGCCCGGGGACAGGAAAAATTTTACCACTTCGGCGGATAGGTGGTTTGTAGAGATGACCGGACGTGTCGTTACTCCACCGACGACGAATGACCGGAACGTGGCAGCGGTGCCTTTCGGGATTGTAATTGGCTTGCTGGACACCCTAAATGCGCCGTTCATGGTAGCGGATCGTGATGGCCGTCTGCTCGTAATTAATGCTCGCGGACGTGAGCTGATGATATCCCTAGGCCACGATGACCGTGGGCCCGCCCATCTTTTCGAAGACATATTGAAGGTGGATTCGGATCACATTTTCAATGTTCTCAAAGGCGGAGAACACAACGTTGATCTGGATCTTGAACTTGCGCAAACAAAGTATCGCGCTCGCGTGACGTGGATGCCCGAGCCAGATTGGGTAGTCGTCCTATTGGAAACTCCGACCAAGGAGCAACAAGCGGCCGACGCAGCAACGCAGCTTACTGTACAGGAACTGTTGCAGGAACGAGAGATTACCTATCGCAATCTTTTGGCGGCATATCTCAAACTCCAGGAAGTCAACCGGCAGAAGACAGTGTTTCTCGCCTCGGCTGCTCACGAATTGAAAACGCCACTTGCTGTTATCAAGGGATATTACGACCTTCTCCTAACAGGATCTCTGGGGCGATTGTCGGATAAACAACAGGACATCGTCGAAGAATCGAAGGATAGCTGTGAGCGTCTCGTACGGCTCGTTTCTATGTTTCTGAATTATTCCGCTTTGGAGAGCGGAAAACTGGTCCTACAACTCCGCGAGAATGATCTTCGTGATTGCTTGGAGGAGTTGGCAAAGCGCTGGTCCGAAGCATTCCAGCGAAAAGGCGTCAAACTCGAGACAAACTGTGATCCTTCCATCGCGGGGTTCCGGTTTGATTATCAGAAGGTGCAGCAAGCCGCTGCGAACCTGTTGGACAATTCATTGAAACATACACCCGAAGGCGGCAGTGTAATGCTACGAGCGGCTCCTCATTTTTGGGAACGGCGAGTTGCCGGGATTGCTCCGGCGCAAGAACGCCGCCGATTCCGTTTGCCGCGTCCGAACAGTGTGGAAGTTAGCGTAACGGACTCTGGCCCGGGAATCCCAGCGGAACATCATCAGGAAATTTTTGAAGATTTTGTGCGGGTGGATCGTAATACATCCGGAATGGGCTTGGGTTTGGCCATCGCCAAGCGCCTGATACAAGCTCATCGAGGGAAAATCTGGGTGGAGAGCGAACCACGTGGTGGAAGCAAGTTTACGTTTTTACTGCCGATGGACCCAAGCTAACTTGTATCGTTGCGCAGAGCAGAAAGAGGGAGAGTTTATGGCCGTGAAAGAAGCAAAAGAAAAAATTCTGGTCGTCGATGACGAGCCAAGTATCCGAAAGTATTTGCAAACGCTGTTGGAGGTCGATGGCTTTGACGTCGAGACGGTCAGTTCGGGCAAAGAAGCACTGGCGAGGGTGAGCGGGGGGCAGCGACCTGACTTTGTCATCCTGGACGTGCTGATGCCGGAGTTGAATGGCCTCGATACTCTCAAGGAGCTGATGCAAATCGACCGGAATCTTAACGTAATTATGCTTTCGTGTTCGAACGAAGTCGGTACGGTCGTTGAGGCTATCCGCCTCGGCGCGCATGATTACCTCACAAAACCTTTTGAGAAAACAGAGCTTGATGCGGCGATGCTGAAGTCCCGCCAGAAAAAACAACTGGTGACGGAAAATCTGGCCTTGCGTGACTACTGCGATCAAATCACCGAAGATCTCAGTTTCCTAGCAGCCAGCCCGCAGATGGTACGTATCCGGCAGCAAATCCTGCAGATAGCCCCGGTTGACGTCCCGGTTTTTGTGTGTGGTGAAAGCGGCGTTGGAAAAGAAGTCGTTGCGCGGATGATTCATCTGCGCTCCAAGCGTCGCAATCAGCCGTTTGTGAAAGTGAATTGTGCGGCACTACCGGGCGAGCTGCTTGAATCTGAGCTCTTTGGATTCGAACAAGGTGCATTCACAGGAGCGGTGCGAGCGAAACCCGGAAAGTTCGAGATGGCCAATAAGGGGACCATTTTCTTGGATGAAATCGCTGAGATGAGCACCCATCTGCAGGCTAAGTTGCTACACGTTCTGCAGGACCATCAATATTCGCGGCTTGGCGGGCGGCACCTGGTCGATACCGATGTCCGCGTACTGGCCGCCACAAACATTGACGTGCAGGAAGCGATGAAAACGGGTCGGTTCCGTGAAGATCTCTATTATCGATTGAACGTTCTTTCCATTAATGTGCCGCCGCTGCGTGAGCGCACCGCCGAAATTCCGCTTCTGTTTCAACATTTCCTTCAAAAATACAGCGAGAAATTTGGGCGCACGCCATCAGGACCATCGAAGTATCTATTGGATGCGGCAGTGAACTATCCATGGCCAGGCAATCTGCGCGAGCTGGAAAATTTCGTAAAGCGCTACGTCATCCTGGAGGATGACGAAGGCAGCCTGCGCGAGTTGGTGGAAATGTCCTCGGCACGCCAGCGAACCTCTCCCCGCGCGGAGCCGACGATAACGCGCGAACCGCAAGGCCTAAAAGCCTTGGTCCGAGGATTGAAAGACGAAGCTGAGATGGAAGCAATTGCCGATGCGTTGGAAAAGACACGGTGGTGCCGCAAGGATGCCGCGAAGATGCTGGGCATCAGTTATAAGGCACTTCTTTATAAAATGCGTCAGTTCAACTTGGATACCCCACGCACTCGTCGTGCCAGTGCCGGGCCGGTTGCTGTAGAAGCGGAGGAACCGGTGGCGGCATTGGGACCTAGGAACAGTTAGACTCCTGGGGTCAGTGTGCTCTGAGAGAAGAAGGGCTACGTTGGATTCACTAGGTAGGTGGCGAACCCTCAGCATTTCGAGTAACGTCTGACCTTACTAGGGGGCACGGGGAAGCCAGGTGCCGCGAGCATGGAGGACGGGAGGAATGACGGAACGCCGGAGTGCTCGACGATATGATTTATCTCTACCAGTCGTAATTCGGGTGCCAGTCGAGCAGCAGATTGATTCGCAGCAAGGGAGGACGCGTGATATATCTACACGCGGTCTCTATTTTGTTATTGGACAAGACCTCGAAGCCGGATCGGAAGTAGATATCACATTGACGCTGCCTGCGGAAATAACTCATGGCACTGAAGTGCTTGTTCGCGCTATGGGTAAAGTCGTGCGCGTGGAGCCCCGAATGGAAGATGGGAGTTCACGCATGGGTGTGGCGGCGGTCATCGAGCGTTACGACATTATTCGAGGAGAAGCAGCCCGAGCTTAGTCAAATGTAATTGCAATGCTCCTGGTTTATGTCCTCTCTACTTACAGTGTAAATATACCGATGTGCAGTTGCACGCATCTTCAAAACGCTAGATCAGGGACAGCCTTCGCGATCCAGTTGAACTAGTTTTTGAACGGCGTCCGCTCTGCCTTTCTTAGCGGCCGCTGCAAACAGCACTCGCGCCTGATCGCAATTCTTCTCCACCCCTTCCCCGACTAGGTACCGCCTTGCTAGGGTTACTTCCGCTGCGGTATTACCCTGCGAGACCGCCGCCCATAGAGAATGGACTTGGCCTGCCGGATCGTGAGCGCGCGCTTGCGCCTGCGTGTTTTGGTGTGTCTTTTCAGGAAAATTTCTCACTACCTCCCGATCCTGGGGCAGCGGTGCCAGTGTTAAGGGAGTACGCGCATCCGACTTTCCTAGCGCAGAGGCTCGTTTAGTTGCGTCACTCGTCGAGACACCTGTCCCTACCCGCAGCCCGCCTGCTTCTTTGTCCGCAGTACTCTCGGAAGCACGCGGCTCTTTTGGAGCGGGACTCGGTTCTTTCCTCGCATTCACGTCTGAAGGTTGTGAGCCCACGCTCATATTTTTCCCTAGTGAAATCAGCGTGCGCCCTACTTCTTGACGACTATTAAAAAGGAGCACGGCGGCGATTACTAGCACCGCCACTACGCTAGACCACGCAGCGGGGCTCAGCCCGGGAGCGGGGCGTTCTTCCACAGGTGGCGGCATATCCCAGCCCATCAGGCTCGGAACCATATGCGGGTTTAATGGTTGCTTTAAATCGACCCCAGGATTCGCTGTCCGCGAACTGTCTGTGAAGGTGGCAGTCACAGGCTCATCCACGAAAGAGGTCTTCACGTCCCGAGGTTCAGCCGAATTCATGGTGTGGACCGATCGCGGCTTGCTCTCTACTCGCCGTGTTTGTCGGTCAAGTGGCTGAGGCATATCGAGTGGTGCCGCGAGCGGGGGGTTGGGGATTGTCGGCGTTCTAGCAGGTCCGCCCATTCGTGTTAGCCAGTACTGGATGGCGTCGCGAAACTCTCGCGACACATCGGTGAATTCGAGCCCAGCGACTTTCCCGTTCTCCTCGGTCCAGTCTAATCGCCCGTAGCCGTCAAGTCTTCGCGTCCCATCAATCGTAAATGCGAAATAAACATCACTGTTCGACTCTACGGGAGCAATAGCGCGGAAGCTGAGACCTTCTTCGGATATATCCAGTATCATTCCACCGTTACCGCGCTCCAACTCGATATAAACCAATTGATCGAGTCGCTTTCTTGAAGACTGGCGATGTTTAGCGTCGTGTGGCATACATTAGCGCTTTTAGTTCTAGCTGCCCGAAGGAGCTCGGGCCAACACATAGGCCCTACCCCATATAACCAGCTGACTCCATTCTATAACTATTCATTAGGCAAAGTCTGGTACCGCCCTCCCGCACCTGTTCGATAAATCTGTTTGACCGTTTACAAAATGGTGCAGCCTAAAACTTCGCGTACCGTACTTGTTCCAGGAAAATCTCCCTAGGGAATTGCGCCCGAGGCCATCTATTTGAAAGGTGGATTGTAGGCACAGGTTTCCAGCGCTGTGGAGAAAACGGTTCTTAATTCGGGGGAACCTTTTTCCCGTGACATCCGTTCAAAAGTTCAAAAACAGGCATCATAGTACTAGTTCTGCCATCGAATAGAATCGGTATCTTATTGTAATTAAACTTGTTATGGGAGTCGATCCGTTAAACTTAGTATTGACGATGCTCTGTTCATTGGTCAGTCAGATGCAAGCTTCTTAGCGACTACGAATCGCCAAACATGACAGAAAGCTCTACAGGATGGATCTCGGCTCCGGCGTCCGGTACCTTCTTGCCGCCGGATGACGTTTTGTTCGGCCAATCACTAGCAATGGCTGCAGTGCGCGCAAGGGCTGACAAAATTTGCCTCGCGAATATTCCCGTCCTCCTATGCGGCGACGGAGGGACGGGGAAAGAAGCGTTGGCATTCTGGATTCACGCACACTCGGAATACAGCGGGGGTCAATTCGTCAAGGTCAACTGCGCGGCTATTCCAGGCCCTTTGCTCGAGAGTGAGTTGTTTGGTTATGAGAGAGGCGCTTTTACCGGAGCACATGCATCCAAGCCGGGACGCATCGAATTAGCCTGCAATGGCACGCTGTTCCTGGATGAGATCGCAGATCTTGATATGGCACTACAGAGTAAGATTCTGCACTTTCTTCAGGACGGGCATTTTTCGCGGCTCGGAGATGATGTCGAACGCTGCGTGAACACGCGAGTGATTTGTGCCACGAATAAAGATCTGGAGCAAGAAATTGCCGCCGGTAAATTCCGCGCCGATCTATTTTATAGAATTAATGTCGTCCGACTGCGACTACCGCGGCTGCGCGAACGAAAGGAAGATATTCCATCATTGGCCGAGTATTTCCGTGCACAGTACGAGAAGCGCTTCAAGATCGAATCTCAGTCTCTTACTCCTGATATTCTTGAATACTTGCAAAACGCGCAATGGCCCGGGAACATACGGGAACTTTCCAATGGCATGGCGCGCTACGTACTGATTGGGCCAGAGGCGACAATTAGCGAGCATCTAAGCCCCCGCAGGACGGAAATGAAGCCCCGAGTTACTCCCAAAGCGGGTGAAACGCCCCTGAAGCACATCGCCAAGGAAGCTATTCGAGAAATGGAACACGATCTTATTTTGGAATCGCTTCGCGCCCATCAGTGGAACCGTCGAAAAGCGGCCAAAGCGCTGAAGATCAGTTACCGCGCGTTGATCTATAAGACGCGCGATGCGGGGCTAACCGCCAGACGTCCGAGGATGGTAGCCTCGGAGCGCAAATCAGATGAAGCCCTGCCGAATGCTCTCCTAGACTAGCCTGTATCCTTCCCTACATCTTGTGCTGGCAATGCCACCGTACCTCTCGATTCGTCATCTCGCTTAGTTTTGTTGCGGATCGATCTTGCTTCCACATTTACTACTTATAGCTATAAAGGATTGATTCAGTACAGGCTCCCCAATGTTCGTTGGGACAGGCGTGGACTGTCCTAAATTTGAACGTCCCACCAGTAGTCTCAATGATTGCGCGCACCTACTCTTCACCATGGCGAAGGTCGGGGAGGACTAATGGGTATCAAGGGTGCAGTGTCAATTAATCAAAGGGCGGGGTCATTCCGTTCAGTCCTGAATCAAAGGCGGCGCGTGGCGCTGGCATTGGCTGCTGTGGCGCTTGTGCCGCTTCTGGCGATCAGCGGATGCTCGGGTATCATAAGCGCACAAAATCCCAAGCCGGCCGCGCAGACATCGATCCGCATTATACCGTCGACATTAGATTTTGGTAATACGAGAATGGGCGCGAAGGTTTCCCAGGCGGCTACGGTAGTTAACGACGGCAAATCAGCAGTAGTCATTTCGCAAGCCAGCATGGTAGGTGCCCAATTTAGCGTTTCAGACTTAGCTTATCCGTTTACGGTACTTCCCGGACAGTCGACGAAATTTAATGTTTGGTTTCATGGGACTGTGGCGGGCAACGCAAGCGGAATGCTGAGCCTCACTGCGGATAACCGGATCTCTTCTAGTCCGCTAGAGCTTCGAGCCAAGGTGACCGACGCGCAGCCGCAATTAGGGATCGCGCCATCGAGCCTCAACTTCGGAAACGTAACTGCAGGGACGACAGCGACCCGCGTCGTAATACTCAGCAACACGGGCAATGCAAATTTAACTATCACCACGGTAACTGTGACCGGAGCCCCCTTTACAACTACGGGAATCACCACGCCAGCGACAGTGGCGCCTGGCGGCAACGTTGCATTAAACGTTATGTATTCGCCTAAGACGGCGAGCACCGATACGGGGCTGGTCACGATTAGTACCAACGATCCTATAGCATCGACCGCGACGATTTCCCTGAGCGGAGCAGGCACCACGGCAGCGGTAGGACAGTTAACGCTGAATCCCGCTAGTCTGAATTTCGGGAATATTCCGGTAGGGGGGAATGGCACTTTGGCGGCAACGGTGACAAACTCCGGGCAGGCCGCTGTGCACATTACGCAAGTCAGCACCACGGACGCACAATACGCTGTCAGTGGACTCAATGTTCCGACGGCGCTGAATCCCGGACAATCTGCGACACTGCAAGTGAAGTACGCACCTACGACCGCAGTCCCAACGAACGGAAGCGTCTCACTTATCAGCGATATCCAAGGGTCGCCGACCATCCTAATCCTTTCTGGAAAAGGCGCTCAAGCAGCAATCGGAGTCTCACCAGCAAGCCTGAACTTTGGGAATGTGGCGGCGAATGCATCTAAGCTCCAAACGCTTACCATCAGCAACGCGGGCAATGCTTCTCTCACTATCACACAGGCAAATCTCAGCGGCGCCAGTTTTAGCATCAGTGGATTTACAACAGCCGTTACCCTTGCCGCGGGGCAGAGCAGTACGTTAAACGTCACATACTCCCCGCAGTCATCAGGCGCCTCGAGCGGAAGCCTCACTCTTATCAGCAACGCACCGAGCTCACCTACGACGATTGGGCTTAGCGGCAGTGGTAGCGCCGCGACACCTCAACTTACGATCACTCCAGGGGTTATCAGTTTTGGAAATGTGGTCGTGGGAGCCACCAATAGTCAGACCGTGCAGATCAGCAATACCGGAAGTGCTAGTTTGACTATCTCGGCCGCTAGCCTAACAGGCACCGGTTTCACTACTGCTGGCCTCAGCGTTCCTCTAAGCTTGGCACCACAGCAAACAGGGACATTTAACGTGCAGTTTGCTCCGCAGGCCGCGACGAGTGCCGCCGGAAGCCTGACCTTGCTCAGCAACGCTCCCGGTTCACCAACCCCGATCGCTCTGAGCGGAACAGGGGTTAAGGCGACATCCACTTTGTCGGCTAATCCGTCTGCGGTCATTTTTGGTTCCGTAAACACCGGCAGTTCAGCATCGCAGATCGTTACACTCACGAATACGGGTAATTCCAATGTGGCAATCTCGCAGGTGAGTGTAAGCGGAGCCGCATTCGGGATAACTGGTGCTGGTGCGCCGGTGACGCTGTCTCCTACCCAAAGCATCGCGGTAACTGTGTTATTCAACCCGACGGCCGCTGGTGCTGCGAGCGGCAGCTTGATAATCGCCAGCGATGCAACTGGTGCACCATCGTCAATACCGATATCCGGGACCGGCGTGATACCAGCAGTTAAGCATTCGGTCACGCTATCCTGGACAGCGAGCATGTCGGCTGTATCTGGATATTACGTGTACCGAACCGCAGTGAGCGGTGGAGGGTATACGAAGCTGAATGCCTCCCCGAACAGCAGCGTAAGCTATACGGACACCAGCGTGCAGAACAGTCAGACCTATTATTACGTTACCACCGCGGTGAATGCCGCTGGCACCGAGAGCGCGTATTCAAACGAGGTAACAGCTGTTGTTCCATGATTCCGGAAGTCGCGTAGAGATGTGGTTTTTACTCAGGTGGCTCTAGCGCACTCACTCGTATGGCCGATTTCCGGCGCGTCGCGCGTACAGCCAAACGCCGAGCTGTGTAAGCAGAGCGCCAAAAATATCGATCGCCACATCGCGTATCGATGGACCCCGTGTTGGAACAAAGGATTGATGCAGTTCGTCAAGCGAGGCGTAGGCGGCGGCGATTAGCAAAGTAGCGATGGCCCAAGTGAGCTTCCAGCCGGTGCGGCCGCCTCGCAGACCGCGAAAGACCAGAACACTGAAGATTGCGAACTCGGTCAGGTGGGCGAACTTACGAATGCCTGTGTGCATCAGATGAACTGTTCGCGCATTAGCCCAGGGGAACAGCCAGTGCAGAGCCGGGAGAATAACCCAGCCAGTGTGATCTTCGGCGAACGAGCGCGTTGAAAAAGTGGAGATTAAGATTGCAACGATAATCGCGGGGATCCAGTGTTTAAATCGTGAAAACCTATTTGGAGGATCTTGCATTCCGTTGTCTCAGGATAAAATGACGTTCAAGGTTTCGCTCGCAAGCATCAAGGTCCGTGTAAGCGGCGGATAGGACAATCCAGTCCGGATGTTCCTGAGTAACCATTCGGCGCACTCGTCCCAATATCGCGGATGTCCGCATCGCGAGAGGTGGAGGGAATAACTCCATCCGCGGTCCATTCCTGCACAAGGTCTCTTCCCAGAATCCCATGGAATCAGTGATCAAGATCCGCATGGGCTCATTTGTGCTGGGTTTCCCAATCGTAAGCAACCGCGGGGTCGTTGTAGGCAATCCGTAATTCGTCGGCCGGATTGTAGTGGCGGTCTGTGAAATAGAGAAGCTGAATAGGTTCCACTCCCAGTGCTTTGTAGCCGTGGCCAACCCCAGGAGGAATCAGTATCTCCCAGGGGCGGAATTTGCCGACATAGATCGTGTTGATCAGACCAAATGTTTTCGAATTTCGGCGCAGGTCATAAAGAAAGACCTGAACCATTCCGAAAACAGGTACCCAGAGATCGGTTTGCTCTGAGTGGTAATGGATGCCCTTGATGGTTCCCGGATAGGTAAGAGTGAAGGATACCTGAATCCGGCGATCGCCTTCTGGAACCATCTGTGTGGCCAGACCTTTGCCGAGTCGAGCTAGTTCCATGAAGAACCCGCGGTCATCGGGATAGACTTGAAGCGATTCAATCCTCACTCCATCGATAAGGTCGGAGGAGTCGGATGTAGCGATGATCTTTCCGAGAGTTTTTTCGGCACGACGAAGAATAGCCAGCTCGATGCCGTTTTTTGTACCGAGGGGCACGACCGATTGATCCAATTTTTGCGTTACTGACACTTCAACCGCCATCTGAGTGCCTCACTTTTCTGATATTAAAATGTAATGTCGCAAGCCGCGGCCATCGCGAAGCTAGCTCAGGGACTAGAAATGTTGCTCAAGGCCTGGCGGGCCCGGTCCGCGAACGGTGATTTCGGGGCCATATCAATAATCTTGTCGAACTGCGTCCGCGCCTGCACGGTTTCCTTCAGTTTCTGATAGGTCAGCCCTAAGTGATAACGATAGGCTAAGTTGCCGGGGACTCTTTTGACCGCATCTTCAAATAGGGGCGCCGCTATGGAAAAAGCTCCATTGTGATAGTAAGCCCAACCTAAGGTGTCGGCAGAATTGGGAAAATTAGGAAGACCTTTGCGTGCGGTTTGAGCCAGAGTCAGCGCCACGTTAACGCTGCCGCCATGCTCGAGCATCAGGTATGCCAGATTGTTCGAAGCCAGGGCATTCTCTGGCTGAATGGTCAGTGCCTTCTGGTAAGTGGTTTGTGCTTGCTGCCAATTACCGATCGATTCATAGGCACTACCCAGAGCAACATAAAGTCCAACGTCGGTGGGTGACACCGAAATCGCTTGTTGGTAATTCCGAATAGCCTGATCCGCTTGGCCTCTTGCGACTTGGAGCTGCGCCAGAAGAGCAAGAGCGCGGACGTTCTTGTTATCCAACTCAACCGCGCGGGTGAGCGATGACTGCGCTTGATCCGCTTGCTTGGTTTGCAGGAATATTTCAGCTTGCAGCAGGTACAGGCCGGAACTGTTCGGATTTCTGGCAAGCCGGTCACGGACAAATGTCAAGGCGTCAGCTGGTTTGTTCTTAAGGAGAAGAGCTTGAACCAGCCCACGCACGGCTTCGGGGAAATCCGGACTGTGAGTGAGGGCCTGACGAAACAGGTTTTCTGCATCCCCTCGGCGTTGTTGAACCAGCCGCAATTCGCCTAGCTTTGCATAGGGCAACGGGCTATCGGGGGCCAGTTGTTGAACATGGATGAGGTCGGCTTCCGCTCCCAGCGCGTCTCCCTGGTTGACGCGCGCGGTGGCATGATCAAGATAAGCCTCGATCCTATTTGGCGAATGCTTTTTCACCTGATTGCTGATCTCCTCCAGAGTCCGCCAAGCGCCCTGTTTGGTAGCACTTGCACCTAGCGCGAGCCAAGCCTCTACGAGCTCTGGGCGCAAGCGTACGGCCTCGCGCCATTCGCTTTCCGCCTGCAGCAGATTGCCTTTTTCTCTATAGGCCAGACCGAGGTAATAATGACCCAGACCGTTTTCCGGTGCGCTCTTCAGGGCCGACTGCAGGGTCGCAACTGCTTCGTCCGCCTTCTTCTGGCGCAACTGCAGTTGTCCCTTTAGAATTAGCCCTTCAGCGTCTTGAGGCGATTTTTTCAGAACTTCTTCGTTTGCCCTTGCAGCCTCGTCTAGGCGGTCGCTCAGTATAAGAAGCTGGGTATACGTCTTACGAACGGCGAGATCAGTGGGGTGTTCTTCAGAAAGAGCGCCGAATTCATTAAGTGCCTTAGTCAGCTTGCCTTTAGCGAGATAGGAATCGCCGAGCATGCGATACGCGATGGGGTCGTTACGCAACTGCTCCTTGGCATCGGTCAGGACTTGTTCAGCTTGAGAGACCTGGCCCTGAGCGAAATAAAGACGCGCGAGGGCAGCGCGCGGAGCGGAATCCCTGGGAGCCACTTTGATGGCAGCCTGAAATTGTTCTTCCGCTTTAGGCCAACGTTTTTGCTCCTGATAAAAGCCCCCCAAAGCCATGTAGGGGACTAAAGATGTGGGGTCCAGCGATTGCGCCTTTTTGAAATTGCTCTCGGCATCTGGAAGTCTGCCGTCGCGATACTGAATCTGTCCCAAATTGATGTAAACCGCGGGGCGGTCTGGAGCCAAGGAAACTGCGTCGGCTGCTTCTTGAATGGCGTCTTTCAAATTGCCAAGTGCCACATCAGCGTTCGCGAGAAGCATCTGTGCATCCGCGTTGCGCAAATCACTGTGCAGAATCAGACGGGCACGATCTTTGGCCTCTTGCCTTCTGCCACCTGCGAGCTCCAATTGGCCAAGGCTCAACTGGGCTATCCAGTTCTCAGGCTGTAGCTCAACGGTGCGCTGAAATTCCTGGTACGCGGACGTCCAGCTGCTCACTCTCATGCGGGTTTGGGCCAATTTGAAGTGTGCCTCTGCGAAACGAGGATCAATCTGTATAGCTCGTCCGTAGGAAATGGCAGCCACAGAGAACTCGCCTTTTTGGAAAGCTTGGTCCCCTTGAGTAAGAAACCTTTGCTTTCGGACGTTCGGAGAGCACCCAGCCTGGCTCAAGGAAAAAAGCAAAATGCCGATAACAAAGCGGTTTATGTGTAGACGGCAAAGCCTAGTCATGCCCAACCCTTCTAATTAAGATTTCTCAGTAAGGCTAAACAAAGCAATCCTCTGACCCCAATGGACCAGGAGGAAACGCTCCCGTGCACTTTTCCGTATGTGAATGAAACTAAACATATTAATCGTATATCTGGAGACGAAGGACTAGGCAAAGCCAGGGTGCCAGGCTCTCGATCGATATCCTCATTCACTGCTGGGGAGAAACTTAGGGATGAAGTGGGTACTTTTCTTCCAATCCGGCTTGACTGAGGGAGTCGAGGAAAGGGTACGTCGGAAGATTTGTTGTTTTTTGCGATCATAACGTATTGATATTAAGCATCTTAGTGTAAGAGCACGTTTTAATCCTCAATGCGGAAAGATGGAGAGCACCGTGCACCATAGGGATAGTGTGCAATACTAATCTAAATCGGGATAGCTGTGCGAAAGTATAGGCACATCGATTCATAGACCGGGTGAAATGAGGGAATAGCACGATGGCTCGAAATGGCGAAATCTCGTTGACCGACGCTAAGAGGATTCTCCGCAAGTATTGGTGGATTCTGTTGGTGAGCACCCTCCTCCTTGGCGCGCTGGGATTTGTTGCGACTCTTGTCCTGCCCAAGAAGTATACATCTTCGACGAGCGTACTTGTGGAACAGCCGGTGGTGCCCGCGGACTACGTCAAACCGGTGGTGACTATGGACTTAAACCAGCGCTTGGCCTCTATGAAAGCGCAGTTGCTGAGCAGTTCGCGCCTGCAGCCAGTCATCGACAAGTTTAACCTGTTCCCAGACACTCGTGCCAAGGTACCGATGGAAGTGCTCGTAAATAATTTGCAGAAGTCGGTTGAAGTAGAACTGTTGCAACCCATGTCGGGTGCCGTAGACCGCCAGCCACCCGGATTCCGCGTTGCTGTGACCTTTGACAATCCACAGGTGGCGCAGCAGATCTGTCAGGAAATCACCTCGATGTTCATGGAGCAGAACGCCAAAAGGCGCATGGAGCAGGCTACCCACACCACGGATTTCTTGAGCGAACAGCTCGATCAGGCGAAGGTAAAGATGGATGAGCAGGACGCCCGGCTTGCTCAATTCAAGAGACAGTATCTGGGTTCTTTACCGGAAGAAGAGCAGGCCAACCTGCAACTGCTGACAGGTCTGAATACACAGCTGGAAGCGGCGACGCAGGCGCTGAATCGCGCCGCGCAGGACCAGGCGTTTAACGAAACCATGTTGAACCAGCAGGAGGCCAACTGGAAATTGATGCAGAGTGGACAACAGAATCCCGATACACAAGAACAGCAGTTGGCAACTCTGCAGGATCAACTGACAGCGCTCCTCACTCGCTACATGCCTGAGTATCCGGATGTCATCAAGGTCAAAGCGCAGATCGAAGCCCTGAAGAAGCGGATGTCCGAAGAGCCCGTAGTCAGTGCTGCGGTAAACCCATCACGGACGAAAACGCATGAGCCGCCTCAGTTGCAGCAGTTGCGCGCAAAGATCAAGCAGGATGAAGTAAGCATCGCCGATCTGACGAGAAGGCAAACGCAGATTCAAGATCAGATCCGCGTGATTCAGGGCCGCGTGCAATCCAGCCCGATGGTGGAAGAGCAGTTCAAGGAAGTGACGCGAAATTCCCAGGCTGCCACAGACATCTACAACGAGCTTTTGAAGAAACGCGCGAATTCGGCGATGGCCGCTGACCTAGAACACCAGCAACAGAGCGAGACGTTCCGTGTGTTGGATCCGCCGAGCCATCCGTCCAGCCCTTCGTTCCCGAAGGTGCCTATTTTTGTTGGTGGAGGGGTCGGCGTAGGTCTAGTGCTGGCGCTGGGTATTATGTTTGTGCTCGCGATGTTGGATAAGGCCATGTACACGGAGCGAGATGTCGAGAGTTACTTGAAGTTGCCTGTGCTGGTAAGCGTCCCGAGCCTCAGCGTTGCTGCGGCCATTAAGACCAAAGTAAGTGGTCACGGGAAGTCGAGTAATTTTGAAGCTACGGGATTCCTGAAGGCGTAGGGATTCGCAGAGAAAGACCGAAAAGAGCATACCGATGAGCCGGATCCACGAAGCACTGAAAAAAGCTGCACAAGAGCGCAATGCCCAGCTTAAGGACCGTTCCACAACCGACGTGGTCGATCTATCGGCGGAAGGGTTGACGAGCGCGGTTCTTCCTGACAACAGGTCGTCCGATCGCGGTACTCAGGGAGTGTTCTCCGGCGGGCCCAACGCCGAAGTACAGCTCTTCCAGGAGTTCGTAAAGAAATGTTCGCATCCCGGGTGGAAAATTGAACCGCGATTCAGCGTGTTCAGCCCCGAAGCGAATTCATCGGCAGGAGCGGAGCGATTTCGCACGCTGAGGTCGCGACTCTTCCAGGTTGCCGCGAGCCAGACCATCCGGCGTCTGGTGATCACCAGTAGTGTGCCCGAAGAAGGAAAGACGTTCGTCACCGCCAACCTTGCGCAATCGTTTGCGCGCCAGCCCGAATGCCGCGTCCTGCTCATTGACGCGGACCTGCGTACCTCGCGCCTCCATCTTCCCTTCGGGGCGCCGGAACTGCCCGGGCTATCTGACTATTTGCGGGGCGAGGCGGATGAAGCGCAGATTACGCAGGTGGGGCGGGAACGAAATTTGTGCCTGATCCCCGGTGGGCGCAGCGTGCCGAACCCCAGCGAGCTCCTGCATGGTGACCGCATGAAACTTTTGCTGGACAATATGTCACGCATGTTTGACTGGATCCTTCTAGACACGCCGCCAGCTCTCGCCGTGCACGACGCAAGTGTTCTGGCCGATGTGTGCGACGGGGTCCTTTTTGTAGTCCGCGCGGGCAGCACCGATTTTGAAGTTGCGGAAAAGGCCTCGGCCGAGTTTCGCAATAAGAATTTGCTAGGTGTTGTGCTCAACCGCGTCGAAAAGCAAGAGGGCTACGGAGGATACTATTACGGGTATCCTGCGGAAAAAGCAGACCACACGGCAAGCGAGCCAATAAGCTCGGAGCAAGAGTCTACGCGGCTCACCAATGAAACTCTAGATTGAACCTCAACCTGCTGGAGTCAGCGGACTCGTTTGCTTCTCCGTGCCAGGTTCACCGCGCCTAAGGCACCAATACAGGGGAATCAACAAACCCAGGCCGAACAGGAAGAAGACCACGCCTCCCTGGTGGTGCAGACGCCCATACAAAAAGTCGGGATCCACATAATTCGCGAGAAGAGTGAGTGTAGCTATCCGTATGCCGTTCTTGATGAGCATCATCAAGAGGCCAGCGACTACAAAAACGGTCTTCTTCCAAAAAGGTCGAAAAGAAAAATGTGAGATGAGCACGGCCAGGATGATCAGGGCCATGCTCGAGCGTATTCCGCTGCACTCCTGAGCAACTTCGATGCTTATCGTCGGTAGACGAAAGATAAGACCTTCACGCAAGACGGGAGCTCCACTTAAATCAAAAAGGACACCCGCCACTGCAGCCGAGCCTGCTTGTAGTCCGTAGATCAACGGATTAATCAGAACATTGGGCAAAGGAACCGCGAAAAGTAGAAAAGCGAGGGCAAACCAAGTCTTTCTGGCGGTGGTCCGACCTAGAAAGGCAACATACCCAGCGACGAGAAAAAACAAAAACGCGAGCACATTCACGGTCAGGCGTTCACTTGGGTCCGGCAGCGGGCTGTATGTTGCGAAAAGTTTCAGCAGGATTCCAGGGATCTGAAAGATTGCGGCTGCGATGAAATCGTATGCAAGCACTCCCTGGATTTCGTTGCGGTCGAGATAGAGCAGCCATCCTGAAATCAATGGGATAAGGAGAATGTGTGAGGAATCGCCACTGTGCACGGCCAACACAAACAGTGAGCGGAGCGGTTGCCAGAAAAGAAAAATACAGCCCAGAAACCAGCCGAGTCCGGCGAGCCATCGCATTATTTGACCATTTGCACTGGAGCTCAAAACTACCTTCCTAACCGCAAGAAAACGTGGACAGCGCGACCTTCCGCATGGGCACAAACCCCAAGCGTGTTCGAGACGCGACCAGATCGATCATACCTAGAATGTGCCCGATTTTCTTGCCCCCTGCTTCAATAATTTTAGCATCTGAGAGAATGCCGCAGACCACAAGGGATGCTGCCGTAAGATACAGTAAACCCTTGAGATTGCACTAGAAATGGGTACATGAATTTAGCCAGGGTCCGGAAACAGTTTGGAACATTAAGGTATGCGATTTCTCATACCCGTCTCGTCACCCTTCAGTTGAGAATGGTATCACATGCTAAACTATTTAAAATCAATCGAATAGCCACGGATCCCGCCACCGTTCAACCCTCTTTCGGCAGAACCGACTGGCATGGTAATTGCCCTATTAGTAGTGACCGCCGGGTGTGAGTGTAAGGGCGATAGCCTGCCGCGAAAGGTTGTTAATCCTGAGGAGGGGCGAACTCTTGGACGTTCTACTGGGAAGCATGGAAGACGGTTCCTTGACGAAGTTATCTTGGTACGCCCTCCAGGTCCGATCCCGCAAGGAGAACTACGTTGCCTCGCAAATCATTGGACAAGGCTATGAATGCCTTCTACCAAAGTACAAGTGCATCCGGAACTGGTCGGACAGGCGAAAAGAACTGGAACAGCCACTCTTTCCTGGATACTTGTTTTGTCGGTTCGATTTCCAGCAACGGAGGCCGCTAATCTCCACTCCAGGCGTGCTCCAGATTTTGGGAACCGGGCCCATACCAGTCCCTGTATCGGACGATGAGATCCGAGCACTGCAACTGGCCGTGGCCTCGGGGGTACAGAAACAACCGTGGCCTTACCTCGAAGTCGGGGAGCGCGTGCGGGTAACCTATGGGAACCTCAGTGGATTGGAAGGTATCCTGATCAATTTCAAGGGGAACCACCGTGTAGTTCTATCAGTCACATTATTGCAACGCTCGGTGGCTATGGAAGTCGATCTGGCCTGGTTAACACCGTTAACAGAGCGGCAGCAACGAATGGCTGCCAGAGGGATTGCGCATCCCGATGCTTTGCCGGTGGCTACTTAGAATCGGAGACCTGGTATGGCAACTGAGTTCAGGCGAATAGTAATGAGCGTCGTGAAGGCTGATTTGCAGAGTCACTTAAGCCAGACCAATGTTCAAATCAAAGAACAAGTCAAAGAACAAGTCAAAGAACAAGTCAAAGAACAGATCGCTGTCTCAAGTGTAGGCAATGAGCCGGCACGCTCCTTGCTGAGCGAAGACGCCTTCGTCTCAATGCTATACCTGGAACGCCGGCGTGCTGAGCGGGCGCAAAAGCGCTTTGTCCTCATGCTGGTCGATGTAAAGCGAGCTCTCGACGACGGCCAAAAGAATCGCACACTGTCAAAGATTGCTTCAGCCCTGACGAACTCGACAAGGGAAACCGATATCCTTGGTTGGTATCTCGAAAATAACCTAATCGGAGTCATCGCTACGGAATTGGGAGATAGCTCTCCCAAAATAGTGAATGATCGGCTGCTCGCAAAGGTTCGCTCGGCATTTCAACAAATTGTAGGCAAAGAAAAAAGTTCCATGATTTCAGTTTCCTTCCACTTCTATCCTGAAGAATTTGGAGAGGGTGAGAGTAACCCCCCTGTCAACGTCGCCCTGTACCCGGATATTTCTCGTAAAGAAGACTCTAGAAAACTTGAACTTGGTGTCAAGCGGGCGATAGATATTCTGGGGAGCACAGCCGCGCTACTAGTGTTCTCACCTGTTTTATTTATAATTGCGGTAATCATCAAGTTAACATCCAAAGGACCGATAATTTTCCGTCAGGAACGGCTAGGGCAGTATGGTCAGACCTTTACGTTTTTGAAGTTTCGTTCCATGTACACCAATTGCGATCCGCAAATTCATCAGGAGTACGTAAATCAGTTCATCGCTGGCCAAATTGACGGAGCTACCGAGGAAGGCAAGAAGCCGATATTCAAAATTCAAAAAGACCCACGGGTGACACGCGCCGGACGTTTTCTCCGAAAAACCAGTCTTGATGAATTGCCTCAGTTCTGGAACGTACTTTGTGGCGAAATGTCCCTAGTCGGACCGCGCCCTCCAGTCGCCTATGAATTTCGATCTTACGACGTATGGCATCGCCGGCGCGTCCTGGAGATTAAGCCCGGGATAACGGGTTTGTGGCAGGTCAGAGGCCGCAGCCGGACACGTTTTGACGATATGGTGCGCCTTGATCTTAAGTATGCGCGCGGGTGGTCCATATGGCTTGACTTGAAGATACTCGTCCAGACCCCATCAGCGGTTTTTACGGGGGAAGGCGCTCACTAGCATCCGAGGAGTTCCCATCCGGACGTCCCCAACGGCCCGAATTCACCGCTCTCACGACTTCCCTATACAACCCCAGTGGCGCAGGGTTGACACGGTTCCCAGTTCATGCCACGGTCGGATAAATATCGTTCCTGTTCCACATTCTCCGGCCAAGCAGTAAACCAAGGATTTTGAGGAGACGCATGATTCGCATCGGCGTTATTGGTTACGGTTATTGGGGTCCGAACATCGTTCGGAATTTTCAGTCTCATGATTCGTCCGAAGTCGTGCTGGTCTGTGATAAGAATCCCAAGTCTCAAGACCGCCTTCATAAGGTTTACCCGGCGATGCAATTCACCGCGGATGAGCGTGAAGTGTTGAAATCGCCGATCATCGATGTTGTAGCCGTGGTGACCCCTGTCTGGACACACTACGACCTTGCAAAAAAGGCTCTTGAGAATGGCAAACATGTCTTCGTGGAAAAGCCATTCACCTGCAGTGTCGCGCAGGCAGAAGAACTCATCGAGCTTGCTGATCGCAAGAACTTAAAGATCATGGTGGACCATACCTTCCTTTTTACCGGCGCCGTGAAAAAGATCCGGCAGCTCGTTGATGAAGGATCGCTTGGCGATTTATATTATTACGATTCGCTTCGCGTTAATCTCGGATTGTTCCAGCACGATGTCAACGTTATTTGGGACCTTGCACCACATGATCTTTCGATCATGGATCACATAATTCGCGAGAAGCCAGAAGCCGTGGTAGCTACTGGAGAATGTCATCTCAACGGCGTAGAGGATGTCGCGTTTATCACGGTCTACTTCCCAAGAAGAATCATTGCTCATATCAACGTAAACTGGCTGTCCCCGGTGAAAGTTCGTACCACGCTGATAGGCGGTGAGAAGAAAATGTTGATGTGGAACGACCTCGACGCCGACGAAAAGATCAAGGTTTACGATAAGGGTGTAAGCATGTCGAATCCGGGAGGACTGCACGATCTGCTCGTCAGCTACCGCTCAGGTGACATGTGGGCTCCACAAGTTGAACAAGTGGAAGCGTTACGCGCTGAAACAGCGTATTTCCTCCAGTGTATTGAAGAGAACAAGACCCCCTTCAATGATGGTGTCGCTGGGCTCCGCATTGTGCGCATTCTGGAGGCTGCTGACAAGTCTGTCCGTACCCGGGGCGAGACGGTGATGCCGTGAATGATTTCTTGTGCATCGCAGCGGACGTCAAACTCGGGAAAAATGTCAGGCTCTCTAGATTCATCAATATGTATGGGTGTGAAGTGGGAGATGAAACGAAGATTGGAGCGTTCGTCGAAATTCAGAAGAATGCTCGTATTGGACAGCGCTGTAAAGTTTCCAGTCACACTTTTATCTGCGAAGGTGTGGATGTGGAAGATAACGTTTTCATCGGTCACAGCGTAACCTTCATCAATGATTCATATCCAAGGGCAGCGACGCCCGGCGGCGAACTTCAAACCGAAACCGATTGGAAGGTGGAAAAGACACGCGTGCGCCGGGGGGCATCAATAGGTTCGGGTTCAACTATATTGAGCAACGTTACCATCGGTGAAAACGCTATCGTCGGTGCTGGCAGTGTCGTGACTAAAGATGTTCCTGATAATGCCATTGTTGCTGGGAATCCGGCAAAGTTTTTGCGCTTCATTTCAGAGGAGAAAAAAATAACCCGATGACGCCCACGACGAGAGTTCCGTTCCTGGATCTCGTGACACCGCATCAGGAATTAGAGTCCGAGCTATTAGCGGTTGCCAAAAGAGTGTTTAGCACCGCTGGCTTCATCGGCGGCCCGATGGTGGAGGAATTCGAACGTGAATTTGCCCGATTTTGTGATGCACGTTATTGTGTGGGGGTTAACAGCGGCACCGATGCGCTTCGCTTCGCTTTTATGGCTGCAGGAATCGGATCGGGGGACATTATTGTCACCGTGCCCCACACGTTCATCGCAACAACGGAAGCTATTTCACAGTCCGGAGCACAAATCGCATTCGTAGACATAAATGAGTCCACCTATACGATGGATCCGGAGAGACTACGCGAATACTTTGAAATACGCTGCGAATTCGATAGCAAGAATGGGCGGCTAATGGAACGCCAGTCGAAAAAGCGTATCGCCGCTGTTGTTCCGGTACATCTTTACGGACAAACGGCCGACATGGATTCCATCCTGGAGTTGGCATCCAAGTACAACGTCGCCATAATCGAGGACGCTTGTCAGGCGCACGGGGCTGAATATTTTTCGAAAAGAGACGGAGTCTGGAAGAAGGCCGGATCAATGGGCCTTGCCGCAGCTTTCAGCTTCTACCCTGGGAAGAACTTGGGAGCTTGTGGAGAAGCTGGCGCTACTACTACCAACAACGAAGCTATGGGCCGGCGCATGAAGATGATCCGCGACCACGGTCAAGCCAAGAAGTACTATCACGACATCGAGGGTTACAATGGCCGACTCGATTCCATCCAAGCGGGCTGGCTTTCTGTGAAGCTCCGTCGCTTGGCAGAGTGGAATGAATCCCGCCGGGCCCTGGCGCATCGCTACCACGAACTGTTGGCGGAAGCAAAAAGCGCGGTTGTGATTCCGGTGGAAGCAGACTGGACAAAGGGTGTCTATCACCTCTACGTTGTGCGCGTGCAGGATCGCGAAGCGCTCCAAACCTATTTGTCTGAGGCGGGAATCGGCTCCGGCATCCACTATCCTATTCCCCTCCACCTGCAGAAGGCCTACCAGCACCTGAACTACAAAAAGGGTGATTTTCCTATTACCGAGCGCGTTGCGGCAGAAATTGTGTCGCTACCGATGTATCCGCAGCTACAAGAGAAACAACTGAACGAAGTTGCGAGAAAAGTGAAAGAGTTCGCAGCTGCCCGCGTCTCCTAGCTTGCCGTAAACCCCACGCACGTGCGAAGGCCCACACAGCGCAAGTGCACCTGAACAGCTTGTAACCATGCTTGGATTGGATCGCTTCCTTACACTCTATTTGTGTTCACCTCTAACTCAGCTAATGGGGCGGGGTAATCGGGCATGTGTGCCAATTCTCGTGTATCACAGCATCTCTACAAATCTTTTTGGTCTATCGCATCCCTATTATCAGATCAACACAAGCCCGGAGATTTTTTCCACGCAGATGCGTTGGCTCCGAAACGCGGGCTACCATTCGGTAGATCTCCCGGAAATGGTCGATGGACTTTCCAATGCCCAAGACATGAGCAAGAGAGTGGTAATCACCTTCGATGATGGGTATCGGGATGTATTCACCCACGGCCTTCCCATCATGAAACAGTGCGGACTTACGGCGACGATCTTTCTTGCCACGGATCGCATCCATGAGACGCCCATGCGCTTCGAGGGTGTGGACTACCTGACTTGGCAGGACGTTCGCGAACTCCATAAAGAGGGCATGAGTTTCGGGTCGCACACGGTTACTCATCCCGATCTGCGCTCCATGGAACCTGAGCAGATCGACTACGAACTCGGATATTCCAAGGAAGTAATTGAACAAAAACTCGGCGTTGCAGTTGAATCGTTTTCGTATCCATTCCCATTTCCTGAGGAAGACCGCGACTTTGCGCGTTTTCTTGGCGATACGTTGGAAAACCACGGCTTCAAAAATGGTGTTTCCAACATCATCGGAAGAGCGCATCGTGACAGCAATCCCTACTTCCTACCGCGTCTGGGCGTAAACTCCTGGGACAATCTAGAACTTTTGAAAGCAAAACTACTTGGCGGGTACGATTGGATGCACATCCCGCAGTGGTTTCACAAGCTGGTCAATCACAACGTCACGATGATGCAAGGCAGCGGTAGGCAAGCATAATTTGCCCGGCCTTCGGTCACCGAAGCCAGCAGCTTCGACTTTCAAGGGAGCACAGATGATGAATTCGAACGTATCGATAAAACAAGCTTGGTAGCATAGCGCAAGAGTTTATCATTTCCGAAATTTGACGCAGCGAAATTCCAGCCACGAGATGTCTGGACATTCTCTGATTCTTGTTTACACCTATGTAAAGTCAAGATAGTGAAGGAGAGATTAGAATCGGTCATGAGTGAAACGGTTCGACCCGCTGCGAGGAGGGTATCCAAGAAGATTTGGATCGACTTGGACAACTCACCGCATGTTCCGTTCTTTCATCCGATCATTGATGAACTCCGCAACCGAGGCTTTCAGGTGCTGCTGACAGCTCGGAATTCATACCAAGTTTGTGACCTTCTCAAACTCCACCATCTGGACTGTGAAGTTATCGGCAGCCACTGGGGTAAGAATCTCGTGCTTAAAGTCTTGGGAACGTTTGCGCGTGTAGCAAGTCTTCTGCCTACAGTTATTCGAAACAAACCTAATCTGGCGGTTTCACATGGTTCACGTGCTCAGGCGCTGGCGAGTGTTCTACTTGGAATTCCGACCGTAGTGATGTATGACTATGAGTATTCGAACAAGCTGAGCTTTTTCCATACCATCTGGTACGTCACGCCGGAATATCTCGCGGATCGAGTCGAGAATGAAGCAGGCGATCGCCATATGACATATCCCGGTTTGAAAGAAGATGTCTACGTGCCCAGGTTTAGGCCAGATCCAAATTTGCGTTCAGAACTCAGAATTGGTGCTGATGAACTCATGATCACTGTACGACCTCCGGCTACTGAGGCGCACTATCACAATCCCGAGGCTGAGTTGCTATTTGATGCTGCCATGTCTTATTTTATGGAACAGCCAGGAACGCGCGTGGTTCTGCTACCCAGAAACGATCGCCAGGCTCTTGGTCTGCGAAAGAGTTGGGATAAGTGGATTACCAGCCGGAAAATCGTTGTCCCGGATCACGCCATAGACGGACTTAATCTGATCTGGTTTTCGGATCTCGTTGTTAGTGGTGGGGGAACTATGAACCGCGAGGCGGCTGCTCTCGGTGTTCCTGTCTACAGCATATTCAGAGGAAGAATAGGAGCCGTCGATCACTATTTGGCAGAACAAGGCCGCTTGACACTGATCGAAAGCGTTGAGCAGGTTCGAACCAAAATTGCCCTTGTGCGGAGAACCCGCCCTGATGCTCCGGGGAACGCGAAGCAGGCTACCCTGCAAGTGATCATTGAAAACATCGTGAAAATTCTCGAATCGAAAATAGACGCCGCAAAGAACAAAACTATCACCTGAAGGTCGCGCACGTCACGACAGTTCGAGTAAATCTCCGACAGGCAACGGCATTTCCCCATTGTTGATTTCATCCAAGCTGGTCATCAAAGGTGACCGGCTTCCTGTCGTGCTTGCGAACGGCTTTCTGGATTCACGTCAAATAGTTTCGCGAAAAACGACGAAATTTCGATCGTTAGGAGCACAACGTGAAGATTCTGACCGTAGTAGGCGCACGACCTAATTTCATGAAAGTTGCGCCGATCATTTCCGCGATCAACGCGCATAACCGAAAAATCACCGAAGACGCGGCTGCGGATGGTCATGGGACGACAGTACAACTTCAACATGTGCTCGTCCATACGGGACAACACTACGATGAAATCATGTCCGGTTCTTTCTTCAGCGATCTTGCTCTTCCCAAGCCCGATGTTCACCTGGGTATTGGTTCCGGCACACATGCTGCACAAACTGCCGAGATCATGAAGAAATATGAAGAAATTGTGATGACCGAGAAGCCCGACGTTGTGATTGTTGTTGGCGATGTGAACTCCACAGTGGCTTGTGCCTTGGTCACTTCCAAGGTCTCGTTTGATAGTGCTGGTACCCGGCCTTTAATTGCGCATGTGGAAGCGGGATTACGTTCATTTGATCGCACGATGCCAGAGGAGATCAACCGGATTGTGACCGATCACGTCTCTGACCTGTTGTTTGTTACCGAAGAGAGCGGGTTGACAAACCTGAACCGAGAGGGAATTTCGCCGGAAATCATGCACTTTGTCGGCAACACCATGATTGACTCATTGCTTGCCTTGAAAGGCAAAGCAGATTCCTCCACCAAACTGGACGAGTTAGGCCTTAGGTCACAACCAGGACAAAATGGCGAGGGCAAAAAGGTGGCGCGTTATGCCCTTCTCACACTCCACCGGCCAGCCAACGTCGACAATCGAGACTCGCTGCAGAACATTCTTGATGGGCTTCAGGAACTGGGGAAAGAATGCCCCATCATTTTTCCAGTTCATCCGCGCACACGGAAACGCAGCAAGGAATTTGGGATTGATCTGAATGTTGACGTGGACGCCAAAAATGTTACTTGTGCCCGGCAAGAACCCGGTGGGAGCCATGGCGGAATGACTCTGATCGACCCTCTGGGGTACTTGGATTTTCTTTGCTTAATGAAGAATGCATCGATTGTCGTCACGGATTCGGGGGGCATCCAAGAAGAAACCACGTGCCTTGGTATCCCTTGTGTCACAGTCAGGGAGAACACCGAGAGGCCTGTTACCGTGGAGAAGGGCACAAACATCATTGCTGGAACAAGCCGGGAAAGTATTCGAGCTGCGATTCGGACCCAATCTCAGAGAAAAGCGAACGTAAGTGTTCCCATGCATTGGGATGGCAAGGCGGCCACGCGCATCGTGGAAGTGTTGGTGCGAGTTGGGACCAACCAAAAACACTCTTTGCGACCAACTTTGGTTTAACAGCGGGACCTCCTAAGTCACGTCATGGCCAATAAGAAAAGTTCGAATAACGAATACAATGTGTGCGACACGCTCCAGAAGCTTTTGGCGTATTGCCGCCAGAATGATTGGGCTGGTCACGATCCGTACGATGCCTTGAACAGCAAGTTGTTTAATATGTTTCCGGTCCTCGACGCAAAGATCCCGCGAATTGTGATGACCCAGGCGCTCAAGCGGAGCCCGTTGAATGTGCGCGGCCTACTGGGGATTCCCAAGACACAAAATCCCAAGGCGCTGGCGGTATTTCTCTCCTCATTTCTGATGATGTCCTCGGAGCACCTTTCCGACAGGGAAGACCTTATCAAGAAAATGATCAAGTTGATTGCTTCGAAAAGGTCTCCTGACGTCTCTTATTGGTGTTGGGGCTACAGTTTTCCGTGGCAGACCAGGAACGAGGTAGTGCCCACAGGAGCTCCGAATCTGGTATGCACAACCTTCGTCGCTTCGGCATTGATGGATGCGTATGATCAGATCGGCGATTCCATGTGCCTTGAAATGGCAGTAAGCGCGGCAGAGTACATCGTAAATGAACTCTATTGGACCGAGGGAAGCGCAGTTGCCGGTTTCAGCTATCCTCAACCTTCCGTCCGGAGTCGAACCCATAACGCGAATTTCCTTGCCGCTGCTTTCTTGTGCCGCGTGTACAAGCACACGACCGACGAGAAATTCCTGGGACCTGCCCTCCGGGTGACCCGCTGCTCGGTCTCAAAGCAGCGCGCGGATGGCTCGTGGCTCTACGGGGAGGCGCCGTCACAGCAGTGGATTGACAATTTCCACACCGGATACAATCTTCGTGCGCTGCAGTCCTTAGGCCGGTATGGCGAGACAACCGAGTTCGAATCCTCTGTCCGGCGCGGCTACGAATTCTACCGAGCTCGTTTTTTCCGCGAGGACGGTGCAGTCAGATACTTTCATGACCGCGATTATCCTATGGATATTCATTGTGTGGCGGAAAGCATCATAACGCTTCTGGCGTTCAAAGATATTGACCCGGACAATATCGCGCTGGCACGTTCGGTGTTCAAATGGGCTATGAATCACATGTGGGATGATCGGGGCTTTTTCTACTATCGGGTGTTGCGAGTGGGCACGATCCGCACTTCTTATATGAGATGGTCTCAGGCATGGATGCTTCTGGCAATGTCCATGCTCCTGGGCGAAACCAGCGCAGCGAACCGCCCACAACTTCACGGTTCAGCCGCTTTGGCTCCAGCATGCTGACACTGCCTTCTTACGTTCTTATTACCCCCGCACGGAATGAGGCACAGTTCATTGAACTGACCATCAAGTCCGTGGTCGCACAGACGTTCCGACCTGCCAAATGGGTCATCGTCAGCGACGGTTCGACCGACGGTACGGACGACATTGTAACCAAATATTTGGCTGAAAATCCATGGATAGAACTGGTGCGAATGCCAGAACGCCGCGAGCGGCATTTTGCTGGGAAAGTGTATGCATTCAACGCCGGATATGACAAGGTCAAGGGACTCCCTTACGATGTTATTGGCAGCCTTGACAGCGACCTCTCGTTTGACAACGAATACTTTTCCTTCTTGGTTGGGAAGCTCAATGAAAATTCTGCACTCGGATTAGTTGGCACTCCTTTTCAGGACGGCCCCAACAAAACTTACGACTATCGCTTCGTCAGCATCGAACATGTGTCGGGCGCCTGCCAGTTGTTCCGGCGCCAGTGTTTCGAAGATATTGGGGGATACAAGCCAGTGAGGGGCGGTGGCATTGATCACATCGCGGTCCTCACGGCGAGAATGAAAGGGTGGAAGACCCGGACGTTTACTGGGAAAATGTCGTTACATCATCGACCGATGGGGACCGCGGAGCGCGGCACGTTTAAAGTTCGATTTAAGACCGGGTCACTGGACTATGCATTGGGTGGACACCCGCTGTGGGAATTGTTCAGGACCTGCTACCAGATGAGCAAGCGGCCGTTCGTGATTGGTGGACTCACCCTTTTGGCGGGTTATCTTTGGGCGTTCGCTACACGCGCAGAGCGCCCGATTTCTCCTGAGCTCATAAAATTCCGGAGAGGCGAGCAGATGCAGCGAATCCGCAATTTTCTATCAGGCAAGGGAAGTTCGCCGAACTCAGATGCAACTGCGTCTTAGTTTATTTGCGGATTTGGAGTATAGCTTTTGCCATCTAGTTTGAAAGCGCCACACGAAGCCGTTTCAATGTTGCCTGCCTCCTATAACAACGGCGCCGGGACTCGTGCGGGACGACTAATCATCAATGCTGATGATTGGGGATGCAACTTCGAAACGACTCAGCGTATCCGCGAGTGCACTGCGCATGGAACCGTCTCGTCCGTCAGCGCTATGGTCTTCATGGAGGACTCCGCCAGAGCCGCAGAAGTCGCGAAGGAACAGGGAATTGATGCTGGACTGCATCTTAACCTGACAACGAACTTTACCTCCGCGAATTGCCCTGCGGGGCTTGCAGACCAACAACAGCAACTCGTCAGGTACTTGAAAGGGAATCGATTTGCCCGAACAGTTTTCAACCCGCTGCTAAGAGATCAATTCGACTACGCGGTAGCGGCGCAGATTGATGAGTATCGTAAACTTTACGGTGCCGAGCCGGACCGAATCGACGGCCACCATCACATGCATCTCTGCGCCAATGTGCTTCTTGGGCGACTACTCCCGTCTGGAACCCTTGTTCGGCGAAACTTCTCATTTCAACCCGGAGAGAAGAGCCTGGCGAACCGACTCTATCGCAAGGCCGTAGACCACAGGCTGGCTCGGCGGCACCGTATCGTCGACTTTTTGTTCTCCCTGCCACCGCTGGATCCGCCCAGCCGCCTAAAGCGAATATTCTCCCTGGCGAACCAGTTTACGGTCGAAGTGGAGACACATCCCGTGAGCTCTGAAGAATACAGTTTCCTCATGGGTGAAGAGCTTCTCCGGTTGACCGCAAGTACCCGGATTGCGCCTCGTTTCGCTATACCAGAGAAAGGATGCGGAAGGAGAATCGATGCAAGAAGGTCTTGAGAGGACGTGCCTCGGCCACACCGCTCACGTTAGTCTTCGGAATACTGGGAAATTCTACGCCTTAGCGAAGTGTAGACTGGGCGGGCGTCGGAGGGATCGCTATGCAGCAACCTGAATGTTTATCCATTGTGATACCTGCCTACAACGAAGAGAGTACGTTGGAGACCGTGGTGCAGAGAGTCCTGAAGGTTCCGCACCTTCTCGAAGTGGTGATCGTTAACGATTGTTCCAGCGACGCCACAGGCAAAGTTGCCGAAGAACTGGCTCGCCTACATCCGAAGATTAAGGTGCTACACCAGCCAACGAACCGCGGAAAGACGGAAGCCTTGAAAACCGGCTTCGCGAGCACCCGAGGCGACATCGTGATCGTGCAGGATGCCGATTTAGAGTACGACCCGTCGGATATCGGGGAAGTGGTCGCACCCATTCTCGCTGGTGAGGCTGACGTTGTTTACGGATCGCGTTTCCTAGTTCGTAGGACTGCACGGGTGTTGTACTTCTATCACTATCTTGCCAACAAGGGACTGACCTTCCTTTCGAACCTTTTCACGAATGTAAACTTGACCGACGTCGAGACTGGATACAAAGCCTTCAGGGGCGACATCATCCGCGAGATGAGAATCACGAGTAATGGTTTCGGATTCGAGATTGAGGTTACGGCAAAGGTCGCCAAGCTAGGCTGCCGCCTCTACGAAGTACCGATCTCGTACTTTGGCCGGACTTACGAAGAGGGAAAGAAGATCGGCACAAAGGATGGCGTTGCCGCACTTTGGTACATCGTCAAGTTCAATCTATTCTGTAGCCTGAAGAAGTCGTATCTGCTTCTGCCTGCCTTCGGCCCAGCTCTTTTCCCGAGTGTGGACCGCGAGGGTTACAACAGGCCTAGTGGGAAGGGTGTGACGCTTTCGGATTAGAGATAGATGCTCGCGCTGCTGTTTGTATCTGCCGCGAGGCCAACCTGGGGTTTCGCCCGGCAACGCGACTAGCAGGATAAGGAAAAACTCCCGGAAAATCCTCTGAAACAAGTGACTTCATAAATGCTTTGGACAGCAATTAGGCTTGGGAATTCGAAGGAGGACAAGGTGCATGAGCCGAGCGGCTGAACCGACTAGTGTTAACGTGGTACGAGCGCGCACCGCCGATTACCACCGCGCGACAGTTTTGGCATTCATCCTTTGTGGACTTCTTACGCTCTCGGGCCTTCTTGTTCCGCCATCCCTGTCACAGGACCCGAGTCAGGGCACGATGGAATGGCGGACCCTCGTAGCCGGCGGCCCCATCAACAGCATCATTACGCCGGACCCGGCGGACATTTCCCGCGATCGGGCTACGCTTGTAACGTGGTGGAGTCCAGGGCAGTATTTGATGCCGGGCATTTTCACTCTGCTCGGCATTCGGCTGGGCACGGCATTTACGATTACGGTTGGCGTCTCGCTGCTGATTTGTCTCCTGGGCTGGATTCAGGTTGCCAAACACTTCGCGCTCAGTCCGCGAACGGCAACGCTTGCGGTGCTATTTATTGCCACCTTTCGGTACTCGACGCTACCCTTTGGCCTTTATAATGGCGGGGAAATCCTCTTGCAAGGGATTACGCCCTGGCTCATCCTGGCAGGTTGCGCAGTTCCCTCGATGCGCCCTGCTTGGGCCGCAGTGTTGGCGTGCCTTGCAGTTTGGATAGCCTTCTTCACAAAGCTAACCGGAGTGATGGTAGCTAGCGCAGTTCTTCTTGCTGCCGGAGTCGAGGCCCTGGTACGTCTGCGGCGGATCACTGCTGGCATGGTGGGCGGTGCCGTTGGAGCGAGCTTGGCTCTTGGATCGCTCTATGTTGTATGGTTTTCCCGCGGGGCAACCCCGGCAAACGGGACCGGATGGTCATTTCGCTTTGGCGATGTCTTTTTCGCGCTGGCTGCACCTTGGGGTGCCGGGATTTCTTGGGGGGATATTCTGGCGGCGTTACTGCGGCGGTCAGTATTGCATGGCGAAGTCGCTACCTTCGACGCACGCCCGATCACCGGTGGCGACCCCTCCGCGATTGTATGGTTCTTCCTGCCTCCCGTCCTAGTTTTTGCGACGGTAATCCTGAAGGGTTGGCACTTGCGCGCCAATGACGCGAATCTAAGCCGACTTCTAATGATCACAGCCTGCTTCTATACTGTTTGTGCGTTGGCTATGAGCGCGATTTATTTAAAAGGAGGAGACGTAAATTTCGAAGATCGACACCTGCGCGCGGCTGGAACGTTAATCTTTGTATGCGTACTAGCAGTAGTTGGCCGGCTGCCACAGAAGTCCGTTCATCGTTTCACTGTGGGCATTTTAAGTGTATTCATGGCGCTTTACGGCGGTATTTCGCTCGCTTATCGTGCTTGGTCGACGAAGCAAAGAGAAATCGATCGCTATAGCCGCACCCGTCAACCCATCGTCGATAGGCAAGCCATCGAGTTTGCAAAAGTCGCATTTGCACGCGAGGGGCGTGACTCGGTCTTTGTGCTTCCGTCAGCAGAGATTGCCTGCGTGTTCCTGCCGGGCGCCCGGATTCTGTCAAATCTTATCGAGTTCGAGTCGGAAGCAACCGTCTCGGCACGGACGTATCGCGGCAGAGTGCGAGGCCGGCTGTATGTGATCATGCCGACACGGATAGCGCAGTCCGTCAAGGGAACCCTGCTTTTAAAGGAATT
>Ga0209011_1000055_pt1 | contig 73906 bp, 57 predicted proteins | sample BlaSpr_A8_OM1_M3_FD_187986 | JGI IMG/M metagenome (GOLD analysis project Ga0209011, IMG submission 187986) | Forest soil microbial communities from Thunder Bay, Ontario, Canada - Black Spruce, Ontario site 2_A8_OM1_M3 (SPAdes) (version 2) | ecosystem: Environmental > Terrestrial > Soil > Boreal...
AACACCCTCTTCATTGCCCTCTCCTTTCTTTCTGCTTTGCTCATTGGCGCGCTTGGTTCGTGATCTGACAAGGTGTTGCGTTGACCCCTTGAGCCGACCCGCCAGAGGGACCGAATTTTCGCTAGCGGACGCCCCGTTGGCGCCAAAGGGACGGAATCGCCGCGGGCCAGGTTAAACGTGCGCGAGGAGCCCCCGACACCCGATAGGATCATCAGTCGGGTGGGGGGACGCTTTGCCGCCCTTGTGGCGGCGGGACTGTTGGCAACTATCGCCAGTCCGGCGCAAACGGTTCACGCCTCCCCCCTGAAAGCGCCGGTCTCACCTCCATCCGTTGGTCAGTCGGTGCTGGCCTCGGAAGGCCCGAGGGTGGCGACCCCGACCGCTCAATCCTTAATCCTCGTGCCAACCTCGCTCGCCTTCGGTTGGCTCAGGCCAGGGGACGCGCAAATTCCGCGGCAGGTCGTGGTCCGAGCCGGCTCAGACACGCTGCCGGCGCCTACTTTTTACAACCAGACCATTACCGGTCCGGACGCCGGCGACTTCTACTTGACCGAGAACGTATGTATCGGACAGCAGCCCTCCTGTTACTTGTACGTCGTCTTCAGCCCAAGCAGCAGAGTCGCCGGAACACGCGCAGCGTCGCTCCTCTTTTTCGATGACCTCCCGGACAGCCCGCAGACGGTCACGCTCTCCGGCGGCGTGACGAGCGTGGGGATCAGCGTGAATCCGAAACAGTTCAACCTGGGCAACGTTCCAACCGGTACGACCACAGCCCCCCAGACGGTAACCCTGAGCAGCAATGGCACCAGCCCGCTGTACGTCAGCCGGGCGTTCTTTGACCACAATCCTCCGGAGTACAAGATCACCAGCGACCTTTGCACGGGGAAAACGGTCGCACCAGGCAGCAGTTGCACGATAAGTTTCACGTACAGTCCACTTTCCCCATTCCCTCGTAACGACGAGCTGTGGATTCTCCATGACGCTGGGCCGTCGTGTGCCCCCCTGTATGTGGAGTCGTGCTCGGTCGTAAGGTCGTCAGCCAGTCCAGTCGGACCCTGGGTGGGCGTGTTCTTGTTCCCCTACGAGTTTCGAGGGATCAATGTGGGCACCACGAGGACCTCGAAGATCGCACTGTCAAACCTGGGCAACGGGGACCTGGTGGTGAGGGCGGTTGGCATCACTGGTCCGGATAGCGCGAACTTCACGATCGCATCCCAGAACTGCACCACAGCACCGGTCCGCCCCGATTCGTCATGTGACGTGTATGTCACCGCCGCGCCAACGGCGGTTAAGTCTTACGGCGCCAACCTGGTCTTCACTGACAACACAACGACGAACGACCTCATACCGCTGAGCATGCGCGGAGTCAACTCTTCAGGCACGCTCAGCGCTACTTCACTCGACTTCGGCACGGTGGGACTCCTGACCACAACCATGCGGTCATTCGCCATCACCAGCAATGGCCCGGATCCGCTTTCTGTTCGGACAATCACTCTTTCAGGCGCGAACGCCATCGACTTCTGGCTGCAGAACTCCTGCGGGGACATAGCGCCCAACACCAGCTGCACCGTCACCGTGGCTTTCAGCCCTCGGGCGACCGGTGGAACATCGCGCACCGCCACCCTGACGATTCAGGACAGCACTGGATCGCGTGCGGTCAGTCTGCAAGGATCGGTTACTGGGCCCAGTTTCGCTTTTAGCCCCAGCACTCTCGCGTTCGGAATCGTCACCCACGGTTCGCCGGTAACGTTGATTGAAACGGTCACCAACAACGGCAACGAGCCAATGACCATTCTGCGAATAACTTCGAACCCCGAGTACAAAGTCAGCGCCGACGGCTGCACGAAAGTTACCGTCAATGTGGGTCAGAGCTGCAGCTTCTCGGTGAGCCTGGATCCGTGCTGCAATTCCGATCGGTCAGCGATTGTAACCATTGACGCCGGCTTGGCCTCGGCTTCGATTCCAACGACAGCTACCGGCCTAGCTCCGTACGTACCTGCTGTTTTCCTCCGCTTTCCGGACACGCCTTTCCGCACCGCCTCGGCGTCACAAACTTTTACGTTCGGGAACCAAGGCGGCGCCGACTGGAAAGTCACCAGCATCAGCCCAGTTGACACGACCAACTTTTCCGTGGTGACCGGCACAGATAAGTGCAGTGGCTCCGTGGTGCCGCCTGGTGGAACCTGTTCGATAGGTTTCGTCTTCTCCCCGACCCTGCCTCGGCCTTGGGAGTCCTTGATGAACATCAATAGCAATGCATCTCTCTGGCCGGGGGACTTCAAATTGGAGGGCACGGGAATCGCACCCTGGGCCGGTATGGCCCCCGGCTTCCGGTTTGACGCACGCGCGCTGGGGTCGTCGTCGACCCTGTTGATACCAGTCAGAAACATCGGCACCTCGAGCCTCCACGTCACTGGCGTGAGTTTCAGCTCGACTCCGGCGGGATTCTCGCTGGACTCGCAAACGTGTCAGAACGTGCCCCGAAGCGGCCCATGCAACCTGATCGTCAGATTCGCACCGAGCTCCAACGGGCCCGCGAACTCGACGATGACACTCATCGATGACGAGCTTGCGCCGCACTCATTCAACTTGTCGGGCTACGGCGGCCCTCCGAACGTGACAGCGGTCATCGTCAATTCCGGACCGACCCGGGGTGGTACGAACGTAACGATCAAAGGCATTGGCTTCACAGGGGTGACGGCGGTCAACTTTGGCGCGACTCCAGCGGCCGGCTTCACATTCGTGTCGGAAACGCAGATCGCCGCCGTGAGCCCGGCCCACGCTGCGGGCGTAGTCGACGTCACAGTGACGACGTCCGGCGGCACGAGCGCGGCGACACTGGCCGACCAATTCACGTATGCCCAGTGGAGCTGGTACTTCCAGTGGTTTGACATGGCTTCACCGGGCATGGTCAACGACAACATTCATCTGCTCAATAGCAGCACCGCCACAGCCAATATCACGGTGACCATGCCCGGAGCGAACGCGATCAGTGTCGCTCTGGCAGCGGGCGCGCAGACCTATGTCAGCTTCGGTGCCGGGGCCATTGGCGGCCCGGTGGTGGTCAACGCAGACCAGCAGATCCTGGCTTCGCAGCGCGTGCAGTACTACCAGACCTTCAACGAGGTCTGGGCGCAGAGCGCGGCTCAAGCGTCGACGACGAGTTACATCAACTGGTACGACAAGGCATCGGCCGGCATGTTCAGCGACAACATCCACCTGCTCAACCCTGGGACGGCAAGCGCGAGCGTCGCGGTGAGCCTGCCGGGTGCACCAACCGAGACGGCGACCGTCGCGCCAGGCGCGGAAACGTATGTCACCTTCCCGGCCGGCACCATTGGAGGGCCCGTCAAGGTGAACTCGGACCAGCCAGTCCTGGCTTCGCAACGCGTGGGTTACAAGTCCTCATTCAACGAGGTCTGGGCGGCGAGCGCGGCTCAAGCAGGGACAACCAGCTACTTCAACTGGTACGACAAGGCATCGCCCGGCATGAGCAATGACAACATCCACCTGCTCAACCCCGGGGCGTCGAGCTCGACTGTGACCGTGAGCGTGCCGGGAGCATCTCCCCGGACGGTGACGCTATTGGCGGGTGCCCAAAGCTATGTCACCTTCCCGGCAGGCACCATTGGCGGGCCGGTGACGGTGTTTTCCCCGAATGGGCCGGTGCTGGCGTCGCAGCGGGTGCAGTACAGGGACTCGTTCAACGAGGTCTGGGCGGCGAGCGTGGCGCTGGCATCCAAGACGAGCTACTTGACCTGGTATGACAAGGCGTCGCCCGGGATGGACAACGACAACGTCCATCTGATCAACCCATGGTCGGTAAGCGTGAGCGTGACGGTCAGCGTGGCGGGAGCAACAAAGATAGTGACAGTGCCGGCGTCGGGCGGGACCTACCTCAACTTCCCGGGCGCGATCGGGGGCCCTGTGACGGTGAGCTCCGACCAGTATGTGCTGGCCTCGCAGCGAGTCCAGTACTACTCCTCCTTCAACGAGGTCTGGGCCACGTGACCGACAGCCGCCTAAATCAGTCAGTGGTCAAATAGAATTTCAGGCGGGGTGAGGGGGCGATTTGCCGTCCTTGTGGCGGTGGGACTGTTGGGATCTATCGCCAGTCCGGCGCAAACGGTTGGTGCGTCCCCCCTGAAGCCGCCGGCGAGCCAGGCTACGACCTCCGCAGGACCGAAGGCTGTCACCGCCGCAGGTGCGTGGAAATGGCAGCATCCGCTCCCCGACGGCCAACCGCTGTTCGCAGTCAGCTGCCCGAGCGTCAGCACGTGCTACGTCGCCGGGACCAAGACCCAGATTCTCAAGACCGTGGACGGCGGCGCGACCTGGGCCCGGCAGTCTTTGGCGGCCGGCATTGCCTCGTTCAGCTGCGCCAGCGTCTCAGTTTGTGTGGGTGTGGGAGTTCAGGGCACGGCCATCAATACTTCAAATGGCGGCACGAACTGGACCAGCCAGACCATCAACGCCGGCCAGCAGCTATCCACCGTGAGCTGCCCCACCACTGCGGTGTGCGTCGCCGCGGGTACCAACGGCTCCATCCTGACCACCTCCAACGGCGGGGTCAGCTGGGCTGTACAGCCCAATCCGCCCGGGGGTGTGCTCCAGGGCATCAGCTGCCCAACCAGCACTGATTGTTTTGTCGTTGGCAACAGTGGGGCCATCTTCCGGAGCGCCAATGGCGGGGCCACTTGGACCCCGATCAGCTCCGGCACTGCGAACTACCTCAACTCGGTCTCGTGTAACGCCGACCTGGGCGTCTTCAAGTGCATGGCCGTTGGCCAGGCAGGGTTCAGCTACGCCTTCACGGTTGGCGGCACAGTGCCCGGCCCAGGGGCTGGGTCGACTGGATCTGGTCGTGACCTCAATGGGGTCAGCTGTCCAACAGCTTCACTCTGTTTTGCAACCGGACAAGACGGCGGTGTCTACATCTTGTCGGGAAACAAGTGGGGGCGTACCTCAACCCAGGCGTCCGGACGCCTCTTCGGGATCAGCTGCCCCAGCCTCACCGCGTGCCTGGCCGTCGGGGATTACGGGATCGTCGTGTCGACCGCCAATGGCGGAACTGGCTGGACGCCACAGTCGCCTGCGGGAGCCGGGGACCTTTCCGCGGTCAGCTGCCCGACCACCACCACCTGCTTTGCGGTCGAGGCCACCACCGGCGGCATTTATAGAACTACCAACGGGCAACTCTGGGTAAAAGTGTTCACCGCGACCGGGGTAGCCCTCAGCGCGGTCAGCTGTCCCAGCGCCGCGGTTTGCTTTGTCACCGGCAAGCAAGGTTCGATCTATTCGACCGCGGACGGCGGGCAAAACTGGACGTCGAAGGCCCTCGCTCGACAGTTCACGGGCATCAGCTGTCCGACTGCCGCTGCGTGCATAGCCGTGGATGCGCAGGGCCTTCAGACACGGACCGTCGATGGAGGCGCCACCTGGGGACCGAGCGGCCAGGTGGTCACCTCGACATATCTCAACGGCGTGAACTGTCCATCGGCAACTGTCTGCTTTGCCATCCAGGGCGGACTTCCAAGCTATGTCTACAAGACTGCTGACTTCGGCAATAACTGGACGCTTAGCTTCAACATCGCCACCGACCCGCAGGCCGGCGTCGCCGGCGGCTTCAGTGCGATCAGCTGCCCAAACACAAACACCTGCTACGTCCCTGCCGGTAGCAATGGGATTTCCGCTGTCGCCCTCACCACCGACGGCGGTACGAACTGGAGAACAAGCGACGTCAACTCCTCCGCGTGGCTCAGAGGCATCAGCTGCCCAAGCGCCGGCACCTGTTATGCCGCCGCCAACGATTCGACGATCCTCTACTCCTCCGACTACGGGGCCACTTGGAGTGCTCTGTTCGGCAACGTCGTTGCTCCCTATGCGGCAGTGAGCTGCCCTACCACCACTGCCTGTTTTGTGGTCGGCGACGGTGGTGTGATCACAGCGACGACGACCGGTGCGCTCGCGTGGGCCAAACTGCAACCGACTCAGAGCACCAACTCGATATTCGCCATCAGCTGTCCTGATGCGAGCAACTGCGCAGCGGCGGCGTGGAACACCCTCCTCGCCACGCATGACGCTGGCGCGACCTGGTCGGAAAGGACGCTCATCAACGGTGACCAGATGCAGGGAGTTTCATGCCCGACCGCAAGCACGTGTGTAGCGGTCGGCTGGCCGGGCGCCGTCTACCGAACCACCGATGGGGGCGTGAACTGGACAGCGCAGTCCAATCCGCTCTCAGGAGCGGACGAAACGTTGGAGGCCGTCACATGCATGAGCCCAACATCATGCATGGCTGTCGGCACTTCGGGCAAAGGCCTCGTCACTAGCGATGGAGCCACCTGGACCGCTCGGAACTCGCCGACCACGCAAACCCTTTTCGGACTGTTCTGCATCACCATCGACTCCTGCGTCGCCGTTGGTGCCAACGGGACCGCGGTGACGTACAACACCGGAATCTGGGCCACGAGTGGAACGGGCGTAACCGAAAAGCTTGGTGGCGTCAGCTGTCAAACCTCCGGGACCGGTATCTGCTACGCGGTCGGCAATGCGGGCACCCTGCTGTTCAGCTGGAATGCAGGTAGGAGCTGGCAGCCACGAACCTCCGGGGTGACCAGCGGCCTGATGGCCATCGATTGCATCCCGTCCGGCATCTGCGTGGCGGCCGGGACCAGCGGCGCTGTCATCTACTCCGACGATGGTCAGACCTGGTCAGCCTTCAGAGCTCCGGTCGTCTACACCCTCCGCGGTGTGACGGTCATGAACTCGGGCCAGGTCTGGGTAGTGGGGAATGGCGGGACGATCCTCCAGAACCCGAGCATGTTCGCGCCGGGCCTACCCGCCGTGACTCGACTTTCTCCCGACGTCGGCCCGACGGCTGGTGGAACCAGCGTGACGATGACGGGAGCCGGTTTCAGCAACTCGATGAGCAGCGTGAAGTTCGGCGGAGTATCTGCCGGCGGCTTCAGCGTCATGAACGACAGGACAGCCAATATCGTCAGCCCGGCTCACGCCGCGGGCTGCGTGGACGTCAACGTCACGACACGCGCGGGAACCAGCGCGACCACGCCGGCAGATCAATTCGCATATGCGCCCGGAACCTATCTTCCGTCAGTGGCCGCGGTCAATCCCAACTCAGTGCCTTGGCTCGGCCAGGTGGACGTGATCATCTATGGATGTGGGTTCACCGGAGCGACCGCGGTCAAGTTCGGCGCAACGCTGGCGCAAAGTTTCACAGTCGTATCCGACCATCAGATCAACGCCCTCAGCCCGACCCGCAACCAGGCCCCCGCAGACGTCTTCGTCGTCGACGTCACGGTCACGACGCCCTCTGGAACGAGCCCGATCACGCCGGCTGACCGGTTCACATATTCGTGCTCTCCGACGGTGACGTCCGTGAGTCCAAACGCGGGTCCGATCTCGGGTGGCACCAGCGTGACGATCAACGGATGTGGTGGATTCACCACAACGAATGCGGTGAAGTTCGGCACCACGCCGGCACCCAGGTTCACTGTCGTGTCTGATACTCAGGTCATCGCCGTCAGCCCGCCGCACGCCCCCGGGCCTGTAGATGTGTACGTCACATGGTCCTCACCGGGTGGGGTGGGGTCGACAGGGACCAACTGGCCGTACGATCAATTCACATACGGCTCTTCGGGGAGCTGGTACTTCCCATGGTTCGACCTGGCCTCCACCGGCATGTACAACGACAACATTCACCTTCTCAACATCAGCGGGGTTACGGCCACCGTCACGGTATCGCTGCAGGGTGCGAGCCCGATCACTGTGACGATTTTCGACGGCGACGAGAAATACGTCAGCTTCGGTCGAAAGATCGGCGGCCCGGTGGTGGTCAGCTCAGACCAGCTGATCCTCGCCTCGCAGCGGGTGCAGTACTACAACTCCTTCAATGAGGTCTGGGGAATGAGCCCGGCCCAGGCCGCGACGACGAGCTACATCAACTGGTACGACAAAGCGAGCCCCGGCATGTTCAATGACAACATCCACCTGATCAATCCGGGCGCGACGACCGCCAACGTGACAGTCAGCATGCCTGGCGCGTCCAACCTCAGCGTTGCGGTGGCCGGTGGCGCCGGGACATACGTGACATTCCCAGCGGGCACTATCGGCGGGCCGGTGAAGATCACGTCCGACCTGCCGGTGCTGGCCTCGCAGCGGGTGCAGTACTACCAGACCTTCAATGAGGTGGTAGCCCGCTCTCCCTACGAGGCATCGACGCAGAGCTACTTCAACTGGTTCGACAAAGCATCGACTGGCATGGTCAATGACAACATCCACATCCTCAACACGAGCGCCACCACCGCAATCGGTTCTGTCAGTCTCCCTGGTGCCGCCGACCTGCCGTTCTCGCTGGCGGCGGGGGAGGGCACCTATGTGAGCTTCCCAGCCGGCACTATCGGCGGTCCGGTGACTGTCAGCGCGAGCCAGCCGGTGCTCGCGACCCAACGCGTCCAGTACTACCAGTCGTTCAACGAGGTGCCGCAAGCGACGGCACAACAAGCGGGCAAGGTGAGTCACCTCATGTGGTTCGACACGGCGTCCGCCGGCATGAACGGAGACAACATTCACGTCCTGAACACAAGCGCCGTAACCGCCATCGTGGTCGTAAGGCTGCGGGGCGCGGCGGACATCAGGTTCTCGCTGGCGGCGGGCGCCGAGACCTATGTTGCCTTTCCACCGGGGTCGATAGGCGGTCCGGTGACCATCAGCTCGGACCAGAACGTGGTGGCGGCCCAGCGGGTCCAGTACTTCCAGACCTTCAACGAAGTCGCCGCAATGCTCAGGACAACGTCTTACAGCCCTTGCCCCCCTTGGGTCGTCAGCTGCACCATCTATCCATAGGCGTGATCGATCAGCTGCTCGTGCACAGCTGAACTGTCCCGGTAGAAGCCGTAGCAATCCGCAGTTGCCACTCGGTCGGCTTGCCCGTGTCAGGCATGCGGACCCACACCGGACTTGCTGCCTGGAGTCTCACCTTCTGCACCATGTCATCGGTCGGGGCATCCAGGAAGCCCATATAGATGGATGCTTCGCCACCCTTGGTTGAGCTGAGCAAGAACGACTTACCCGCCGGGACCCGCAAGTCGATAGCCGCGCCAGGCGTCGAGTCGACGGAGCGGCATTGCAAGCCGGCTGTGGATCGCGCCCTGTCCGTTTCGACTTTGATCGATGGGCCAAACAGATTTCGCATGACCCTGTCGACCGCCAGGTGCGGAAGGCGTCGGAGCCCATCAAGCGTCATCGGGGGGACGGGGGAGCCCAGCTCGTCGATCGCGGCCAGATAGACATTCGCGTACATGGATGAGACCACGGTGTTGTCGATGTAGTGGTCGAGCGCCATGTCCGGGGCACCGCGAAACACCTCGACTGTCTGCAGTTCCGCGTCCTCGATGCCCATGTAATAGATGAGGTTTAGAGCCGCGTCGTGGAGCCGGATCGTGTTTCCGATGACACAGACGGCCAAGCCCGCCACCAGTGCCGGTCGCCACAACCCCCTCCAGGGAATCGACCGCAGAGAGTGCGCGACAAGCGGCAGCAGAAAGACAGCTCCCACATATAAGTAGCGGCTCTCCTTGGCCAGATCGACTCCGTATTGCACGCGCCCGGTCGCGACCAACGCGAAGAAGAACACCGTCCCCGCGATCATGCCGAGTTGCCACGCCTCCACTCTCCGCTGCATCGCTCGAGTCACAAGGAAAGCGAGAACAAGAGCCAGCACAACGCTCAGGATGCCCGCCGCCCCGGCGAGTCCGATAGCCGAAGCAGCGAGGCCGGTCACGATGAAACCGAGGAGATTGACGACATAACTCCAGCCCGTCGCACCCTGGAGGAAGTCCCCTTCGATTCCCCCATATCCTGGCCGCCCGGTGTCAAATGCTAAGAACCACGCGACGAACGCTGCGGTAGGTACGACCAGCGCCAGCAGAAGTCGGCGCCGGCGAGGGTCCGCCAGCAACTCGACACCAATCGCGACCAGGAAGGCCAGGCCGACGCTGGAGCACATCAACGAGCCCAGTAGCGCCGCGGAGACAGGTGCCAGGCGTCCTGGAAAAGCGGGATCTCCATCGAGCAGCAGCATCGCCAGCAGGCCGAACGCAACCGACCCGGTCCATCCGACTTGAAAAGCCCAGATGATGCCGTCAGCCCCGCTGCCGAGGACGAGGAGGATCAATGCTGCGCCAAAAGCGGGAATGTCTCCCGACCGGCGACGGACCAGTGCGAAGAGGAGGAAGACGGCAACAACGTGCACCACCAGCAAGGCAGCTTCATACGGAACGTGGCTTCGAATCCCAACCGTGCTGAACAGAACCTTCCAAAGCAGGATTGGAAGGGTCGACCAGTGTTCACGATGGGGGAGCAGGATCAAGTCGAGGTGCCAGGGACGTCGCAACTCGATGAAGCCCCACTCGTCTAAGAAGAAGTTCCAATAACTGGTGAGGTTGAGCACCCACACAACTACCACGATTGACAGCCCAGCCAGAACGCCGCGCAGCCACGGAGAACGGACATCACCGAGCCGCAAGGCGTGCTCGTTCACTCCCGTCTCAGGGCGGCGGAGATCCCGCCGGGACCATCACTGCTTCGTCAACGTACCAATCCGTGGTGAGCCCGACTGAGACATTGATCTGAAACCTCACGCGATGGCCGCTGGTGGGAACCACGTTTGAAGCCACCAGCAGCCAGCTGTATTCGGTGTTCGCCTGGCTGGGCTTGAATGTGGAGCTGGCCGCGTACGAGCCTGCGCTGATATCGGTCAGAGTCAGGATGATCTGAGGAGTCGTCCCGCTCTTGCTGGCGACCCTGACCCGGTACCAGAGGTCGTACGCGCCTGGGTCCGGGACGAATTCCGTTCCAAATGCCCCACTGGACGGACCTGTACCCGCCGAGACTTTGGCAGCCCGACCACCAACGGCAGAAGCATCCGCTACGGACGACCAGCCGTTGCCGAAAGTAAACGAGGTGGCCTCGCTGCGATAGACGTTGTTGGCGGTCAGATTGAGTCGAATGTTCGCAGTGCTGCACACACTGGCGACGTTGGTGGCCGCGGTCTGGATCCGAAGCCGCCAGTCGGTCCCTTTGCCGGTATTCGGCACATAGATCCAAACGGGTTTCACCGCCTGCACCGTTACTTGCGACAACGGTCGGACTGGCGGGTTCTGGAAGCTGAGAGACAGAAGGATGTTCCCGACCCTCGTTGGCTCCAGCACAACCCACTGTCCAGCGGGAACACGAAAGTCCAGCACAGCTGCCTGAGAGGCCTCCACTATCTGGCACTGCAAACCCACGGTGGATCTCGAGCTGTCGGTACTAGCCTTTAGCGCGCCTCCGAAGAGGTTGAGCATCTCCGCATCCACGGCCTCAACCGGCAGCGTGCGAAGTGTGTCCACCGTCGCACGAGGAACCGGAGAACCCAACTCATCGATCGCGGCGAAATAGTCGCGAGCTCGCAGCTGCGGCATGATCGTGTCGTCTAGAGAGCGCTCCACAGCCATGTCGGGGGCGCCTCGGAATGCTTCGGCGGTCTGGAGCTCGGCATTCTCTGTGAGCATCAAATCGGTTTGGATCAGGGCCTGATGTCTCAACTCGGTGACATTGCCCACGAGCGCCAGCGCAAACACGGCGGCCAATGCCGGCCGCCACCATCTGTGCCAGGGCAGATCCTTGACGGCATGCGCGATCAAAGGCAGGAGATAGACCACGCCGATATAGATGTAGTGGGGGTCGCTGGCCGCGCCGAGCCCAAAGCGAACCCGCGTAAGGGCGATCAATGTGAACTGACCGATCAGCGCCGCCAGCAGGCCTGCCTCCCAGCTTTCGATGTGGCTCCGCCGATACCAGTGCCAAGCGAGTAGGACGGCAGTCACGATCAGGACAGGCAACCATGCGGCGCCCATCAACCCCAAGACCCCGGCGGCAGATGCCCCTAGGACAGTAGCCACGAAGGCCATGACGCTCAGGACGTAGGCAAGGTTGATCGACGTATGACGAAGGTCGCTGCCCAATCCCGTAGGCTCGCAAGTCGGACATGGAGCTCCGGGCGTCCCAGGCAGTCCGGCGCCATAGAACAGGAACCAGACGCCGTATGCGGCAACCGGAACTACAAGGGCCAGCAGCAAAGGCCGCCGCCGCCGATCGAAGATCAGTTCAACCGCGACGGCGATTAGAAAACCGAGGCCGATTCCCCCCTGAGACATCAGCGCGCACAGAAGGGCGGCCGACACGGATGCGACGCGCCAACGAAATGGGACGTTGCTGCCGATGAGGAGCAGGGCGAGCAGGCCGAAGGCGATGGTCAGCGTCCATGCGACTTGGAAGGCCCAGACGATGTTCGTGGCTCCGGTGCCGAGCACCAGCAGGATCAACGCTGCGGAAAAAGCCGGCAGGTCTCCGGATCTTCGACGGATCAGAGCGAAGAGCAGAAGGACGCACGCAACATGCCCGGCGAGAGCTACAGCCTCGTAGGGGATGTGACTCCGAATTCCAAACAACAGGAACAGGAGCTTCCAGATCAGAATCGGAATGGTCGACCAATGTTCGTTGTGTGGCAGCAACACCGAAGTCGACTGACTCGGCCTGTACTGGGTGATGAAGTCCCACTCGTCGTAGAAGAAGTTCCTGTAGCTGGTCAGGGCCAGCAACCAGGCGAACACCCCGACCGAAAGCGCCACCAAGGCTGGGTCCAGCCACCTCGAGCGAACGTCGCCCACCGTAAGGCTGGCCGGCAACTTAGGTCGCCGCCAACCGGGCCGGCTGAGTCGGGGCAGTCGGGTGAGTTATCAACCATGCGAGCCACAGCAGCGCGCAGATGTTGGCGACGATGCTGACCGTGATGAACCGGTCCCATGTATAGAGCTGCACGACGAACTTCGTGATCGCATTGTGTGACGGCGCCAACAGGGGGTACGCATTGGTAGTGATCGCAACGCCCATGTCTCCATACATCGGCACAAAGGTGCTGACCGTCCAGATGGCTGCGACGTAGAAGTAGGCGACGTTTCCCATCCAGCGTCGGCAGAGGAGAAGGAAAGGGAGTGCCAGGAGGAAGTGGGTGGCCACGATTCCTGTCAGGAGCATCAGGAACGAGGCGATGCCCAGGGCCACGAGAGGGAGGTATGCGCCTGGCTCCGCGGTGGCTCGACGCCGAAGGAGGGCGCCGGCAATCGCCAGCAACGCCGCGACAGTCAGGATCTGGCTGAGGAGCTGATAGGTCAACGAGCCGACGAGCACTGTCGAGCTCGGGGTGAAGGCGCGCGCTGCGCCAGTCGCACCGCCCACCACGTAGGTAACCAATGGCCATACCGAATACGCGTCCTGCGAGACCGTTGTCAGCGAGGCTGCGTTGCCGCCCGCTTCCTGGACGTGGAAGTTATTGAGCATGATGTCCACAGGGAGTGATGGGCTGGTGGCAAGAGTGAATGGAATCAAGGCAAGGAACGTGAGGACAACCGCCCATGAGATGGCTGGCAAGTTTTCGCGCCACGAGAACTTGCGCACTAGCACGATCCCGAGCAACAGACCAAAGACCACCATCTGCGGTCGCGTGAGGCACGCCGCGGCGAGCGCGAGCCACGCCCAAAGCGGCTGCCGTTTCTCGGCGAATAGGACCGCGAGCAAAACCAGGGACAGGCTGAAGACGTGAGTCTGGCCCCAGACCGACATGCTGAACCACGTGGCGGGGTTGAACATGAAGAGCCCGGCGGCGGTCAAGCTCCATTTCGTGCTCGTTCCGAGCTGGCGCATGATCGCGTAAATCAAGAGTCCGTCGGCCAGCCCAAACAGCACGTTCAAGGCCTTGATCACGTACTCGAGCCGAACGTCATCCAGGCGGAACGGTCCGCCGCCAGAAGTCAGGAGGCTGTTCAACCAGCCGGTGAAGGTCGATAGGTAGGCCGAGACCGGTTCATAGGGAAAAGCCGACTCGAGGTAGGGGACGCCGCTGAAAATCTTGGCCAGCGACACCACGTTGGGAAGGAAGTAGAGCTGCGCGGGGCCGTAGGCGCTGGCGACGTATGCGTACAGCTTTTCGTCGCCCATGTCGAATGGATGACCGCCCAGCGGAAATAGAAGCGCGTTGCCCACCAGGTAGATGCCGATGGCAGGCCCCACCAGGGTGAGTGTGCGGCGCCTCCCCGCAATTGCCCCACGGATTGCGCCTGAAGCGGATCCCATCCAGCTGACCGCTTCAGCGCTTCTGGTCGCCCCTGCAACCGCGACGGCGAGGGCGCCCATGATGCCAAAGAAGACGAGCAGCCCCTTGGCTATAGGGTCATCCGCCTTCGAAGCCCACCATCGTTGGTGTGGGAGGGTGAGGGTGAAGTTGCGGAAAACGACTTCGCTGGTCCCCTTACCGCCAATCGCGGACGCGGTGAGTGAAACCTGGATGTTCCCGAACATGCGAGGAGACTCGCGGGAGACCAGCGACGCAGTTCCGTCGACTCCATCGCCGCGCACGGACTCCGTTATTTGCCCAGCCGACTTGTCCAGCAGGATCGTCAGGTGGTAGCTGCTGCCCAACCGATAGTTGCCAAGCGCCCTCGAGTCGACGACTTCCCCGCCGATCAGCGATGGCCCTGAGGCGCCCTTGGTGATCGTCTGGGCGGTGACCAGGTTCTCAGGGGCCGGGCCGAATACCAAAAGGAATTCATCCCCGGTCCACGGCGACCACATGCCGACGCGCAGGGGCTGGCCCCACGGGTTGTTCGAGATGACCGTAACGTCGAACGTCGCCTCCAACTTGGGGAGCAATGTGGTCGCCAGGTTTGCGCTCGGGTTGGAATTGGGCGAGGCAGTGATAGACAGCGAATCCGTGGAGACCTTCAAGGAGCCGCCGCCCCCATCGTTGGTGTACACGAGGTTGCTGTCGAATCCCCTGTACACGGCATCGGTAGCGGGGGCCTTCCAGACGCCGGCTGGGGTGAGCATCAGGCCCAGCATCAGCAGTGCCAGGAGTGGCACTCCCCAAAAAAGCGATTTCGCGATCAAGGGTGTTGGTCAGGACTCACGGTTTGCGCAACACATACAGGTCCTGCTTGGGATTCCCGCGAGCCCCTTCGGGGATGAAGTCGACCACCTGAAGATCGCCTGCGAGCGTGTCTCGCACGAAAGTCTGTGGGTGGTACGCCGAGCAGGTGTTGCTCCCAGGCGCATTGACATTGTTCTTGACCACCAGGTGACCCGCCTCGAATCGCTCACGTTCAGCCCGGTTGAGCCGGTGGATGTAGCTCTCACCGTGCGCGCTCAGGACCAAGTAGCCACCGGGCTTGATGACCCGAGACAGCTCCTTCACCCACAGGAACTGCAGGTCTTCGGTCAGGTGCGTGAAGACCGAGAGAGCGTAAACGAGATCGAATTCGCCGCTTTTGTAGGGGAGTGGGGGGGACAGTTGATTGACCTGAAACTCTCCGAACGGCAGGTTGGTCCGGCACCACTCGATGAGTTTGGGGTTGTAGTCGGTGCCGCAGACCCTGGTCTGCTCGAGCGAATGCCAGTTCCGGAGCACCCGCCCGCACCCGCAGCCAAAGTCCAGAATGGCGCCGAGCTGCGCCACCGACATTCCCCTCGCGCGAACTGCCTCGGTGATGCTTGCCGCAGCAAGCGAGCCGGCTTTCAAAAACCAGGAAATGTCCGATGAACCCGCAACTAGAAAGATCATGTCGGAAGGCGGTATCGGAAGACCGTCATCAGCGCCTCGGCTCCGGTAGCGGGCATTGGCGACGAGCGTTGTCGGCAGCGCCCGACCCAATTGGCCGTACAGCCAGAAGGCCTGGTCGGCGAGTCCAAGGCGGACGACGCTGTCGCGCAGAGATCGCGTCACGGCCGTGAGCATCTAAGCGACTCCGGGGGCCGGTTTCAGGCCGACCCGGAGGTCGCCCCGCGTGCTCTCCCATGCCTTGGCGCCGAGCGCGATCAGCAATGCGATGTTCGACATCGAGGCAAGGGTGATGAACCAGTCAGCGCTGAATATTGAAGTGAGCAGCTCACTGACGGGATTGTTCGTCGGGCTGAGCACGTTCAAGTTGGCGCTGTATCCGAAAAAGTCGAAGGCGAGGTGCCCGTAAATGCTCATGACTGCCATCACTGTCATCACTACTAGGGCATACACGTAGCCGACGGAGCTGAACACGCCGCGGCACAGGATGACCGCCACGACGGCATACACGATGTACCTGGAGATGATTCCAGGGGTGACGAGCAGCCAGCCAAAAAGACCAAAGGCAAGCAAAGGCAAATACTGCCCGGGCTGAGTCGACACCTGCCGCCTCAGGAAGAGCACCGCGCCCACTCCCAACACGAACACGACAGATAGGACCGCGGCGACCTGGCCGTAGTTCACCGACCCGAACAGGGTCATCGTCGAAGGCGACCACATCCGCAGCAGCCCATGCTGCCCGTTGACGAACAGCATGGGTAGCGTCCAGACCGAGAAGTTCGCCGGTGACAGCCCTAGATACGCGACGTCCGCCTGGCCGTTCCCGATGTGATACGCGAGTATTCGCGTGACATAGTCGACAGGGACCGATGGGCTGATCGCAAGGGCAAATGGCGCCAGGAAGAGCCACGACACGATCACGGTCCAGGAGATCGACCTGAGGTTTCGCGCGACCGCGAACTTGCGCAAATAGACCAGACCCAAGAAGAACGCCACCACCAGCATCTGCGGCCGCGTGAACCCAGCGGCGGCGAGCATCAGCCACGCCCCAGTAGGTCTGTTTTCCTCGGCCAGCCAGATCGAGCCGAGGACGAAGAAGATGCTGATGGTCTCGGTCGATCCCCAGATCGACATCACCAGGATCACCGCGGGGTTCAGGACGAACAACAGAAGCGAGGTCCGCGCCCTCGATGGGCCGGCGAACCGTCTGAGGATCAGGTAGACGAGGATGCCGTCGGCGAACCCGAAGATCACGTTGAGGCTCTTCAACAAGACCTCAAACGAGAAAGCCCGAATGACGAGCTGGCCGCCGGGGCCGAGCCACAGCTCGTACAGCCATCCGGCGGCAAGGTAGTAGTAAGCCTTCGTGATCCCGTACGGAAAGGTGGCTTCGTGCAGCGGGATACCTCGCCAGGGGTCGGCGGCCGGCACCAGGACCGTCCGGTAATAGAGGTCGGCGAGCCCATCTTTCACCGCGACGTACGACCAGACCTTCGCGGCCACGATGTCGAAATGGGGTGAGCCCAATCCGAACAGAGGCAGGTTCGCAAGTAAGTACAGGACCCCGGCTAACACCACGATGCCCACGACCGGAGCACGAGACCTGACGCGGGCCATGACGAGGGACGCCGCCGCCGTTCGTCGTGCCCTAACAAGGACCGGTACGAGCCCTCGGACGCCGGTGAGCAGGGAAAGTGCAATCGCGGCGGCAAGCAGCGCGACCACCAAGCCGTGGGCCAGCGGATCATCGATCTTGACGGTCTCTTCGGCCGATCCGGAGGCCTGCGCCGGCACAGTCAGCACCAGGTTGCGGAGCTGGGCTTGCGATGCGTCCCCGTCCGCCCAAGCGGAGACACTCAGCGTGGGACGGAAGGCGTTGAAGAGATCCGATGCATCCGCCGGAGCGATTGAAGTCTCCGCCAGCGCCGTGCCCTGGCTGGTGATGCGAGTCTCGATGGTTCGTCGATCGTGGTCGACCTTGATCTCGACGTGGTACGGCTGGCCGATTGTGAATGGAGTGAGCACCTGGTCCGTGATTGCGCTGCCACCGACCAAGTCTTCCTTGGCGTCGCCTCCTTGAATGATCTGGGCGCGAATCGAGTTGCCTCCATCGTGGTCGAAGACGATGAAGTAGCCGGAGTGCAAAACAGGGCTCCAGATGCCGATCCGAAGCGGCACTGCATTAGCGGGAGCTTTCAGAACGACAGCATCGAAAGCGGTCGAAAACGACACCGGAGTCGTCACCAGATGGATGGTGGGATGGGAGCCTGGATTGGCTGAGATATCTAGCGTGCTGGGCGTGACGTCAACACGGCCCTGGATGTGGCCGGGGCCGGTCAAGTAGATGGGCATCAAGTTGGCATCGAAGCCGCGATAGGTGGCGTCGACTGAAGGGTTTCGCCAGACAGATGCTGGGATCGCCATCAGCGCCACGATGGCAACTGCCAGAAGCGCAGCCGCCCCGCCGGCCAGAACGTCAAACGAGCGCGGAAACCTCAATCCGCGGATTGTGCGGCTTGCGCCACGACCTTTTCGAATTGGGCTCCCACGGTGCTCCAGCTGAAGCGCTTGACGCGCTCGAGCGAGTTTTGCGACAGGCGTGAGTAGAGGGACTCGTCCTGGAGCAGCCGGACGAGCCTGGCCGCGAGCGCAGGGATGTCGCCGAATGGGTACCGCAGGCCGTTGACTTCGTCTTCGACAGCACCCTCCGGAACTCCGCTGCTGGCGACTACCGGCAGCCCGCACGCGTTGGCCTCCAAAACGACAATCCCGAAACCTTCGACCGCGGACGTCACGACGAGGACGCGAGCCGAGTTCATGAGAGCGCGCTTTGACTTCTCGCTAATGTCGAAGCGGAACTCAACGCTCCCCGCGATCCCTGATCGCTGTGCCACCTTGCGAAGCTCGTCTTCGTACTTTGCATCGTCTCGACGTCCCGCGATGATCAACCGGGCAGTGGGAACGTGTCGCAGCACCTCCTGCATGGCCATGACCGCGTGGTCGGGACACTTGTAGCGCCGGAGCTTGCCGAGCCAGAGGATGGTGGGCTCGTTTTGGGCGTCACTCCCTCTGCCTTTCGGGGAGAGGGGCGGGAGTTCGCGGCTGCCGTTCACCTGTTGAAGCCACTCGTCCCGAATGCTGACAGGCACGACAAAGACGTTCTCCGGTTTGAACCCGATGCTGGGAAAGGCTTGCTTCCACTCCGCCGTACCCGCTCGCACCCGAGTGTTGCGGTGCACCCAGGCCGTGGTCCGCTCGAGAAGGTTGAGAGGACCGTTCATGAGCTTGGGGTATTGGATGGCGAAGAGATCGCGATGGATCTGGTGCCACTCGGTGATTACCGGTTCTCTGACGTAGAGGGGAGAGAAGCGGGGGATGCGGGACCCCCCGAACCCTTCGGCAACCACGACGTCGAACCTGCCGCGCCGGCGCCGCATGTATTCAATGAAAGTGGTCAGCCACAGCGAATGGATGCCGCCGAGCCGAATCACGTGGATCCCGTCCAGGGTCTCGTGCTTTGGCGCTCCCTTGAAGCCGGCGGCCACGAAGGTGACGTCGTGGCCTACGGAGGCGAGGTATCGCGCGTTTTCCCACAAGGTGTTGTCACCGCCGGTGGTGGCTGGGTTGTACCAGTCGCGGGTGGCGAGAAACAGGACCCGAAGGACTTTCACGCCCGCGCCATCAGGTTGCTACTTATCGCGAGATCTCGATACGCCGGCTACGACCGATGGGGAGGCCGGCTTAGACGCACTCCCGCTCTGCCCGCCGAGGACCGCCGGCTTGGCCTCTCTCGGTTCGAGCCTGAAGGACATGATGTGCCAGATCATCGCAAGCCCGACAGCGATGCCTTTCGAGATGCTTTGACTAGCGCCTTTGGATTGGCCGACGCGGCGGCGCAGCCGGATCGGGATCTCGATCACAGAGAGGTCGTGAGCCATCGCCACCAAGAGCATGTGTGGAGAGAAATGGTTGCCTCCGACACGAAGGTCCGGAAGGATTCGCTCCAGAGCTTCCCGCCGGATCGCTCGAAACGTGCAGCCAACATCCGTAAGTCCTGCAGGACCGAGAAAGCGGCCGTCCCAGAACCGCAGTCGCAACAGCATCGCCACAGCCATATTGCCCCAGGTGAAAAAGGGGTCCATCTGAGAGTCATGATCGACCAAACCACGAACCACGCGATTCCCGACAACCAGGTCGGCGTCGTTGATATAGCTGAGGAACTTGGCCATGTCCTCAGCGACGAACGTGCCGTCGCCTTCGGTGAGCACCAGCACGTCGGCCTCCGCCACCTTGAGCGCCTCCGAGAGACCCCGGACGCAGGCGTATCCATACCCCTGCCGAGTCTCGCGCACCACCGTGGCGCCGGCCGCCGCCGCGAGAGCGGCTGAGTTGTCAGTGGAGTTGTTGTCGACGACGACCACCTTCACCACACCAGGCTGGCGCAGAAAGTCGGTGACCGCCTGAGCGGTGGCCTCAGCGTCGTTGTAGGCGGTGATCGCGACGGTCGCACGTGGATTCGTCAGCGGGGCCACTCTCGCAAGTCCTGGCCTGCCGGTTGGACGCCGGTTCCGGCCGAGGACGACATAGACGAGCATGACCGCGAGCACGCTGAGGACGCCCCAGCCCAGGAAGTCCGCGATCACGGCCCGTAGCTCGGCCAGAAAGCCGACCACCGCACGAGTGTCGAATGGCGCCAGAGTGAGAGCCATGGCGAGGGGGTGCAGCGCCGCGCCAACGACCGCCGCGAGGATAACGAGCAGCGCGAGGTGAACCCGAAATCTCCTCATCTCTAGCGGTTGGCTCTCCTTTCGCTCGCTGGCGGTTACCCCTAGCCTGCCGACCGCAGCAGGTTACCTCGTTTGCCGTTCCTCAGGTTAAGCCGGTCATTACTGCCTGATAAAGTGTCGCGGGTGCGCTCCAGCAGACGGCGCAGGCGTCACACGCACAAGCTGCTCGCACTGGCCATCGTCGTGGCGGCCCTGGCGGCAATTGGTGGCGGATCCACGCTGGCTTACGCGGCTGTCAAAAGCGGAGCCGAACAGCTCCAGGCCCAGCTGACAACTGAACTCCAGGGAGGTCAGATCGAGCTCGAGGCTGGCAAGACAAGCCTTGAGCTGGCCAACAAGGGTCACGACACTTATTGGGCTACCCGGGCGGTCGAGCATTTTGCGGCTGCAAAGGGAAAGTTTCTGGCGGCCGGAAGTCTGGCCGACAACAGCCAGCTTCTCAAACGACTGGAGCTCTTACCGTCGGCCGGAGGCATGGCTCGCTCACGCCACGACGCGGTTCGGGGCATCTCCGCCATGGGTGTCGCAGTGTCTCAAGCCGGTGAGGATCTTGCTGCGCTGGACGCGGAGCTCATCAAGCCTTCGGTGGCAGGAACAGCCGGCCGGACATTGCTGACGGTCCTTGATCAAACTCACACGGGGCTGATCCAGGTACGCGCTGATTTCGATCGCGCGCAGAAGGCGGCTTCGCAGGTGGATACGCGCGTCGTTCCAAGCGGCCAGCTGGGAACGTTTCTCAAGGCTCGAGACACTATCGGAGCGGCGCTAGCCGGTCTTGATGAATTCGAGCGACTCTTCCCAGTTCTCAAAGACGTACTCGGCGGCAATGGCGCGCGCACGTACCTGATCGAGCAGGTCAATCCTGCGGAGCTTCGACCCGGGGGCGGCTTCATTGGTACGTTCAGCGTCATTCGGGCAGACCAGGGCTCGTTAAGTCTCATCAGAAGCGGGAATTCATACGAGCTTGCCGATCCACGACCCAGTCCTTCGCAGCCCGGATTTATTCCCCTGCCCGATCCGATGCGAGACCTCATCCCGCAGGTGAGCTGGAGCTTCGTCGATTCCAATCTCTATCCGGATTTCCCGTCCAATGCCACAACAGCATTGCGTTTCGCTCAACCGAGATTGGGCAAGATCGATGCAGTCATCTCGATCGACTACTACGCGGTCGCCAAAATGCTCGAAATCACGGGGCCGCTGGCGGTGCCTGGGTACGGGCGGACTGTGGACGGCGCGAACTTCATCGGTGTGGTCATGGGGCTCGAACTCGCTAACAGTCCCGTGCACAAGGCGATCCTTAGCGTTATCGCTGGTCCCCTCATGGAGCGGATATCTGCGCTGCCTGCCGACCGTTGGCCGGTACTGATCTCGGAACTGAATGGCCTGGCCGCTGCACGACACATCCAGGCTTATTTCACCAATGAGCTCGTCGAGATGGAGCTCATTCGTGTGGGTTGGTCAGGCAGCTTCAACCCAACCGCGAGTTCTGACTACATGATGGCTGTCGAAAGCAACATCGGTGGGGGCAAGGTGAACTACTTCCTGAGCCGCCATTACACAGTGACGCTGACGCGCATAGGCAATATGCTCCGCCATAACGTCGCGGTGGATCTGGTCAACAACCAGCCTTACCGGTACGACATGCCCACCGATTACAGCGCCTACGGGAGCCTCTACGCAGGGGAGAATGTGTCGGCCCGATCCAACAATCTAAGGCCCGCCAGATATGGCAAGCTGCCCCCGCCCGCTGGCGCAGTGATGCTGGAGGGTTGGCTTCCAGATGTCCAATGCTGCGGGAGCCGCGGGCAGGCTGTATTCGAGTATGAAACCATGTGGCTCACGGGTGCCACGGGCCACCATGATATCTATTGGCAGAAACAACCCGGGACTGTCAGCGACGCGGTTGACGTGATATGGAGCGACGGCTTCGGTCACATCTTCAAGACCAGTGGGGACTTGGGCCAAGATCGAGTGATCACCCTCACGGCGACGGGCGTCACGTTGACTCCGGGTCGCCCTGCGCAAGCCGCATTGCCCAGCCTGAGCCTGGGGTGATGAAAGTCCGGCGATACCAGAGTCGAGTTCCATGCGCATCCTGATCACAGGCGTCAACTATGCCCCGGAAGTAACGGGCATCGGGCCGTATACGACTGGTCTCGCCGAGCACCTAGCGACGCAGGGTCACGACGTGATCGTCGCGACAACCTTTCCGTTCGCTCCGTTGTGGCGATGGTTTAACCCGCCTCCCCGGTGGCGAACCCGAGAGCGGCTCAATGGCGTCGATGTCTGGCGGACGAAGATCATGCTGCCTCCTCGGCGAACGACAGCTTGGCGGATTACTTTCGACTCGTCGATGGGCATGACCAGCGCGCTGACCACTCTTTCCATTCCGAAAGTAGACATCGCTATTTGCGTGTCGCCACCAATTCAGACTGTTTTGGCTATTGCCGCCGTCCGCTTTAAGGTGGAGAAGATGGTGGTTTTGGTTCAGGATCTCCCAACCGAAGCTGCGCGTTCAGTGGGGATGCTGAATGGGCCCGTGTCGCTTCGTTTCGGTCGTTCGCTTGAACACCTGGCATACAAGCTTGCGGATCACATCGTCGTCATCAGCAGCGCATTCGCCACATACATCCAGAGTGTTGGCGTGGGTGCTTCGAAAATTAGCGAGATTCCCAACTGGGCCGATGTCGAATCCATCAAGCCGGGTCGCCAAAATCAGGCGATTCGCGAACGGTTGGGGGCTGGTCCGAGTGATTTTCTGGTGGTCTACACAGGCAACATGGGAGCGAAGCAGGACCTGCTGAATGTTGTTGCCGCGGCGAGCCTGCTCAACGGGGATAGTCACGTCAAAATCGCGCTCATAGGTGACGGACAAGAGCGAGGCAGGGTCGTCGAGGAGATCGCCAACCGACACCTCCGAAACATTAGGCTGATGCCGCTACAGACTGGCGACGACTTCCCTCTCGTTTTGAGCGCCGCCGACGTTCTTCTCATCAATCAGGCGCCTCACGTTGTCAATAGCGTCTTGCCGTCTAAGGTGTTGGCTTATATGGCATCTGGCCGACCTATCGTGGCTGCTGTTCACCCAAGGAGCACAACCGCAGACCTCGTGAGTAGCGCGGGATGTGGGGTGGTAACCAATCCAGGCCAACCTGTCGCACTCGCGGCTACATTCCGATCGATGTCGAATGACAAGGGCAAGCCCGAAGACTTGGCTGCAATGGGACGTCGGGGTCGCGCATATGTCGAAGAGCACTTTGCGCGCGGGTCACTCTTGAATCGTTGGGATGAGCTGCTGGCCCGAATATGACGATGAGATGGGGGAGACGATTGGGACTGGCCGCTGGAATTGTCCCCGGCCGCCCGCGGGTCCAGGCCGGTTAGTTAGCTGTGAAGTGAGCTCCAGAGAGGCACTGGGTGGTTCGCCGGTATCTGTCGTGGTCCTGACCTACATGGAAGAGAAGAACCTGGAGACTTGCCTGCGGAGCATTGCCGAATGGTCGTCCGATATTCATGTCGTTGACAGTGGCAGCACCGATGGCACACTTGAAATCGCGCATAAGATGGCGCACCAGGTTCACCATCACGACTTCATAGACCACACAAGTCAGATCGACTTTGTTCTAAGAGAGCTTCCTCTCAAGCATGAGTGGCTGCTTATCCTGGATGCTGATCACGAAGTCAGCATCGAACTGAAGGAAAGTATCGACTCGATGCTCAATGCGGGGGCGCCCGGCGTTGACCTGTTTTACTGCAAGCAAACCTACATATTCCGAGGTCAGACGATCAAGAGCCTCAAGAAGTGGGGACGCCTACTTAGACACCGTAACGTCGAGATAGAGGGAGGCGAACTTGTCGACTTCCGGTATCGAGTCAAAGGCGCGACCGGCTACCTGCGCGGTCACCTCATCGAGAATAACCAAAAGGAACACGACCTTGACTTTTGGATCGATAAGCACCAGAACTTCGCGACACGAATGGCGATCGAAGAGGCACTTCGCAGGGCGGGAAAGATTGAGTGGAGCTTCAATCCACGTCTCAGTGGTAACCCGGACGAGCGAACAGTCTGGCTGAAGCAACAGTGGTACGCGCTGCCGGTGTTCGTTAGGCCTTTTCTCTACTTTGGCTATCGGTACTTTTGGAAACTCGGCTTCCTGGATGGCCCGACTGGCTTGCTGTTTCACTTCCTGCAGGCCTTCTGGTTCCGGTTACTAATTGATGTCAAATTGTTAGACCTTGAGCGTCAGATCCAGTCTGGACAAGTAAGTGTCGACGACCTTATGAGAGCTTTTAGCCACTCATTCGGAGTCCGCCAGGAGGCCAGCTCCGATCCTGTGCCCTAGTTGGTGGCGTACACGGCTGTCGTGTGGTGATGTCAAAGAGTGCTGATTAGGCAGACATCAACATGATTCTTGATCTCGCAAAAATGCCGGACGGGGCATTGCTCCACGCTGATGTGTGCGTGATAGGTGCTGGTGCGACAGGTATCGCGTTGGCTCTGGAATTCGTTGGGAGCCGGACGACGGTACTTTTGCTCGAAGCGGGCGGTCTACGACAAGAGACCGAAAGCCAGCAATTGTTTGCGTCGCAGGTAGCCGGACTCCCACACGCTGGGGTTCATGGAGGACGTATCAGAGCGTTCGGCGGCACAACGACCGTCTGGGGTGGACAGTCAGCGCGCTTCGCCGAATTGGATTTCTTGCCCCGCCCATGGGTCCCAGACAGTGGTTGGCCGATTTCGGGCCGAGAACTCTCGGCCTATTACGACCGCGCAGAGGCGGTGATGAATGTCAGGGGCAATGCTTCCTACCAGAGTCTCTGCCGAGAGTTTGGAATCGCTCCGCCTGCATTCGACTCGAAGGTTCTCGACGTCGACTGCTCTCAATGGAGCACGAGGCCGAATTTTGCGAGAGCTTATCGAAGGCTATTGCAGTCGGCGCCGAACGTGACAGTCCTCCTGCACGCCAACGTTGTTGAGTTGGTCCCATTCGCGAGTGGCAAGTCTGTCGAACGAGTCGAGTTCCGAACTCTACAGGGCGTTCGGGGAAGCGCTCGTGCTCACTCCTACACAGTTTGCTGCGGGGGCCTTGAGAGCAGCCGTCTCCTCTTATCATCGAATCGGTTTGATCAGTCTGGTCTTGGGAACCATCACGACGTAGTTGGCCGGTTCTTTCAGGAGCATTTACACATTAATCTCGGTAGGTTGATTCCGCGCGACGTGCGCACCGTCCACGACATGTTCGAGGGCTTTTTTGTGAATGGCTGCAAGCAGGCCCCTAAGCTGGTGCTGACTAGCGAAACGCAGCAACGCGAACAATGTTTGAGTGCCCACGGAGAAGTGATTTTTGAGCAGCCTGCAGACTCCTCCGTCGCCGCTCTAAAGACTGTAGTTAAGGCGTTTCGGGGCCAGGCAGCTTGGCCGGGACCGAACGTGCTCGTTCGGGCGATCCGCTCCCCGGTAGAGATGACGCGATTAGCCTACCGTTACCGGCTTCAGGGCCGGTCAGCCTCACCATCGAGTTCGCCGATAAGACTTGGAGCCCAAGTGGAAACCGCTCCAGACCCCGACTCGAGAGTGACCCTTGGTGAGGTTAAGGATGTTCTAGGCATGCGGCAGTTGAAGCTTAATTGGCGCATTGGAGAACTAGAACGTCGCACCTTGACCACTCTGTTGAACGTGATCTCGGATCAATTTCAGAGAATTGGAATTGGTGAGGTTTCCAGGCGATCCGAGCTGAGCGAGCGGTTAACAAGTGACGGGTGGCGGGACCTTATTCATGACTCCGCCCACCACATGGGTACAGCGCGTATGGCCGACGACCCGAAGCGTGGTGTTGTAGACAGAGACTGTAGAGTCCACGGCCTCGACAATCTGTACATTGGCGGTCTGGCGGTGTTTCCTACCAGCGGACGATCGAGCCCAACCCTTACGGCTATTGCCTTGAGCATCCGCATTGCTGATCAAATAAAGGCTGAGCTGCAGTCGCGAGCCAGGATACTTGCTTGAGAAGTCTAAGCCTGCCCTGGAAGGAAGGCGCAGTGCCAGTTATTGGGTTTGGAACGAGTTCGATCATGGGTGGGGGTCGAGCATCAGCGGGGCGGCTCCTTGAGGCTGCTTATGACGCTGGCATTCGGCATTTCGATACGGCGGCGTACTACGGGATGGGCGAGGCGGAGTCAGCCCTTGGAGCGTTCCTTGCCACACGTCGCAGCGAAGTTACGATAACAACCAAGACTGGTATTGAGCCCCCGTCGACGAGGTCCGCATACCGGGTTGCGGTGGCGGCCGGGCGCAAGTTTGTGCGCGCGCTTCCAATCACCAAACCTCTGTTCCAATCGGCCACGCGACAGATGATTCGAGTCGGTGCGTTTTCTCCTACCGACGTGGTGCGGAGCCTCGACCGAAGTCTCATGGCCCTTCGAACGGACTACATCGACTTCTTCTTGCTCCACGACTACTCTCTCCAAGGTGCATCCGAAGAATTGGTGGATACACTGGTTAGAACAGTCACGGCGGGGAAGATTCGCTCCTTCGGTATAGGAGCGCCGTTCAAGGACGTTGTTCAGGTGGTAAATGAGGAACCACGGTTGGCGCGAGTGATCCAGTTCGAAAACAGTGCGCTCCGGCGCAATTTAGATGATCTGCCAAATACGGATAACCACCGTTTGGTGATCACGCATGGTGCCCTAAGCGATAGTTTCAGGCTAATCGTATCGAGCCTACAGCAGGATCCTGCCAAGTCGCGCCGTTGGTTCGAAACACTTGGGCGAGATGTGCGGAATGGTGATGTCCTGGCGGCGATGATGCTTGATTACGCAGTTCGGGCGAACTGTCTTGGGCTCGTGTTGTTCTCATCGCGGAGTGCTCAACGCATTGCGAGCAACGCTCGAGCTGTCTTTAACGAAACGATTGACGACCAAACGGCAGCAATGTTTGCTGATTTGGTAGCGAAGGAGATTGTGGGTTCTTAGTCGGTTTCGGAGTTGCCGCATTTAGCGATTACCAGCGGGCCTAGGGTGCTATGTGCTGCGACCGAGACTGCACGAGTGTCGACGAATTCCCAACCGCGAGCGCTGCGCTTGCCACCTTGGAGGTTTTTGGACGAGGCCGAGGTCAACCGGTTATTCCTGCGACTACTTCGGAGTTGGCGTTCTACACATTGCCCGGCACATTTGAGTAGCGCAAGGGACCACAACGGATGCCCTTCGTCTAAGGTGGTTCTACTCGCTGCCGTCGCACGACTCTTCGCTCCGCCCAACCACGAATTGCATCAGTGCGTCGCTCGGTCAGCTGGGCGAATGCGAGGGCTAGTGCAAGCACGGAAACCAATACCACAAGTCCCAAAATGGAATTAGCCAGAGTCGGCTGCAGGCGGGCAGGCGCGAGCCAAGCGCGAAAGAAGAGTACCGCCGGAAAATGAACTAGGTAAATGGTATAAGCGGCTCCGGCGAGCCAAGCCGCGCCGACGCCATACATGGCGAGTGGTCTCATGGGCGGCCGGAAGCGTAAGCCCACAAGTAACACCGCGAAGGCCAAGCCAATCGCGAAGTCACGCAGAAACGAAAAGCTAATGAAGCGTGCGGACGCCAACACTCCCACCAGCGCAAAGAGCGCGGCTGGGGCTAACCAGAACGGCGCCCGCCATGCTGATCCCCAGCGGCCGTAACTGAGTGCAACTGCTGCGCCAAGCAGCCAGACGCTGAAATAGAGGAATATCGTCTTGCCAGCGAAAACAAGGACCACTAAGCCAATGGCCGCCAGGGCGGCGCGTTTAGGCCACCGACTGGATCCGGTAGCAGAAAAGAAGAACAGCGGGAAGGCTACGTAGTACCAGAACTCGTAGGCCAGGCTCCAAAGTGGAGAATTGGATCCATAGGGTGGTACCAGAATTTCTTGAAGAAATGCCACGTTGCCGAGTAGTAGTAGTGGGGCGTCGTTCGACGCTGCAGAATATGAAAGTACCGCCTCGCCCTCGGGTGGGCGTACGTACAGATGCCCGCCGGGCAGCCACGTTATCGCTACCCGATCAAGGACAAGGGTGACGAGCAAGGCTGGCAACAGCACTACCCAGAGACGAGTTAGACGTCTCAACGCATAGCTGCTGAGGTTCCAGCGACCTGACCCTACTGCGCTAGAAATCGTGGTCGCAATTAGGAAGCCACTGAGGACAAAGAACACCATTACAGCCTCACGTCCCAGACTGGTCAGCGCGTACACAGCAGTCACCAGCAGGTTCGTGTGACCACCGATTGACCCGTAGTCAACAAACATCAGATTTCTTACGTGGTGGACCAGTACGAGCAGTGCGGCCCCGGCTCGGGCGGCGTCAAGATGAGCAAGCTCGTGTGAGGTCGCCCGTGTTTTCGCAGCCTCAGGCATCAATTCGGGAGAGGTGGATCAAGCGCTTCGTTTGGGTCGCGATCATCCAGGATTGATCGATAGGCCGACCCAATCCGTGACCTGTAATGTTTCCAGGTAAAAGAGGTGAGGATAGTCTGCCGGGCCACCAAGCTCATCTTCTTGCGCAATTCTGCGTCGAGAAATAGTTGGCGGATTCGCTCAGCCAGCGCTTGAGAATCACGGGGTGGCACGATGAATCCCTGTACGCCCGACTTGAGCACTGAGCCAGAGTTAAGCGTTGTAACCATCGGGAGTCCTGAAGCCAGCGCCATGTAGGTAACTAGAGCTGATCCCTCCGAAAGGGAGGGGAAGACGAACACATCGCTCGACTGGAACCAGAGGTGAAGTTCATATAGAGGAACGGGAGCAACATGACGGTATTGACCTGCAAATCGACGCAGAAGCTCATGGCCGTGAGCATCGGGCGAGCCGACCAGGACAAGCTCAGCGTTCTGCAGTCGGAGCTGAGACCACGCTTCCAACAGATACTTCAGCCCTTTTCTGAGTCCGATGCGCCCAGCGAATAGCACTCTGAAGGGTCTGTCCGCCTTCTGTTCTATTGGTGCAAAGGTAGATTCGTCAACACCATATGGAATTCGGACAATCTTTCCAGGCGGAACACCATGTTCGATCAAACACCTCTCAACGAACTCGGACGGTGCGAATAGGAAATCTGCTAACTCTCGCTCGGCCCTGATCCGGCGAAACACTTCCAAGGGGGGTGCCGAACCTCCCTCATCTGTAATCACCTGCATCGTGTACTCAAAAGCCCCAGGAACATCCAGCACAGTAATGAGTCCCAGTTCGCGAGCAGCGCGTAGGGTGCCTAGAGCAGAACCTTCCCACGCGTGAACCAACCGTGCGTTACCGGCTGTTTTCCTAAGATCACGGCCGACGGCTTCGTCGAACTGTTCGTGAGCCCATCTCTCGATGTCCCAGGGAAACCGCTCTCGGTCTGCTCCTCGATATCCCGCTAGGCTGAGCAGAGGTCGCATTGCAAGCGCAGCAAGATGGTAACGAGAAACAGTCAACACTTTGGAGGAATCAATTTCTGCGTGCCATCGACGCCGCTGCTGCCCCTCCACACGGGTTCGTATGTGGTTGGGAAGAAGGCGGAGGAGCTTCGGATTGGAGAGCCCGCGACCAGTTCGATATAGGCCATTTCTGAACGAGTGCAAGAGGCCTGCTTGCTGCGCAGCCACCACCGTTTCGTACGCCTGTTGGTGAACCGGCTGGCTGATGATTACCAATAGCGTCCGTAGCTTGAACCTATGGTTGCTGCTGCAAATTGGGAAGGTCTTGCTCGCCGGCGCCGGGGTGAATTCGGACGATTGTCGACAACGCGAGGACTGCCTGTAATCAAGGCTCGCTTCCGGTGCGCGCATTCATTTCCTGGACTCGCTCCATGGTTCTTGTGTTTGCAAAGTTAACCGGTTGACGCACTACACGGCTAAGTTGATTATTGCTGCCTGATACTGTTCCGCAGGTGCACAGGTCCACGGGCTGCCCTTGTCGGCAGTCAGCTCCTTGATCGTGGCGAGTCGCGTCTGCCGACGCCACTCCACTAGCCGAATGCAACGACTGCGGCTGAACTAATGCGTGACATGGCTGAAGCTGCTTGATTGGGGGCATCGCCAGCGCGATAGCGACCTCGTACTTTCGAGTGCGGTCGGCCGTAATTACTCGTCGTGCATTGGCAAGCATTCTCACTTTCACGGTGGCCACCAGTCTTTCCATTCAGGTAATCACACTCGCCAGTGGTGTAATTCTTGCGCGCGCTCTTCACCCAGAAGGCAGAGGACTTCTCGCACTTGCAATGGTCTGGCCGATCCTGGTCGCCGGGGTCGGCGTACTCGGGATTAGTGACGCGCTTGTGTACCGTGCCGCCCGCGAGCAGGCGGGCCCCTCAGCAGGCCTAACGAGCGCCCTCTTGCTTGCCGTTCCCCAAAGCCTCTTACTCGTTGCGATTGGTTGGTTCGTGATTCGCCTTGTTTTCCAGGGACAGCCGATCGTGGCAGCTGAAGCCCAGTTCTACCTGTGGTACATACCCATAAACCTCTTCATTCTTTACGCGATAGCCGCTCTGCAAGGCCGGATGGAAATGACGCTCTTCAACGTGATCCGAGCGTCTGTACATCTTTCGTACACCCTCTTTCTCGCTTTGCTCTGGTTCAGTCATCACGTTGATGTCGGGTCTGCACTATCCGCATCCCTCTTCTCCAACGCAATAACAGCTGGACTTTGCGCGGTTGCAATTGTGCGCGGACGGCTTGTCACTCTCCGATTGAGAGGAAATGAGCTCCGTTCGCTGATCAACCTTGGGCTCAAGCTGAATCTAGGAAATCTTGCAACAGTTATCGCGAGCAGACTCGACTTTGTGATTCTGGCATTGCTCGTAAGTCCGGAAATATTGGGCATCTACGTTGTTGCAACTGCAGTAGGTGCGCTTCCTTTCCTTGTCCCTTCGTCAGTTAGTCTCATTCTCTATCCGCTCTTTGCAGGGCGTGCGATCGACCAGGCAAGGCGCGCGTTTGCCAGGTTCATGCTGCTAGCGATTCTGATGACATTGGCAGCAGCTCCGGTCGTCATCGTATTTAGCCCATTCATAGTTAGGGTGTTTTTCGGCAACGCCTTTAGCGCAGCGGTAGTGACCGCTCAGATCCTCGGTATGGCGTCCCTGATGCGCGGGATGAGTGTCATGTTCAGTTCTGTATTGCGAGGCTTGGGAGCTCCTTTCCGCGCTAGCGGTAGCGATGCAGTGGGGCTCGTTTCGATGGCAGTCCTACTCTACCCATTGATTTCGCTTGGGCGAGCTGAAGGCGCAGCTGTCGCGGTCTTGTTGGGTACGCTGACTTCTGTCACTTGGGTGACCTACCACGGCATGAGGATAATCAGCATCAGTGGCGCCGATCTGGTGCGGTTGTGGGGTAGTGAGTTCCGACGCAGTCTGCGCGACCCCAAGACTGCGAGATAGCCAACAGCCAATCGAGATGTCCAGCTCTCGATCTTCTTGAAGGCCTTGAGGGATGCTCGCAACGGTTCGAAGGGTCCTCTCTCTGACAGTTGCAACCCTACCCAGACTAAGTTAGGTTCCTAGTTGTGCGCCTACCAAGCATTGTCAAAGCGATCGGGACTCTTGGACTAACGCCGCTCCGCTTCAGTGTACGGACAGGCCATGCTCGAAGCTCCCTCGCGAGGCGGGCGCTGTCTGCGCGCGGTGAACCTATACCGTGGATAACTTATCCAGCTATCGATTTGCTATCAAACGCAGACTTAGCCGGGCGACGTGTGCTTGAGTTCGGAGCTGGTCAGTCAACGCTCTGGTGGCTTTCGCGTGGAGTTGAGCTGATCTCGTTTGAAGACGACGCAACCTGGGTCCAACGCATCCGCCGCGAGATACCTCAGGCTGATATTCGTCTGATTGATAGGGATCTACACCAGTATCCCGACGACCTGCTCGACGAACATTTCGACGTTGTGGTGATTGATGGGCTTCGCCGCCAGGCCGCAGCGAAGATCGCGCGTGGGGTGCTCGCCCCATCGGGTTGCATAATCCAAGACAATTCAGAGGGCTATTGGAGTGACCAGCCCGGTCGCTACGAGGTTGTCGAATTACTATCTGAGTTTTCACGCGTTGATCTATATGGATTCGCACCGGGCGCCTTAAGACGACACTGCACATCGATCTACTTCCGTGATACGTGCTTTCTTTTCAGGAATCCCAAGCCTCCGGTTCGCCTGGACTAGTAACACTAGATCCGGACTTGTCAGTTGCGGTCGGCAGATGGAGTACCCACTATGCTCGCTAGAGCAGCAGCAACAAGTCCATCCGCCGCACTCCGCGGGGACCAGAGGGTAATTATCTCGAGCGATCTGCGGCCGAACCTTTGCCGCAGACCAGGGTCACTTACGAGCTTCGCTATGGCGTCAGCGAGCTCTTGAGTGGATCGGTGGTCGAATACGTAGCCATTGGCGCCGCTTCTAACAAGGTCGGGCGCACAACCGACCCTGTCGCTGACGATCACTGGCAGTCCGAAGTTCATCGCCTCGTTTACGACCATGCCCCAAGTCTCGTTCTTGGCGGATGGGAGGACAAACACGTCAGCGGCGGCAAAAGCTCGCGAGATCTCTGATCGATTCTGAAAACCGACAAAGATGACATCCGGGATGGTGTTTTGGGCGACTATCCTATGCAGTTCCTGCTCGAGCTCACCAAGCCCAACGAGAACGAGACTGCATGGAAGGACTTTGCGTACCTTTTCGAACGCCGCCAGTAGCAGTCCAGGTTGCTTTTTGGGCAGTAGCTTGCCGACGAATAGTATCGCGGGGGACCCAGCAGGTATTCCTAGTAATGTGCGGATTGAATCTCGAGTCTGAGCCAGGTCCCGAGCCTGCCGTTGCCAGTCTTCGTTGTCGGTTGTGTACGGCACAAGGTGAATTCGGTGTTCTGGCACGCCATAGTGTTGAAAAAAGGCGCGGTTATTGGACCCGATCGCCAGCCCTGAGACTCCCTTGAAGAGCGTTCTTAGGATAAGAGCGCGGAATCCTTCCTTCCACCAAGGTCGCCTATGCAGGAGGGTCTGCTCCTCTCGGATCATCACCGGAATCCCCCGCGCCTTCGCCGCCACAATTGCTAGCCAAAGGGTAAGAAACGAGTAAGAGTGCACCCAGAGAACATCACATCGATCGCGCGTGATGTGATGCACGACGTCCCAATCGGCCAAGTCAAAGAAACGATCAACTCGATTACGTTTGGCTCTCCCTAGAAAACTGTGGGTGTAACCCGCCAGAAGATCCTGGTCCCATTCGATGATATGTCCGCCGAAGCCAGTGTCACGATATGGGCGAACTCCGGCGTTAGAAGCAAATATCACAGTCAGTTCGACCAGCGGGTTAGCCGCTACAAGTCGGTACAGCTGTGACTGGTACATAACTGGATGTGACGCCAGAGCAGTGATTCGTACATTAGGCACTTGCCTCGGACTCGGTGGGTTAGTCACGGCCAACACCATGAACGTTTGAGTAAACAGACGTCAGGTGTGTATGGGTCTTCAATGATGGAGGTGGGATTGCACGGGAACGGGACAGCACCGTCAGAAGAGTTCAGCCGACACGCTTAGCTAGGAACAGATAGCTGCAATCGTCTTCGTACCGATTCTCATGGAGCTCTCCCGCTCCAAGGCAAACGCCAGCTGATTGGTATCCGACCGTAGCTAGGCTGCTCAATATGCTGATTCGGTCCACACCCGCATGGAATTCGATGATCAGCTTCGGCTGCCATTTGCGCAAAAGGGCGAGCATGCCCAACACCACTCCACGCTCCATACCCTGGACGTCAACCTTGATGCCGTGTATTGGAGGAGCGCCGAGAGCCGTCCAAAAGTGATCGAGACTGACCACGTAGATATTTGCTGACCGTGAGCCTCCGAAGGCATGATTGGCCATTCCTCGGTCAACGGACACAGAAACCATGCGAATGTCTCCCGGTTCGCCGAGGGCAAAGGGGACGACTGCTATTTGGTCCAGCCCGTTCAGAACACGGGTCTCATCCAGAAATCCAGCGGTGCTTAACGATGGCTCAAATGCGAATACACGACCTGCGGAACCCACAAGCTTCGCAAGTGCAATCGCTGTGTACCCGTAATGCGCGCCAACGTCAAGCCACGTTTCACCGGGCTTCACGTTTTGGCGAAACCATTCCAACAAATCTGGTTCGGTCCGACCCATGATCGCAGCAGGGTAGTCATGCCAAGAAGTAACGATCCAAGCACCCCGAATTGGCCCTTGTAGGATGCGGTGCGGGCGCACCCTGCGAGGCAATAATGCACGGACTAGTGACTTTAGACTGGTCATCCGAAGATTCCGGATCAATTGCGCAGAGTTCGCGAGCCAGCTGCGTCTCTCAGCACATTCAAAGTCTGGTGGCCGGCCCTTTCCCACGTGAATGAGGCCGCCCTCAACCGTCCGCGTTCGATCAGTTCCGAACGTCTCGGCACGTCTGTAAGTACGCGATGAATACCCCGGGCTATGTCCTCGACGTCGAGTGGATTGACGAGCTCGGCCGCATTTCCAACAATCTCCGGGATTGAGGAGGAACGCGCCGCGACAACCGGACAACCGGACACCATTGCCTCTAGTGGGGGCAGACCGAATGTCTCATAGAGCGACGGGTAAACGAAGAGGTCTGCATTCGCGTAATGCGCTGGGAGCTCTTCGTGGCCAACGGGTCCGAGGAAGTCGACCCAGTCACTTACACGGAGCTTCCTCGCGAACATAGCGATGTCCTGGCGCGTATATTCGGCCTCATACCCGATGATGCGCAAGCGCTGGGTGATTCGATGTTGACGCCTCAACTGCGCGTACGCCTCAATCAACCGAGGCACATTCTTGTATGCGTGCAAACTTGAGACGTTCAATATGTACGGTGGGGCCGTCCGACTACGCTCGATACGGGCAGTCGCCGAACTATGGCTGGGCGACATGCCGTGGTATACAACGTGGACTTTGCTCGGCTCAACGCCGGTCAATTCCAGTAGTGCCCTTTTTGAAGCTGACGACAGACATATCACAGCCGCGGCGCGCTTAACTGATCGGCCCACTATGGTTTTGAGGTAGCGACGTTGCCATGCTCCGAAGGCGGTCGGGTGCTCGAAGAACTGGAGCGACTGGATAACCACGACCGTAGGCACGTTAAGGCCAAATGGAAGAACATTGCAGGTAGCTAGAAGTGCGTCAAGCCGTGCGGATCGGATGAGTAGGGAGTAGAGGGTATTTTGGTAAATTACGCGGCCAACTCGATTCTGAGGGACGAACAAGCAAGGCCTTACCTGCAGTCCACTAAGAGATCGGAGGCGGTGCAGAGCTACTTGTGGATTCTCAAACAACACCAGATCCATGTCATCACAAGAGTCGTGCATCCCCTTCGCGATGGCCTCAAGGTACATGCGCATGCCGCCCGCACCCGGTGCGAGGCTTAGGCCCGGAGTAACGGCATCGATTCCGAACCTCTGTCGCGAACTCCTTTGCATCTGACTTGCTACGTCGTCGTCTCGGCATGGCCGGCTGGACGCATCTTGGCGATGGCGAGCGCAATGCCCACGACGAACCATAGATAGACGTTCAACGGATCAAACTGTAGAGATACGCCCTTGTACAGGTTTATTACTGTTGCTGCGAGTATCACGAACACACATACGGCGATCGGCCCTGCTGCAGAATCCCGCGTGGTGCGAACCAAGTGCCATACATGTTTCAACAGCACGAGCCAAGTGCATACGATCAGAATCAGGCCGGGCAACCCGAGTTCGAGAAACGCGAGGGCGTACCATCCCTCGATTCCGAACGGAAGGGTCTGCGATGGCAGAACATACCGACTACCACTGGTGTCAATTCCTACTCCGACGCCCGTGAAGCCGGCAACCTGAAATACCGCGGGAAATTCAGCTGCTTGGGTCTTGAATAGGTAATCCCAACCAAGGCCGGTCACATACGCGGTAATCGGCAGCAGTTGCACCCCGATCGCAAACGCCATAACGGGTATCGCGATCAGAACGGTCGTGGCTGTTCGAACCCGTCCTCGATTCATGAGAACCAGCATCAGGCCAATTTCGATTGGACCCCATGCGTAGAAAGTTCTGGATCCACTGGCGAAGCCGGCCGCCACGATAGCAATTGATGCAAGAGCGGCGACTTGTCGCCATCTCGCGGAAGGGTCAGACATCCACACGACAAGACAAATTGGCGTCATAACAAGGCAATAGGCCACGAACTGAGTGACAAAGGTGAACGTACTGGGAACCCGCTGAACCAGAATTTGATCCGCAACACCGACCTGGGCGAAACCTTGGCTGACGCTAGTTCCGAGGCTGCCATACCACTGGTAAGCGAGATCACCATGCCCGAGCACGATAAGGCCAAATTCCAACACTCCAATGAGTGCTGGGACGAACGAGACAGCTATCAGCAGGTGAAAGAATCGCCTTATGTCTCGGATCGAGTCGAACAGGTAAGAAGGTACTAGTACCAAAGGAAGGTAGAGAAGCCAGGATCTCAGACCGATTAGTGCCACAAGTGGCACAGATGAAAGCAGTCGAAATGCTTGGAAACTGACCACGATAACCAAGCTGGTCAGCAAGAAAGTAAGAAAGGCAGGCAATGGCCATGAAAAGGTGCGGGTGCGCATCAACGCAAGAGTCAATCCCACGTAGCCAGGGAGAAGAAAGAGCGCATCTTTAAAGAGAGTCGGCCAGCCCTGCTGCTGGAGTAGCAGCCCAGGCACCGCAGCAACTGGCAGAAACAAGAATAGGCCGAAAAAAGCCGGGCGCCAAAGCAGCGACCAAACGACAAACCAGACGCAACCGGCGGCCGCCAGTAGTACTGGGTGGCCGGAGGGCAAGGCAATCAACACGCCGATCATTGCGGCGGCCACCGTGGCCAAACCGAAGTGAAGCCATGTATTGCTATAGGAGAATTGCCGGTCGATCGAGAGGCCAGCGTGGACCGAGTTAGCCATGCGGCAGAGGACCGTCGCTAACGTGACTGGGGAAGCGAAACGAGGCCCAACATCCGCTGGTTGCGGACTTATTGCCTGCGCTGGCCCCAGCCTTCTCGTGAGTTGGGGTCCCAAGGCCTCGGCCCTCTGTCAAGATTGCTTGGGAATGGAGCCGAATTCTTCCGCTTCGCAACCGGTTGCTGAGGTTAGGCATCGGCTGTACGAGGTATATAGGTCGACCGGCATGGGCTCGTCGCCCGGAACTGGGGATGAGACTCCTCCGGCATCGGCGCGATATCTCGAGGCGGTCATCCGCCCGCTGGTGCCAACGTCGACAAGCGCGCTTATCGGCGACCTTGCTTGTGGCGGAGGAGATCTCCTTGCAACCTTGAAAAGTTCCGGATACACACGGCTTGCGGGCGTCGATCTCAGCACCGAGCAGGTACAGAGGTGTCACGCGCGCGGCCTGACGTTCGTGATCAAGGCAGACGTTCGCGACTTCCTGATTGATCGTGTCGGCGAATTCGACTGCCTTGTGGCAATGGACCTCTTCGAGCACCTCGAACTGCCACAAGCAATGGAACTCGCGAGTGCAGCCGCTCGAGCTCTTCGTGCAGGTGGACAGCTCATCATCCAAACGTGCAACGCGAATAGTCCTCTCTTCGGGTCCGTTCGCTACGCTGACGTAACTCACGTCACCGCCTACACCCCACAGAGTCTCCGTCAGTTGTTGCGGGCAGCCGACTTCAAGTCGGTCGACGTCTATCCAATTGCGCCGGTAGGCAGGAGCGTAGTTGGCCTGATTCGCCGAGCAACCTGGACTTTGGTAAGCGCACTGGTCCGCTTTTATCTTCTTGTCGAGACCGGACAGCGCGGACACATCATCAGCCGAAATCTGATAGCCGTCGCTACGGTCTGATTTTGACCTTCTCGCGTTTGTGTCGGGCTGGCTTGTCGCTCTCGTGGTCAAGACTTCGTGCCGTTTACCGCCGTGTATACATCGCGGAGAGAATTGGCGTGAGCCTCCCATCGAAACCGACCGGCCCACATGCGGCCTTCCGCGCTCATTCGCTCTAAAGCGAGCGGTTTGTTAACTAACGCCTCAACAGCATCGGCCAGCGAGGACGCTTCTCCTGCTATATGCATTGCCCGTCCGCCGCTGACTTCCTCGAGGGAGTCGATCTTCGAGGCAACTACCGGAAGTCCCACGGCCAATGCTTCGGCGACTGGCAGGCCGAATCCCTCGCGAGAAGATGGGAAAAGGAGCAAAGTGGCATCCGAATAGGTTTTTGGCAGTGACAAGTTCGATACCTCGCCGAGTTGGACAAGGCGTGCGCCAGACGCTGTCACTCGGTCGGCGAGCGGGGCTGCCAAAGGTGGTCCGGCCTTGACTAGTTCGACAGGGTGCCCGCGCGCCGCCAGGATCATGACGGTGTCAACGACGAGTTCAATTTGTTTGTAGGCGGCGTTCGTGCCGACGTGAAGGACCCTCAGGATTGATTGAGGGCGCGTCCACCGCGCCTTGTGAAACGCTTCGTCCACACCATAGGGGATGACCCATACTTTGTCGCCAATTTGACTTAGGAGACTTTCCACGCGGTACTTCGTAGCGGCGGTTGGAACGACGATTGCATCCGCCTTACTTAGGTTGCCGATCGCGCGTTTGTAGAGGTGCCAGCCTGGCGAGAATGCCTTCCTCGAACCGCGCCACCTTTGGGATTCGACTGGAATCAGATCATGGCAACTCACCACGACAGGAGCTGGAGCTGCAGTTGGAACCAGATGACCGTATGCAGGGTCGAGGATATGGACGATGTCAGCTTGGCGAGATCGAATCGCTCGCGGTATCGTCCAGTACCGCTGCCTAAGTCCCCGCCACTTGAGGGCAAGTTGTCCTCCTTGCGCGTTGACCGGGACTTGGAGAAGTTCATATTTAAGCCCGTCGCGGGAGGCAACAAGCGCATCGTGTACCCAGTGGGCATAAAGGTCCATGCTCGTCCGCCGTTCGGCCAGTGAGTCCGCGACGAGCAGTACATAAGTACCGCCCTTGGGGAAGATTCGTTCGTGGACAACGGAAGGGGAGGTCTTAAGCATCCAACAACGTCTTGGCGCCTTCAAGGTCAAACCTGAAGGGCATATCTCTGAGGCCTTCGGCACAAACAGCCTCCCGAACTCGACGGGTGTTGCCGTTCTCAGCCAGCACCATCAGGAAGCCGCCGCCGCCTGCGCCGACCAACTTTCCGCCGAGTGCTCCATTCTCTCTAGCAATCTCATAGATCCGATCGATTCTGGTGTCGCTGATTTGCGAGGATCGTGACTTCTTGTTGATCCAGTGCAAATGGAGCAACCTTCCGAATGCAACGAGATCGCCCGCTTCGAGCGATTCGTGGATCGCCATTCCTAGCTCTTTTGTCTTATGGAGACTATTCACTACGGCTTGGTTGCCGCCCTCTGTGTCTTGTTTCTGCTGGGACAAGATGAGCTCGCTCTTTCGGGTGTCGCCCGTGTTGAAAAGAAGGAGGCCTTGCTCGAGGTCCTCCAGCGCGTAGCTGGGGATCTTCAGAGCCTTGACAGTGACGTCGCCGTTGGGGCTCACCTCAAAGCAGTTGAGCCCGCCCCACACTGCGACGTACTGGTCCTGCTTGCCCACAGGGTGGCCAGCGAGATCGATCTCGATGCGGCAGGCTTGCTCGGCTAGCTCCCATTTGGGCTGGTGGTCGCGCTTGAGGGTGTGAAGAGCTAGCAGCAGAGCGACAAGGTAGCTTCCAGAGCTCCCCATGCCGGTGCCGGCCGGGACATCGGCCATGGAGGCGATCTCGAGGTTGCGTGTGAGCTCGAGCTCCTTCAATGAAGCCCGCACGAGGTCGTGCTCGAGGTCTTGAATGTCGGCGACCTCTTCAGACCGTGAGTACTTGAGACGTATTAGATCGTCCGAGGCTGGGCGGTTCACGGTGACGTAGACGTACTTATCGATTGCGGCGCTGACAAAGAAACCGCCGAACCTGGAGTAGTAGGACTGCAGATCAGTCCCACCGCCACCTAGGGAAATTCTCAGTGGGGCCCGGGCGACGATCATCTCGACAACACTAGGCCACGTATTGGGCCCATCTGGAAGCCTGGCCATGGTGAGGCGCTTTCGTTCAGCATGCTGCCCGCGAATTCAAGCACGGCGACGCTTCCGACTGCCGCCGACACTTACTTCGCATGTTGTTCTGCGCGCGCACATTCGCACGTGCCACGTCGGCTACGTTGACATAGTCGCGCCGGTGCTGGTGCAGGAGTCGCTTACGCGCAGTCCATCACCTCGCAACCCGGCTGCCCCGGTGATGGTCCTGGCGGCAGTTCAGTGACCGGTTCCCTTGATTACCGCCACCGGCGTCCGGAAAAGGATCGTCAGGTCTTTCCACAGCGACCACGTGTCGATGTAGTGGAGGTCAAGCCGCGCCCAATCGGAGAAATCGGTGATCGTGGATCTGCCGTCCAATTGCCACAGGCACGTCAGGCCGGGCTTCACGCTCAGCTTTCGCATTTGCCACAGCTCGCACTTCTTGTATTCCGACGCAAAGATGGGACGTGGGCCGACGAGGCTCATGTCTCCGACAAGGACGCTCCACAGCTGGGGAAGTTCGTCGACACTGTATTTCCGGAGCAAGCGCCCGACTGACGTGACGCGTGGATCATTCGCCATTTTGAACACGGGTCCCAGGCGCTCGTTGAGGTGCTGGAGATGCGGTTTTAGGGCGTCTGCATTGGGCACCATCGTTCGAAATTTGTATCCGACAAAGGGCCGTCCGTGCTCTCCCAAGACTCTCCATGGATAAAATACCGGCCCGTCCGAATGGAGCCTGATTGCGATGGCGATGGCCAGGAGGGCGGGGGAGAGGAGCAGGAGGAGCATGGCCGAGACCACGACGTCGATCGACCTCTTCACCGCCGCCTTCCACAGTTCTGGTCGCCGGGGCATCAGCGCATGGGTGAATTTCCCATCCGCTTCCTTTGTCGCCCACTTTTCCCCCTCTGCTGCGAGCGGGAGTTCACTGAGCGGTCTCGCAGTCACGACGGTGACGCCCCGGCCGGCGTCACGGGCGGCGTCGATGGCGGCGGCAACGATCTCCGTGCGGCTCTCACCCCGAAGCACCACCTGCTTCGTCCATCCGGACCCAAGGAGCGTTCTGACGTGCTCCCGAATGTTGTCGGGCCCGAGATCGAACGCGTCCAACTCCACATGCGTTGGAGCGACTGGGCGTGAGGAACTCGACCGTCCAATTCGGTCGAGCGTGATGAGCTCACTCATTCCGGATTGCCCCTATGGCGGGCGCCAAGGTTATTTGGCCCGAGTCGGTACGGACTTCTTGGATCCGCTCCCATTCGAACCGGCGCTGAGCCCCAAGTCGACCATTCGCTGTGCTGCGCTCTGTCCGTCGGCCAGGAATTGGGCGACGGTGAATCGGGAGTACTTGTGATCGATCATCTGGCGAAGAAACTTGGGTGGAACCGTCACCACGTGGGCGCCGGCCAGGGCAGCGTTCTGGACGTTGACGGTCTCTCGGATGCTCCCTACGATGATCTTGGCTGGCATATCCCAGGCCTTCAACCACTGGGCGGTGCGATGGACGACTTCAGACGCGTCCGCACCTTCGTCCGAGATGCGACCTACGAAGAGGCTGACATAGGTCGCGCCGGCCTTGGCCGCGAGCATGGCTTGGTTGAAGGACATGCAGGCTGTCGCGTTGACCTTGACTCCCGCCAGTTTCAGACTTGCAATCACACCAAGGCACGGTTCGCCCTGGGTTGTGATGACCGGGATCTTGACGACGATGTTGGGTGCCCAGCTTGCCATTTCGACTGCCTGCCGGTGCATTTCCTGCGGGTCGTCAGTCACCACTTCGACGCTTAGGGGCTTGTCGCCAAGGACATTGGCGATGTCTTGTGCGCCCTGTCGAAGGTCGTAGATGCCGCCCGCAAGCATGATGCTGGGATTCGTTGTCACGCCATCGAGCACACCAAAGTCCAGCCACGAACGAATTTCCCTAAGGTCGGCGGTGTCCGCAAAAATTTCCATTTGCGTCCTCCTACTGTTAGTCGCGCTTACCCCAAATGCTTTGACGGTTTCCGCGGAGCGAATCTCAAGTTGTAAACGGAGCCGAACTGCGACGCTTCCCCAATTTGCCCGGCCCAGCTCCCATGTGAATTGACTGTGTACTTACTGAGTTTGTGCGCTCATGTGATCAATAACGATCCGTGAACTGCCACCTTCATGTCCTTGGGTGCCCCCACCAGAAATCCTGCCTTTGTCTGCTCGCAGTCGCACGACTTCAGGTACGAAAAACGGGTCGATCTGAGCGTTTGTTAAGGCTCCTAACCCGCATAAAGTACGCGATCAATGGCAATCGTGTGGATGTGCGAAAAGTCACGTCGTGAGCAACTACCCGATTGGATGGACTACTCGGTCGAGGGCTCTAGAGTTTCGGGTCCCTGACTGGGGTGGGATCTGCTTCTGCGTTAGGGACTGGAGCCGCGTCCGCTGCAGCGCTTCCGTTTGATGAAGCCTCGTAATAGCCGTAGGAGTAGGCATACGAACCGCTCGAGGACCGCACCTTGTTGATCACGGCCCCCAGCGTCCGAGCGTCAACCCGGTCCAGCATCGCCTTGGCATGCTTGAGCGCGGGAAATGTGGTCCGGCCCTGCTCGACCACCAGCACAGTGCCGCTGGCTGCAGCGGCCAGGATCGACGCATCCGTGACGGCATTCACCGGCGGTGTGTCCACAACCAGATAGGTGAAATAGCCGCGCAGCTTGGCTAACAGCTCTCGCATCCGTCCGGACCCCAGCAGCTCGGAAGGGTTCGGCGGCGTCGGGCCTGAGGTGAGCAGCCAGAGGTTGGGCACACCGTCTACGGCAGTGATCGTTTCGGCTTCGGTAGCGTCCTCCACGATCAGGTTGGAAAGGCCCACGTTGCGGACTCTGCCGAAGATCCGGTGCTGCGACGGGCGCCTGAAATCGGCATCGATGAGGAGCGTCTTGTGGCCGGCCTCGGCCAGCACGACCGCCAGGTTGGCTGCGGTTCGGGATTTGCCTTCTCCCATCTCGGCCGAGGTGACCACTATCTCCTTCAGCTCCTTGTCGATGGTGGAGAAGAGAAGGCTTGTCCTCAAGGCCTTGAAGGCCTCCGCTGCATGGGACTGGCTGTCCAGGGTGACGAGCTCGCCGCGCTTACCCTTTCCCCCGGCGACGAACAGAAGGTGGCCGATCGGGATTATCCCCAAGCGTTCGGTGAGCTCCTCGTCGGTTTTGATCGACTGGTCGAGGTAGTCCAGGAGGAAAGCCAGGCCGAGCGCCAAGAGAAGCCCGGCCGCGAAAGCAATTGCGATATTGAGAGTCTTGTTTGGCGAGACAGGTCTATCGGCCAGCACTGCGGGCGATACCACAAAGAGGTTGTCGCCAGTACGTGAATTTGGCAATGACGACTCCTGCAGCTGAAACCCTTTGACTTCCGCGATGAGGTCTGCCGTCAAGCGATTGGCAATGTCTCGCGCCAGCGTCGGATTCGTATCCCTGACCGCCACGTCCAGAATTGATGTGTTGGTCTCCGGTGTCACAGTGATCTGCTTTTTCAGATCTTCAGGTCTGATGTTGAGTCCGAGCGCAGAGCTCACGCCTTCGAGAAGGGGGCGTTGGGTCATCAGCGACGCATACGTTCGGGAGATCTGATCGGATGTCAGGTTTGCGACATTGGGATCCGTCGTCGAGAGCGGTTGTGCCGGGCGGACCAGCAGAGAGACGTGAGCTTCGTACACCGGGGGGAGCAGGAAACTGACTATTCCGGCCGCGAGCGCTGCGACGAGTGGGCACGCAACTACCATCCAAAGCCGCTGGCGCAGGACGCGGAGGTACCTGGTCAGTTCCATAGGTCGGTTAATGCGAGCCTAAGTGAATGGTGATCGTTCGGGCGATGGTATATCAGCGGCGTGCGTTGGGGGTTGATGTGAGTTGATCAGGGTCGATCTTCACGTCCACACCTCGGCCTCCTTTGACTGCAAAGTAGCGCCCGAACAGGTGGCGGCGAGGTGCCGGCGGCTGGGCCTGGGTCCCGTATTTCTGACCGATCACGACTCAATTGAAGGTGCACTTCGGTTGCGGACCTCGGAGCGAGTCGTGGTGGGGGAGGAGATCACGACCACCGCCGGCGAACTCATAGGCCTATTCCTCGAGAAGTGGGTTCCCCCTGGTCTGGCGCCTTTGGAAGCCGCGCTCCAGATCAAAAGCCAGGGCGGCCTTGTCTACCTGGAACACGCTTATGACTCGTCTCGTCGCCACCTCAGTGAGGCTGCGATTGAGGGAATCGCGGACCACATCGACATCGTCGAGGTGTACAACGGGCGCTCCGACGCGAAGGCCAATCAGCGCGCCACCGACCTGTGTTCCACGCTTGGCGTGGCGCCTGGTGCGGGATCGGACGCGCACACGGTGGGGGAGATCGGCTCCGTCTATGTCGAGATGGAGGACTTCGTTGATGCTTCGAGCTTCCTGGCCGGCTTACACAAGGCTCGAGTCGTCAAGGGGCGAAACAAGTTCCTGCTTACCGCAGAGGCAAAGCTAAGGCCTAATATTCGGCGGGGGTGATGGGGTTGTCGGTGACGACGACGCGTTGGATCAAGCTGGTTGCGATCCCGCTGGCCGCGCTCGTGATCGGCGTCCTGATCGCCATCGCGTCCAGCCCGAGTTCGCTGAGTCGCGGCCGTACGTTGAGTACGCCGGTTCCGCCTTCGCCGAGTCTGGTCGCCTCCCCCGTCCAATCGGTCACGACAGCGGGAGTTTTGGGCAAGGCTCCTCAGCTCATGACTGCCGGGACTCAATCAGTAGTGGGTAGGACGGCGAACCGAGCAGCCGGGTCCGCTGACGGTGGCAAGACGTGGGTCACCGTAGCGCCGCCGGCCAACGGGTCCGGTGTGGCGGTTGACCCGGCCAACCCCCAGCGGGGGATCGCCGGAGGCAATTCAGTTCAGGTCACGACCAATGGAGGCTCGACATGGAAACCTATTCAGGTTCCTCCACCTCCAACCGGACCTTATGTGCCAGTTCTGATCAGCCCATTTGACGGCAACGTGTGGTTCTTCCTCCATGGAGGCAAGCTGCTGAGGACTCGCGACAGCGCACAGACCTGGCGGGACATCCCTGGACTCCCAGCTCTTAGCGCTCCGCTGCTGGTGGCGGGACCCGTGTTTGGCCAGTTCTATCTGGCTTCGGGTGGCAGTGTTTTCTCGTTGATCGATAACGGCCAGCAGGTGACCGCTCAGCCGTCGCTGCCGGTGGGGGATTCGGTGACCGATCTCGCGGCGCCGGGAGGTAACCAATTCACGTTGTTCGCCCGCGCTTCGACCGGTGCAACCTACCTGCTCAAGGGAGATACCTGGTCGACGGTGACCGGGGCTCCTGGCGGTCCGATCGCGGCCGGCGCGAATGGAGTCCTCTTCGTTGGAGACGGAGGTGGAAAGCTCGGGTCGCCCGGGATCGTGGCATCCAGCGTCGATGGCGGTTCGACGTGGCGGCAGGCCAATGGCCTGCCTTACGACCAGAGCGTCGAGGCACTGGCCGGCCAGCCTGGGTCAGCGATCTTCGTCGCGTACTGCTACGGGGGAGACGTCTACGCTTCAGCTGATGGGGGCCGCGCGTGGCGCCTGCTCACGCGAGCTCTGCGAACGACGACGGGTTAGCGCACACTACATCAACCTGACCGGACACTTTGCATTAACAATTTCGTCTCCATCGGAGGCGCGTTTACATAAAGCGGTTCCTTGACAGCGAGGCCATCCGGGTGTTACATAGGCAGGAACTTGGGCCGCTAGTTGGTGGAGGGCCAGCGAACTGACTGTGCATCGGCGGATTCATGCCGATATTTCACCGGTAGGGGAGCGTTCAGCTCTCAAAGGCGGAGATTAAAGATGTTGAAGAGAGCTGCGCGGGCGGGTCTGCTGCCAGGTTTGGTAGTAACGGTTGTGCTCATCGGCGCCTTCGTCGCGCCAGGGCGAACCTCACAACTCGGACCGTTTTCACTTGCTGCGGCGTGCTACGGCACGTATCCAAGCTGTCCCGCGCCGACAGTCACGAGCGTCAGCCCGAACCAGGGCCCAATCGCAGGCGGAACCACGGTGACCGTAACTGGAACCGGATTCGGCAACATTCCGACCACCGTCAAGTTTGGTGCCACGCCGGGCACCAGCGTCACGGTGATCTCAGATACTCAGCTCACCGTCGTCAGCCCGGCCGGCACAGCAGGCCCGGTGGACGTGACAGTGACTACAGCGAGCGGCACAAGCGCGACCTCGGTCAATGACCGGTTCACGTATACCGCTTTCTCATGCGACTTCCAGTGGTATGACAAAGCCTCGACTGGCTTTGTGCAGGACAACATCCATGTCATCAACACGAGCAGCGTCTCGGCCAACGTATTTGTGAGCGTGCCGGGTGCGGCTACGGTAAGCGCCACGCTTGCCGCAGGCGCCACGACCTACCTCACCTTCCCGCAGGGCACCATCGGGGGCCCGGTCGTGGTCAACTCCGACCAGACAGTCATTTCCTCGCAGCGCGTTCAGTACAACCAGTCTTTCAATGAAGTCTGGTGTGAGACCCCGGGCCAGGCGTCGATGACCAGCTACTTCAACTGGTACGACAAGGCATCGGATGGCTTCAACAACGACAACGTCCATCTGCTCAACCCCGGGACCACGACCTCGAACGTGACCGTGAGTTTGACGGGCGTCTCGGGGGTCACTCCGGTAACCGTGAACGTTGCGGCGGGAGCGGGGACATACGTCAACTTCCCGCAGGGCACTATCGGTGGCCCAATCAAGGTCGTGGTCAACTCAGGTCCGGCGGTGCTGGCCTCTCAACGGGTTCAGTACTACGGCACCTTCAATGAGGTCTGGGCCCAGCCTGCAACTCTCGCAGCTACGACCACCCTCCTCAACTGGTACGACCTGGCGTCGACTGGCTTCGTCCAGGACAACGTCCACCTGCTCAACCCGCAACTCGCGACCGCGAACGTAACCGTGACCATGGGCTCTGCCTCCGTGGCCGCAACAGTCCTGGCGGGCGGGGAGACCTATGTCAAATTCCCGGCCGGTACCATCGGAGGCCCGGTGACGGTGACCTCGAGCGTGGCCATCCTTGCCTCGCAGCGCGTCCAGTACAACCAGTCCTTCAACGAGGAATGGGCCCAAACTGCGGCCCAGGCCTTGACGGTGAGCCGCTTCACTTGGTTCGACAAAGCCTCGACCGGCTTCTCCAACGTCAACGTCCACCTGCTCAACCCAGGGAGCACGACCGCAACAGTGACGGTGGTTTTGGGTTCCACTACCCTGAGCGCGACAGTCGCAGCCGGCGCTGAGACCTACGTCACCTTCCCATTCGGCACGATCGGAGGCCCGGTTGTCGTGACCTCCAACGTGCCAATCCTCGCCGCAGAGCGGACGCAATACTTCCAGACGTTCAACGAGATCTCGTCGTCCTAGGCGAGCGTAAGTAAGTAGGGAGACCGTCACCTCGTTTGAGGTGGCGGTCTCTCGCATTTCCAGCGCGGTCACCGGACGAAAGCTCGAGCGCCCACGCGGCGCGATTCTCCACACTTGTCATCGTGGAGAGCCGTGGGCCGGCAGGGTCGTCGTCAGAGCCTTCGGTTGTTGACCCCTTACCCCAACCCTCTGGTCTGAAGGTGCATCCTGCGCGCGCCCGGCCCCTGAAGGGGAGAGGGAGCAACTCTCACCAACCCTCGGCTCTTCTAGGCGCACTGTTTCTGGCATTCGCTGCAGGTGTCCTGCTGGCGCTCACCTTCCGCCCGGTTGTCGAGGGCGATGGTGTCGGTTATTACGCATACCTGCACGCGGTGCTGGTCAGCCACAGCCTCGACTTCGGCAATGAGTTCTCCGCGGCTATCGCCTCGAAGGTGCCTCTCTACCTTCCGTTGGTCACAACTCGAACCGCGACCGGTCAGCTCGGCAATTTCTTTCCGGTCGGCTCGGCGGTTCTGAGCGCGCCTGCTTACCTGATCGTCCTCGCCATGCATCCCTCGGGTGAGCCACAGTACGGCTCACCTTTCGTTGAGGCTTTCAGCCTGGCTTCACTTCTCTATGGCCTCCTCGGCCTTGCGATCTGCTACCGGCTCGCCACCTCCGTCGGACTGAACGCACGCTCCGCACTCATTGGCGTTGTGGGTGCGGCCTTCGCCACACCGCTTGCTTACTACATGCTCACCGACCCCAGCTACTCACACACCTTCTCCGTCTTCTGCGTGAGCGCCTTCCTTTATATGTGGTGGACCGGACCACCACATACCTATCGGGGATGGTTCGGGCTCGGCGTACTAGGCGGCTTGATGGCGATGACCCGGTTTCAAGATGGGGCCCTGGTCGCCATCGTCTTGATCGACTTCAGACGTCTCCGTTGGCCTGCGCTAATGCTCCTACCGGGCCTGCTGATTGGTTTCGCGCCACAGTTGGCCGTGGATCAGGTGCAGTTTGGGACCTGGCTGCCGCAGCGCTTTCAAAGCCAGGCTCTCAATCCCTTGAATGCCCACTACTTCGACGCCCTGTTCTCCAGCCACGAGGGATTGTTCATCTGGACACCGGCCGCGGTATTGGCAGCTGCAGGGTTCTTCTTCATCCGGGATCGGCGGCTGAAGATTGCCTGCCTGCTCGCCTTCGTGATCGAGGTGCTCATCATTGGTTCGGCTCCAGACAACGGTGGCGTTGCATTCGGCCCGCGGCGATTTCTCGACCTCATTCCCTTTGCGGTGGCCGGCATAGCCTCGGTTGCGGCACGGCTGGGCACGAGGTTCGCCTGGCCGCTCGTGGGCGCTCTATGCGCGTGGAACCTGGCTCTCGTCGCCAACTTCACGTACGTGGTCCCTCCTGGAACGAGTCCTGGCTACGGTGAATTGCTTCGCGGCCAGCTCACCGCCGTGCCCTATGTGCCCAGGCTCTTCGCCAAAGGCGCAGCAGTGCGCGACCTGCTGCTCTGGAACCAGGCTCACACCAGATTCGATCCGGTTGGTGGCATCTTCCTGCTCGTATTGGAAGCAGGATGCGTTGTGGCGGCTCTGGCCGCTGCTCTGTGGCCTCGACGTGACGATTCGCGTGTTAAGCCCGTTTCAGTGGAGTAAGTGCGTAAACTCCCCCGGATGCCCACCCTGAGAGGTCGAGTGAGGCGCCGCCGCGCGCTGATTTACCTGGCGATTTTGGTCGCGCTCGTGGCAGGTGTCGCAGGCGGCACCTTCGCTAGCGTTTTGGCTTACTACAACATCAAAGGCCAGGCCATACAACTACAAGCCGACCTTACAGCGCATCTTCAGTCGGGCCAGACCGAGTTGGAGGCGGCCAGAACCAGCCTGACAGCGGCCAATACGACGCACGATTCCACTCTCGTCAGCCAGGCCTCTGTTCACTTCACTACCGCCAAGCTCCATTTCACGGTTGCCAGGCAGATGGCAAACAGCAGCCAAATGCTGATACGCATGGAGGATCTTCCGACCGTCGGCGGACCGGTGAGCTCGCGGCACAAAGCTGTCAACGGAATCGCTGAGATGGGCATCGCGATCTCGGATGCGGGAGTGGAGCTCGCCAACCTCGAAGGCCAGCTGATCAAGCCTCCTAGTGGCGGCCAGCAAGGCCGGACTCTGCTCACCGTACTCGAGCAAACTCGGGTGAGCCTGGTCAAAGTCCGCGCCGACCTTGCTCGTGCCCAGAAATCCGCCGCGGGAGTCGATGTCGGCGTCCTTCCCGCTGGCCAGCAAGCGAGCTTTGTCAAAGCACGGGACACTATTTCCTCAGCCCTGACCGGACTCGATGAGTTCGAGCGTTTGGTACCTGTCCTGACGGAGATGCTGGGTGGCAATGGCGCCCGCACCTACCTCATCGAGCAGGTCAATCCAGCCGAGCTCCGCGGCGGCGGGGGCTTCATTGGCACATACAGCCTTCTTCGGGCTGACCATGGCTCCCTGAAGGTGATCCGAAGTGGAAACGCCTTCGACCTTGCCGAGCCGCGGCCCCTAATCGGACAGCGTGGTTATGTCACTCCGCCCGGACCTATGCGCGAATCCGTCTTGGACGTCACCAGCTGGAGCTTTCCCGATTCCAACTTCTTCCCCGATTTCCCGTCCAACGCCAAGGCGGCAGAAAACTTCGTGCAACCTCGTCTGGGGATACACATCGACGCTGTCATCTCGATGGATTTCTACACGGTTGCCAAGATGCTCGGGCTTACTGGACCAATCACAATTCCGGGTATTGGCACGGTGAGTGAAGACACCTTCATCCCGCTGGCTCTCCAGTCCGACTTTGGCGCGATCGATGCTGCACACAAGGCAATGTTTAGCGCCATTTCCGGACCGCTCATGGACCGCGTGGCTAGCCTGCCCGCGGACCGCTGGCCTGCCCTCATCAGTGCGCTAAATAGCCTCGCTACCGCCCGCCACCTCCAGGCATATTTCAACAACGACACCGTCCAGAAGGAAATCGACCGGGCCGGTTGGTCTGGCATCCTGAACCCAACGGGTGCGCCAGACTTCATGATGGAGGTCGAAAACAATCTCGGGCCCACCAAAGCGAACTACTTCATCGTTCGGAAGTTCAGTGTTGAGCTCACCCGAAATGGGGCCACCCTGCATCACAAGGTGACGGTGGACATAACGAACAACATGCCCTACGAGTACCGACCCCAAGAGTACTATCGCGCGTACCTCGGGCTCTATGTGAATGCCGCTGCATGGGCCGGCTCCCACGACCTGCGACGCGTCCGCTACCAGAGTCCTGCCCCACCCGCAGGCACGGTGCTAATCGACGGTTGGCTTCCGAGCTTCCACGGCTACGGTCACAGTGCTCACGCAGTTTTCGAGTACGACACGCATTGGAGTGCGGACGCCCGTGGTGAGGGCAAGATTTACTGGCAGAAGCAACCTGGCACGCTCGATGACAAGATCGACATCATTTGGCACGACGGTGGCGGCCACACGTATACCACGAGTGGCGATCTCGGCCAAGATCGAGTAATAACCCTATCCATGTTGGGAGTCACCATCACGCCTGGACAGGCTGGTCAGGCGAACCTGCCTAGCTTGAGCCTGGGATAGGCGTCGACCACTAGTTACTCTGGGCGGACGCCCTCGACATATAGAGTCTCGTCGCTTCGGTTGTCGAGTCGTTCGAGATCTGGCGTCTGACCTGCAGCAAACTCGCACTTGAGCACATCAACAAAACCAGCGTCGCCAAGGGCTTTTCGGAGAGTCTCGAAGTCGTACATTGAGCGATGCCTGTGCCGGACCTCTCGACCATCGGTGAAGAAGTACGAGAGGAACCGGGTTCTATCGCCGCTTAGGTAGAACTGCACCGCCTTCTCGAGATCAGGAACGCATACGCGAATGACACCACCGGGCCGAAGGACTCGGTGGCTCTCACGCAGCAAGCTGAGGCCCGCCGCTAGGTCTAGATGCTCCAGGAAATGCGACGTGTATACGAAGTCGACGGCGCCATCAGCAAAGGGAATGCCGTATCTCAGATCGTGATGAACGAACCGGTGCTCGTTGAGAAGGCTCCGGTACCCTTCCGAATCCAAGGAAAGATCCGAACCTGTCAATCGATGAGCGAGCCTCTGGACGGTCTTGCCTCGACCGGCAACGAGCGCGTTGGGGCTGGCATCGACGTGGATCCATCCAGGGGCGACAACAAGGGCTGACCCCAGGTTGACCCGCACCGGCCGCGGACCGGGGTCGACTAGCTGTCCTCGCCTTACCCATACCGCCAAAGCATTGGACGAGTTGAGAACTGCTCTAAGCACAGATGGGGCACACCGCAGGTATTGTTACAAGTTGGTGGTCTACGAGGCCGCCGACGGCCTTTTGAGGCCAATCTGCAATAGTGAGCAAGTGCCGACAATGACCGCGCTCGTCAGTCGGGAGTCGCGGCCTCGCCGTTACGCAAGAGCCCTTCTCGGCCACGCGCCGCCCGGACTTGCACTGCCGATCTTGAGCGGACCATTGCGAGGCAAGCGCTGGGTGGTCCGGTCGGGTAACTACTCGTGCTGGCTGGGAAACTTCGAGCAAGTAAAGTTGCGGCTCTTTGCCGCTGAGCTCCGTGCAGGACTGGTTGTGTTCGACATTGGTGCACATGTTGGCTTCTACTCGCTTCTGTCCGCCGTGCTCACGCGGCCGGGCGGAAGCGTATTCGCGTTCGAACCACTTCCAACCAACATCGCCCATCTACGTAGTCACGCTAACCTCAACAATGTCTCCATTAATGTGATTGAGGCCGCTGTGGCGGATCGAGAAGGTGAATCTCGATTTCAAATTGGGGAGGACAGCTACAGGGGTCGCCTAGGCACTCAAGGAGAGCTGGTGCCAGTTGTCAGCGTTGATGGGCTGCGCGCAGCCGACAAACTGCCGATGCCTGATCTCCTGAAGATTGATGTTGAGGGAGCCGAGGCACTAGTCCTCAGGGGTGCCCGAGAGACGATTCTGGCGGCCCGGCCGACCATTTTCCTGGCCGTCCATGGACCTGAGACACGGGAAGATTGCCTTGGCCTCCTGGAGGAATTCGGCTATACAACTCAACCATTGGTAGGGGACGGTTTTGAGCCTGAGACGGAGTTCATCGCCAGGCCGCTTACTCGCCGCAATATTGATCCGTCACCGTTAGCCTTGTAGCTGGCTTTCGTTGCTCTTCAACAGCCTTACGTATGTCTTCTTCCTGCCTGCCGTGGTCTTGGTCACGTGGGCGCTGCCTGCACGGTTCAGGCCTGCATTCCTCTTGGTCGCCAGTTATACGTTCTACGCAAACTGGAACCCGCCATTTCTCGCGTTGATAGTCGGCATGACCGCGGTGAACTATGTACTCGGCGTCAGCCAGGCGCGGAGAATGCCTCGCAGCCGCTTACTGCTAGTACTGGCCGTCGCATTCAACATAGCCACCCTTGGCGTCTTCAAATACGTCGGGCTCCTCGATACGACCGCGCTCTCTATCGCTCACGCGATCGGGCTAAGTGCCTCTTGGCCGGTGGTACACCTAATTGTGCCGCTTGGCCTCTCGTTTTTCGCCTTCGAATTCATTCACTACCAGGTTGACTTGTACAGGGGCTTTGATGCGATCCGCTCGCCGATCAACTTCGCACTCTTTCCTGCCTTTTTCCCAACGCAGATCGCAGGACCCATCAAGCGCTATCAGGACTTCGATGCGCAGGTCCGATCGCATCCGTCCTTCGACCCTCGCCGTTTCCTGGAAGGACTAGAGCTAATCGCGCTGGGGATGATGAAGAAGATCGGGTTGGCCGACACGCTTCTGCCAATCGCCGACAATGTTTTCGCGCATCACGCGCAGGCGGGAGTGCTCGACACCTGGGTCGGCGTCCTCGCGTTCTCTTTTCAGATCTACCTGGACTTCTCGGCGTATACCGACATCGGCCGCGGGTCGGCTCAGTTGCTCGGCTACGTCGTTCCGCTCAACTTCCGCGCACCCTACCTGGCGACCAGCCTGCGTGAGTTCTGGCGTCGCTGGCACATGTCGCTCTCATTCTGGCTGCGCGACTACCTCTACATACCGCTTGGCGGCAACCGGCATGGCCCCTGGCGCACACGCTTGAACGTGCTCGCAACGATGGCTCTGGGTGGTCTCTGGCACGGCGCCGCGTGGCACTTCTTGGCCTGGGGCTTGGGACACGGCCTCGCACTTGCAGCTAACCGTGAGGGCGGGTTAGTTCACCTGTCACACTGGCGAATGCCCAGTTGGCTGACTATCCCGGCCGCCTGGGCGGCTACTCAGCTGACGGTGCTGTTGTTGTGGGTGCTGTTCCGAGCGCCCTCGGCCGGCGTCGCATTTGCGGTCTGGCAGGGCATGGTGGGACTCTCGAGCGGCGAATCGATCCTCTCGGCCGCCGATCGTTGGACCGTGGTCGCGATCGCGATGGGCGTGCTCTCGGCTCAGCTGATCTTGCAGCGCGTGAATCCCAGACAGCTCCTCCTGCAGTCTCCCGCCGCCGTGGTCCTACGCCCCGCCTACGTGACCGTCCTGGTCCTCGTGGCTGCTCAGTTCGCATCGCTGAACGGCGTCGTCCACCGCTTCATCTACTTTCAGTTTTGAGCAGCGCAGAACGCGAGCTGCATTTGGCGAGGCGATCCCTTTTTGTGCTGCTCGCCGTAGCAATGCTGGCGCAACCTCTAAGCGCTCTCGCTGCCTATAGGGTCCTTGAGCACATCGAAGCAGGAGCCGATACCTGGAGCCTATGGGTGCGCTACGCGTCCAGCGCGGCACCTGATGTGCTCTTTGTCGGCGATTCGCGGGTACGGCAAGACGTGGACGTTGTGGGCATCTCACTGGAGCTCTCGGCGCAAGCTGGGCGTACCGTCACGGTCTCACGGCTCGGCCTCAGTAACGCTGACCCTGCGCTTCTCGACACGGTTCTATACCGGGTGATGAGCCGAGCCAGCCGCCCGCGCACGGTCGTCATCTCACTAGCGGAGTTCGCGTTCAACGCCAGCTACCAGCCCGACCGCACCGCCGACTACTGGCAGCTCTCGTTTCCGCCAGACGCAGGTTTCCTGCGAGTTGCCTTAGCGCATGATTGGAACCGCTCTCGGCTCGCGGCCGGGTGGGCGGTACCGCTGGTCGCGCACGCGCCGATCCTTGCACAGGGAGTGCAGTGCGCGGTTCAGCCGTCGGCCAGCTGCTCGGCTGCGGCGCACCTGCACGACGAACGCATGACACAGGCCACGCGCGATCTGATCCTCACCTATTACATCAACCTATACCTCCGCGACTTCAAGTGGTCGGAGACCGAACTCCACGACCTACTGTCAGCTGCAGAGCGGGTGCGGGCGAGCGGATCGCGGCTCGCATTCGTTGTCATGCCAATCAACGGAATTGCCGAACTGAGCGAACCCTTCTACACCGAGTACCTCGAACACATGCGCACGTTGGCGGCGGCTAACAAAATTCCCATAGCTGACTTGCACGCCGCAGTCGACAAGTCGGACTGGTCGCTGTGGGCCGATCCTAGTCACCTCAACGACCGCGGCGCCGCGCTGTTCGCGCCCCACCTTGTGGCGGTCGTGTCACGGGCAACATGACGGCCCTTGACTCGCGGCTCTCTTAGCAAGGGACATCTCGTACACGGGCAAGAGCAGCCGTCTTGACCCTCTCCTGTAGACTTGCAAATCGCCGTGCCGGGCTCCGGCCGAGGCTTATGGAGTTGTCGCTGCAATCGGACAATGCTGAAATAGCCCCACATCACGTAGCTGCACCCGCCGGGCGATTAACGATCGCCCATGTCACGAACTACCAGGTGCCCGGCTATGGGTACGACGAGATACAGCTCTCTCGCCAGCAGATCCGCATGGGCCACGATGTGGCGGTTATCACCTCCAATTACCTCCACCCGGCCGGACTCTATTCGGTCCTGAGCCGGCGCTTTCCGTCCCGCCAGGTGGAGCCGCGAGAAGAGTCCGTCGACGGCGTGCGGATCTTGCGCCTCGCATCCCGTGAATTCGCTCGCAGGGTCTGGATACATGGACTCGAGAAGTCGCTTCGCGAGCTCAATCCCGATGTAGTTCATATCCACAACCTGCTGCAGTTCCACCCAGCGAGGGTGGCACTGTTACGGGCATGGGGCCAGTACCGCGGGGCAATCGTTGTCGATGACCACATGCACATTGGATTCATGCGTCGCTCAGTCGCCGCCAGAATGTTCTACGCCGTCTACCGAACTCTCGGCCAGCCGATCATTGCTCGAGGTGTCGATCGCTTCAGCGCCATCGCAGATGACACGCGCGACTACATGCAAACGCAATGTGGCGTCAAGGAACGCATTGACGTGGTCCCCCTGGGTGTCGATGTCAAAGCGTTCGCTCCCGACCCGCGTATACGAGAGCAAACACGTATTCGCCTTGGCTTGACGCCATCCACTTTGGTCTTTCTCTATACGGGAAAGGTCATTGAGGCAAAAGGTGTGCACCTCCTGGTCGAAGCTGCAGCGCGGCTTTCTGCCGAAGGCACAAAAGTCGCGGTCTTGGTGGTGGGGGATGCGGACGACAGCTACAAGAAACGGCTGGAGTCTTTGGCATCGAGGCGCGAAGCTCGCATCGACCTGAAGATGTTCCCCAGTGTCGACCAGGATCATCTGCCGGAGTGGTATTTCGCTGCGGACGTAGCGGTTTGGCCTCGCCAGGAATCGATGGGGGTCTTTCAGGCGATGGCAGCAGGGCTTCCAGTGGTGGTGTCGGCGACCAGCGGGCTCGCTCATATGGTTGCACCAGCTCGCGGCCTCACGTACGAGCCAGAAGACGCCGGCGGGCTCAGTACCAGCCTGCGCGACTGCCTCAATGTAGAACTACGTTTCCGAATGGGCGATGCCGGCCGGAAATTCACTGAGACGGAGTTGTCCTGGGCACGTTCCGCCGAACGCTATGTCGAAATCTATCGCGAGGCGATCACGGTGCGTGCCCATTAATGAATCCGATCGCCCCGGTGTTTTTCCTCTATCTGGTCGTTATGGGATGGCTGTTTCAGCGCCGCACTAAGTGGCTGACCAGCTTTGGAATTTTCACACTGTTACTGGGCGGCCTCTTTGTCCGATATGGCGTGGCCGTGCCGTTCAGTGACGACTCGAACCCGACGATGACCCATATCGCGATCAAACCAGAGAGGTTGGCGGACTTTTACGTCGCTGTCGCGATGTCGTACGCAGGTATCTACCTGGGAGTACTCGTGCTTGATCTCTTGTGGGCAGCCGGTGCGTTCGGTCGCGTTCGCGCGACGGTTGATGGGCTACAAACTGTCTCTCCGACCTGGGCGCTAGCCTTGGTCGCGGGGCTGATAACAGCGGTGGTAGTGGTGGCGTGGATCGTCATTCCCTGGAGTGACTTCGTGAACGGAATCAATTCCTTCCTTCCCGGACACACCGCCGTGGCTTACCGCCAGCAGCGACTCCAGTACGGCGCCCAGACCAGCTACTTGAATTCAGGATTTGCCTACCTGGGCAGCTTTGCGCGGTTTGCGTTGGCACCGGTTGCTCTCTGGGTCCTCTTCTTTCATCGCAAACGGTCGAGGCTCCTTCTCGCGATGTTCTGGCTGCTGCTTGCCACGTTGCTGTTGATCGGGTTTTTCTCAGGCCAAAAGCTGCCCGCTCTACTGTTGCTGGGCGGATTCGTGATTGCGTTGTTGATCCAGCAAGGGCGTCCGTCGTTACTTGACTGGCGACGTGCCGCGACCACTTTAGGAATCGCTGCAGGATTTGTACTCGTGATCGGCCCGGCCCTCTACAAGCTCCAGTACCCGCAGCTCGACTACTTGACCGTCTTGCAGGTCACCGTCTATCGATTGACAGAGGAGTACAGCCGCGTGGCGCAACTCCGGTTTGTGTTTTACCCAGACCTACATCCTTACCTCAATGGCATGAGTTCATTCATTCTTCGTGGCATCGCTACGTGGGTTGGTTTCAATACGAGTTCAGCGCAGTCCCCTGAGACCTACATTCCGGAGCACACCGCAGGGGTGGGGCCGAGCTACGGCGGGGCCTGGAATGCGGGCTACTTTGCCGACGCGTGGGCTGACTTCGGATTTTTCGGGGTCGCGGCCGCCTCGATTCTGGTTGGGTTCATAGTGCGGGCCATCGACCGCTGGTACACCGCCAGTGGGCGCGGGCCTGTCGAGATGGGTGTATACGTGGCCGTCTGTATCTCAGCGCTATACGTCTCCGAAGTTGCCACCCTCAGCTCTCTTTGGACCTATGGCCTTGGATCGGCTTTCTTGGTATATGGGGTGCTCAGACTGGCGGCAGCACGTTCGCAGCCGGCTGAGACGTTTGCGCCTCCCGGTCAGCAGAGTGTGGAACCTAGAGTTTGAGGAGCCTGCGGATCCTCCAAGTGTTGCCGCGTTATGCGCCGGCGTGGTCTTACGGCGGAGGCGTTCGCATGTTCTGGGGTCTCGCGAACGAACTCGCGCGCCTTGGCCACGAAATCCAGGCGGTGACGTCAGATTCGCTCGCCGACGGCGCCCGCGCCTCATTGAGTGAGGAGCAACTTGCTGACGGGGTACATGTCAGGCGATTCAGAAATCGATTCAATCGCCTGTCAGCCCACTTTGGGGGCGTCTTCTATCGCCCCGATGGGATGAGGCAAGGCATAGAGGACGCCGCGAAATGGGCCGATGTTGTTCATATGGGTGAATCACGTGGACCCCACAACCTCTGGGCCGCTAGCGCTAGTCAACGCTGCAAGGTGCCGCTCGTGTGGTCGCCATACGGGGGACTACCGCAAGCGACGGGAATTCGAGGCATCTATCGATCCGCCTACGACATCGCGTTCACTCGTTCCATCATCCCGTGCGTAGATCGCTTCGTCGCCCAGACGCAGCACGAAAAGGAAGTCTTCCTATCGCACGGCGCTCCGGCGGACCGCATCAGGTTGATCCCGTTGGCCGTTACGGGCTCTGATTTCGAGAGCCTGCCAGCGCGTGGCCTGCTCAGAAGCCGCCTTGGTCTTGGAGCCAAGGACCATGTGGTGGTAAGCGTGGCCCGATTGAGCCCGGTAAAGGGGCTTGACATGCTGGTCCAATCGTTCGCCAAGCTTCCGCGAACTCCTGAAGGGCCATTCTTAGTCCTGGTCGGCTGGAACCACGGCGCGGAACCATCGCTCCGGAGCTTGGCTGCGGAACTCGGCGTTCAGGACCGGGTTATCTTCGCGGGGTCACTGCTTGGGGAAGACAGGAAGCTTGCATACGTGGCTGCTGATGTTTTCGCGATGTCCCCAAGAGTGTTCGAGGAAACTTCGCTCGCCGCGTTGGAGGCAGCGGCGTGCGGCCTACCAACAGTTCTTACGGCCGAATGCGAGATCCCGGGCTTGGCCGAGGCTGGTGGCGGCTTGGTGGTCGATCGAAATGAAGCGGCACTTGCCGCCGGCATCGGATCCCTACTGAATGATCCCGCCTTGCGCATGAATGTTGGTCGCGCCGCGAAAGAAGCGGTTCGAGCCCGGTTCACCATCGAGCGCGTCGCGGCACTGCACAACGACCTGTTTCAAGAGGTCGTCCACCCGTGACATGGCTTCGCCTTACCGTCCCGCACCTGTATCCCTTCGAGCGTTCGCTGAAGCTCGGGCCTCGAGGCCTTCAAACAGCGGAAGCGTGGGATTCGCTCAGAACAGCCGAACCCTCCGGCAGCTTTGGTCTTGGCCAAAGCCGAGGTGACTGGCAGAGTCGCGCGCTCGCAAATTCCGAACTCCAAGCGCGGGCGCTCGCGCTGGTTGGCCTAATACGGCAGTGGGGTACCCAGAGCCTAGTTTCCCTGGGCGTCGGCACGGGAATGCTCGAGTTTCTTCTAAAGCGCAACGCACCAGAAATCAAGTTGCGATGTGGCGATTTCGCCCCGGCAACAGTTGAGCTCCTGCGCGATCGCTTTCCTGAATGCGACTCGATAGAGGTAATGGACCTAGCCAAACCGGTGTGGGCCACAACCACAAAGGAAGTCGTTCTCCTCCATCGCGTGGATACGGAGCTTGCCGACGACGCATGGAAAGCGGTGTTTAGGGACCTGCGGGCCCGTAGTTGCGAACGCATTGTCCTGGTGCCGGCCGGTCTTCTTACGCCCAGGACTGGAGCCCGGGAGGCCCGATCCATCGTCGCCGCAGTGGTCCGCCGTCAGGCCCTGCGGCCGTCTGGGTGGCTCCGCACTCCAGCGCGGATGCGCCAGCTTTTCCAAGATAGTTACGCGTTGTCGCTGGTATTTCCGGGTGGCGGTCTACCCATCTGGGCGTTGGAGCGGCGGCGGTGAGTGGGGCGTCCGTTACTGAAGTCGAGGCAAGCGAACCGAAAGCTCGCGACAGCACCACCCGAACTCTAAACATCGTGTACATAGCCTCGACGGCCAACCTGGTAGGCGGCCAGATCTTCACGCTGCTTTTGTTCGGGCTGTTGCTGCCCAATCAGGTCGGTCTCATCAACTGGGGCACTGCCGCGGGCGGGATCGTGTTCTATATCGCCGACCTCGGCATCGAGACATCGCTTGTCGTGGCGATCAAGAACCAACCGATGCGCCTGTCCGCGATCACGATTCTGATCGGGGCGGTCCGGCTCGTCACGGCGGCCGTCGCGTTGGGTTTCTGGGTCGTTGCCACCCGCCTCCACATCATGGGGGGGGCTGAGCTTTCAGTGCTGCTACTGGTCGGACTCGGTCTGGTGGCTCGGTCTCTCCAGACCCCATTCACCGCGTACCTGCAGGTCCTAGATCAGCAAGCAGTCGTCGCGCTCGTTCAACTCCTCCCAGTCGCGATCCGTCTGGCTGGACTTCTGGCTCTATGGCTGGGTCAGACAGTCGGAGTTACATCAGTGCTTTTGGTGATGCTCGCAGGTGACGTTACGGCGCTGTTAATGGTGGGCCTTATCGCTCGAACGCAGCCCGATAGACAGTTCACAGGCCAGATGCGAGTCCTGCTTCGCCAACTGTTGCGATCGGCGCCGCTCATCACTTTGTCTCAGGCGCTCCTGGCTGGCCAGAACCGATTGGACTGGCTTATCGTGGCAGCGCTCACCTCCTACGCTGCCCTCGCCAATTACTCTATAGCCAACAAGGCCATCGAACTCCTCATCCTTGCGGGTTCGGTGTTTGGACGCACCGCGCTTCCGTGGTTGGTTGAGGGATGGTCGGCGCGGAACCTGCCAAGGAACGTTCGATGGCTCAGTGCGGGTCTTATCGTGGCAGGGCTCGCCATCGCCACCCTTGGTGCGCCCGTGCTCGGTCTGCTATTTGGCCACAAGTACGACGGTGCGGCAGCGGTAATTCCTCTGCTGGCCGCGCTGGCTCCTTGCCTGGCGATTTACCAGATCGTCCAATTCGCATCGTTTGCCCGTGGGCGAGCCCTGGATGCGGTGATTGGCGGGGGCCTGGGGCTTAGTGCCCAGGTAATAGTCGACCTGATAACGATCCCTAGGCAGGGCATCCTGGGCGCCGCTTACGGCATGTGCGCCTACGCAGCAATCGCCCTACCGGTACAGCTCGGTTTAGGGCTCCGTACAGTTGTTCCCCCTCGGGCTGCTCTTGAGTTGCTCGGGGCGGCTGCTCTGCTTCCGACGATTCTAATTCTGGGTGCTCTAATTGGCGCGCATCTATGATTGACCGCCTGAGGGAGGCGCCGGCGCGAAAGGTCGATTGGTCGACCAACTGATCCCAGGCCACTGGGAAAATCCGTGCGCCTGTGAGCAGGTTCGATGAACGACATATCAGCAGTGCGGTGGATCGAGCTGAGCACGCACAGCGATTCACGGGGGCGGCTAACGGCGATAGAGGGCGAATCCCAAGTTCCTTTCATGATCCGGCGTCTCTTTTACGTGCACGACGTCGTCTCTGGAAGCGAGCGGGCCGCGCACGCGCATCCATCAACCGAGCAATGCCTTATAGCCGTTTCGGGCGCCCTCGACGTCCAGGTCGAGGACTCGACGACAACGCAGACTTATCACCTGGACGATCCGACCGTAGCCCTCTATGTCCCCCCTTTGATTTGGGTACGTTTGCAGAACTTCACATCACACGCCGTCTGCCTGGTTGTGGCAAGCACGCACTACGAGCCAGCAACCGTCATTCGCGATTGGGATGAATACCTTTTGCGCGCAAGAGCCACAAAGGTGGCTCTCGAATGAGCGAAGAGATCGCGTCAGCAGCAGCCGGGTTTCTAGAATCGGCGCTGACCGAGGACAGTTCATCCGGCTCCGCCGCCGATGTCCTCGACTGGCTCGAGTCGATGCGTGCGCAACAGCACCTCGTGTCGACTCCAATTCCTTTCAGGGAGCTGGGGGAGTGGTCCTTCGAAGACGGGAGTGGTGACTTGATTCACAAGTCGGGCAAGTTCTTCCGTATCTCAGGCATTCGTGTCGAGTCTGCTTTTGCCGACCAGCCTGAGTGGGACCAGCCCATCATTGGCCAGCCCGAGATCGGCATTCTCGGAATCCTCAGCCGCGAAATCGGCGGTGTGGTACACCTGCTGATGCAGGCGAAGATGGAGCCGGGCAACCCGTTGGGAATTCAACTTGCTCCGACCGTTCAAGCAACGCACAGCAACTACACCCAGGTCCATAACGGAGCCCGGCCTCCTTATCTTGAGTACTTCCTTCACCGCGATCGGTCAAGAGTCCTGATCGACCAGCTCCAGTGGGAGCAGGGATCGGCGTTCCTCCGCAAGCGAAATCGCAACATCGTCGTGGCCGCGGATGAAGAAGTACCGGTTGGGGAGCGCTTCCGCTGGCTGACCGTCGGCCAAGTCAAGAGACTCTTGGCTTATCCCAACTTGGTGAGCATGGATGCCCGCAGTGTGCTGGCATGCATGCCACTCGTGGACCCGGGGACCGGGTTGAGCCACAAGATACCAAGACACGTTAACGAATTCGCCGCGGGGGTCTTGGGTTCGTACGCGTCCTTAGACGCCACCCGCGACGACCAGGATGTGCAGCAATGGCTCGCGGATCTCAAGCGTCGCAATCCGCTGAAGGTCCGGAACATTGGACTATCTCAAATCAAAGGTTGGCGGCAGTCCGAGCGAGATGTGAGACACATTGATGACCGCTTCTTCAGCGTCATCGCAGTCAAAGTGGAGTCAGACAGCCGCGAGGTAGCACGCTGGGCACAGCCCATAATTGCGTCAGTAGCCACGGGCCTGATCGCTCTTCTGATCACCCGCATCGACGGGGCACTTCACGCCCTCGTGAAGGCCAGAGCAGAACCGGGAAGTGCGGACTCGGTCACCGTCGGTCCCACGATTCAGCGCGCGCTTGACTTCCACAGTGGTGCGAAGGACGTTGATCACAGCCCATTCTTCGATTTGCTAGCCAACGCCTCCGAACGGGATGTGCGCTACTCATGCGTGCAGTCCGAAGAGGGGGGGCGATTCTTTCGGGTTGAGAACCTCTACCGAATTGTCGAGATTGAGGAGGCTGATCATCTGTCTATTCCGCCGGGCTACATCTGGTTGACGTTCCGGCAAATGCAAGACCTCGTACGCCGCGGACTCCTCAGCGTTGAGGCGAGGACCTTGCTCTCGTGTATCTCGCTCACGTGAGATCCGAAGGCCGTGGCGAACCATCGGCCGACGAATCAACTTCGAACGTCAGGGCTAGTGGGGTCATACCAATTCACTTGCTGATCCTCGGCCTCTCCAGCATCGTTACGCGACGCGTGCTGCCGGCACTTAAAGCGATGACCGGAATCCATCGCATCGACGTGGCTACGGCGAAAGCGGCCGACCGGGCTATTCGCGACTCGTGGGTCCATGGCGACATTTGGGAGGACTACTCAAAGGCACTCGATAGCTCATCGGCCCAATTGGTTTACGTGTCTGTAGTTAACAGCGATCACGATCGGTGGGTACACGCAGCATTGGAGCGTGGTTTTCATGTCGTAGTGGATAAGCCGTCCTTCTTGGGATGTGATCGAGCTATGCAGATGGTGGAGCTGGCAGCGTCGCAGGGTAAGTGCCTCGCCGAGGCAACTGTCTTTGGCTACCACCCGCAGATCAGGGTTGCCAAGCAACTCTTTGGTGAAGTGGGATCAGGCCCAACCCGCATTTCTATGATGTTGTCCTTTCCACCTTTGGACCCAGATAACTTCAGATACCAACAGAGCCTCGGTGGCGGAGCCCTTTGGGATGTCGGTCCATACCTGGCAGCCACAAGCAGGCTGTTTTTTGGGGTCGAGCCGGAGACGGCGAACTGCAACATAGTCGCGCGCGGCGTGACGGGGGTGGACATTGCGTTCAGCGCGATGGCCACGTTTCCCGGGGGGCGAAGCCTGATTGGACACTTTGGTTTCGACACCGCCTATTGCAACCAACTGCAGCTGATCGGCGAGTCAATAACCGTTCAAATCGATCGCGCCTTCACAACGCCGCCAGATCATGCCAACACTGTTCGCGTAACCGGCCCGAAGGAGCAGAGGATTGTGAATGTGCCGGCGGCTGACGCCTTCTTCCATTTCTTCGAGCAAGTCATTGCCCGGATGGGTGCCGGCGATTGGCGTGACCTTACCAATGACCTAATCGCCGATTCAGCCACTCTCGACCGTTATCGTGCCGCAGCTGGAGTGATCTGATGACCATTCAGGTCTGGGACTATCGGGCCGAATATGAGAGCGAGAGACAAGAGATCCTTCAGGCCGTCGACGAGGTCTTTCGCTCCGGTCGTCTGATCCTCGGAGAGCGCGTTCGTCGCTTCGAGTCGGCATTCTCTGAATATTGCGGGCTGCAACACGGCATTGGTGTCAACAGCGGGACTGACGCATTGTTTCTGGGGCTCAAGGCGCTTGGCGTTGGACCCGGGGACGAAGTAGTCACGGTTTCCAACACCGCGGTTCCCACGGTGTCCTCAATTTGCGCGGCCGGCGCAACCCCACGCTTCGTTGATATCGATCCTGATACGTACCTGATGAACGTTGATTTGCTTGAGGCGGCTATCACCCCACGGACCAAATGCATCGTGCCAGTCCACCTATTCGGCCAATGCGTGCGTATGGAAGAGGTTCAAGTCGTGGCCGAGCGCCATGGACTGCGCGTCTTCGAGGACTGCGCTCAGAGTCACGGGGCGGAACGCCGTGGAGTCAAGGCGGGCGCTATGGCGGATCTCTCGGCCTTCTCGTTCTACCCAACGAAAATCTTGGGCGGGTATGGAGATGGCGGAATGGTCTGCACAAACAACGCAGAACTCGCAGCTCGGTTGAAGCGCCTCCGAACGTACGGAATGGATTACCCCGAGCGCTACTCAGACTTGTATGGACTGGAGTCCACCTACTACGCGCATGAAGCGGGCTATAACTCGAGATTGGACGAAGTTCACGCTGCAATTCTGCTGACGAAGCTGCCGAAGATTGGTCACTACATTGAACGTCGTCGGGCGATGGCTAGCCGCTATGACGCATTACTAGGTGACACCGAGCTTGTCCTCCCGGTGATCGACCGAGATAACTTGCACGCCTACTACTTGTACGTTTGCCGCCATTTGCAGAGAGACTTCATCGTCGCTGAGCTAGCAAAGCGCGACATAGTGGTGAAAGTGGACTACCCGTGGCCGGTGCATGTGATGCCGGCGTACGCGTGGCTCGGCTACCGAGAAGGCGACTTACCCGAAACTGAACTAGCCGCGCGGGAGATCTTCTCGCTGCCGATGTATCCAACACTTCAAGAGAGGGAGCAAGATCATGTCTGCGCCAGCCTCCGCGAGATACTGGCGTCTGCGGATCGAGGCTAGATTGGCTTAGACCTGTCTGTACCACCACCGCCTGGTGGAAGTCTCAGCGGCGCCCTGGCCAGAATCAATTTACAGCGGGTAGTGATCTGGCCGGCGCGCCAGCATTTGCGGCCTGGGAGTAGACGTCGTCAACCAGCCGCATTACAGCCAACCCTTCGTCCGCGCCGACCTCCGGCCCTCGTCCTTCTTCTATGCAGACGATCAGGTCGCGCCAGTCTTCGTCCCAGGACGTGTCTGGTCCGTCGAACGTGGTGACCGTCTCCTCGGGAATAGTGCCAACGCTCTGTTTTCGCCCAACCGTCAGCGTTTCAACGCCATAGCTGCCGCCGAGACCATCGACCCTGGCGTATCCGTCCCGGCCGAGCACCTCAAACCAGAAGCGGTTCTTCCACATCGTCCAGCTCGTGTGGAGGCTGGAAACCTCGCCGGCGCGGCCGCGAAGTAACACAAACGCGTTGTCTTCGAGCGGCGCCACCTCCCAGTGCCAGCGCGGCGTTATTGCTGCTACAACCTCGAGGCCTCCCAAGAACCATCGAGAGAGGTCGAGAAGGTGGACTCCCTGGTCGAGGAGCTCGCCCCCGCCCGCGAGCTCAGGGTTACCCCGCCACTCCTTGTCGTAGCCCGGGCGTCCTCCGTGCCCGTAGATCGCACTAACGGAGAAGAGAGGACCGAGGTCGCCTTGTCCAACGAGATCATGAGCGCGGCGTATAGCGGGGTGGAACCGGAGCGTGAAACCTACCTTTAGCACCCGGCCTGCCTCGCGCGCGGCTGCAGCGACATCGGCGGCTTCCGTTGCGTTCCGGCCCAATGGTTTCTCGCAGAGGACATGCTTCCCAGCACGGAGGGCGGCGATCGCGATTGGGGCTAAGAACTTGTTGCTGGTGCTCACTGCCACCACGTCTACAGTCGGGTCTGAGATCGCCTCTTGCCAATCGATCGTATAGCGGGCGCCGTGCCGGCTCGCGAGCTCCGCGGCGCGTTCCTTGTCGACGTCGGCCACGATCTCCAGCCTCGACTCAGCCGCCGCGGACGCCGCCCGACGGGAGCCCACGACGCCTGCGCCCACGACCGCCACTCCGAGCGTCAAGGTTCGGTGTCCAGCTGCCGAACCGTGAACGGGTCCAGGCGGCGGGTTGTGTACCAGGGTGACTGATTGATGCTCTCGATCTTGGCCGCATCCCAGGACTTCCAGGGGTCGTGAGGCGCGCTGATCAGCTTTCCGGTCAGTCCCGCAGAAGCATCCGAAGCCAGGAAGAGAGCGAGTCGGGCGGGGACGTCAGGCGGCGTGGCGCCCTCCCCCGTGTTTCTCATCGTCTGCATTCGGCCGAACAACGCGCCGGCCCGGTCGCCGGCGGCGAGGACATCGTCTTGGAGTCGCGTGTCGATGGCGCCAGGTGCTATCGCATTCACCCGAACACCGGTGCCGGCCAGCTCGGCTGCCAGCGTGTCGGTGAGCCGTGCAACGGCTGCCTTCGATACCGCATACAGGCTGAAGTTGGGTAGGGGGGCTGTGGCGCCGCCGCCAGACAGGTTGATGATGCTTCCGCGGCCGCGCTGGATCATTCCGGGTATCACTGCACGACAGGCGTAAACGGTGCCCATGAGGTTGACGCGGAGTCCGCGCTCCCATTCGTCCATGTCGTTCTCAGGGAGAGGACCGATGGGACCGTAAGTGCCTGCGCAGTTGACCAGTACATCTACTGGCCCGGATTCTTGAACCAGCCGCTGAACCTCGTCGCGAACAGACACATCCACGACGTGGGTCGAGCACTTGGCTCCGGCAGCTCGACAGGAAGCAGCCACAAGTTCGAGCTCGTCGCCGCTGCGAGCCGCCAACACCAGCTGCGCGCCTTCGGCGGCGAAGCACAGGGCGATCGCCTCGCCGATTCCTCGACCGCCGCCGGTGATAAGGGCAAGGCGGCCGCTCAGCGCGCGTTCAGTCATCGCCCGATCCCGAGATATTCGAGCCCTGCCTCAGCCGCGGCCTTCTGGTCGACGTGGTTGCCGGCATCGATGACGAGGGGCCGCGCCATCAACTCGGCGGCCCTGCTCAATGCAAGACCCGGAGGCCATGGCATCAAAACGATGAGCGCGAAGGCGTCTTTGGCGGCGGCGCTTGGCTCTCGATGCATCGTGAACTGTGGCAGGTCGGCTCCTTCGTCGAACTGGGCCAGCGGGTCGTACGCGGAGACTCGGGCCCCAGCCGTGGCCAGCTTTCCAATGAGGGTCAGCGACGCCGACCGGCGGAGAGTGCTCGTGCCGGCCTTATAGGTCAGGCCGAATACTGTGATCGGGACATCGCGCAGGTCGGGATGTACTGACTTCAGCCGGCGCACCAGGTGCTCGATCCGCCCGGCATTGACCTGGTTCACCGCATCGAAGAGCTCAGTTGAGATTCCGTGCGCGGCGCCTAGCTTCTGCAGGGCTTTTATCTCCCGTCCCAGCGTTCCGCCTGCATAGCCCAGGCCGGCCCCTAGAAATGCACTCGGACCCACGCGAGGATCGAGCTTCATGATCCTGGCCACCTCGCGGACGTCGGCTCCAACCTCCTCGCAAAGATTGGCGATCTGGTTGATGAAGCTCACCGAGGTCGCCAGCCACGCGTTGGAGGCGTGCTTTCCCATCTCTGCGGAGCGGATGTCCGTGATGTGGATGGGCCTCTGGAGCGGCTGGTAGATAGCCGCCACGCGGCCGGCGACCTCGGGGTCGTCAGCGCCAATCACGAAGCGGTCAGCCTTCCTGAAGGTTTCAAGAGCGGTGCTCAGACGCAGAAACTCGGGCACATACGCGACCCGGATGCGACGACCCAGCCTGTCTGCGATCTGCTGCGTGGTGCCGAGTGGCACCTGCGACGTGACGATCACGGTGAGGCCGTCGGACGCGGCCGCGGCGACGCCCTCCACCGCTCGCCAGATAGGCTCGAGGTCGGATTCGTCGTCGGAGCCGACAGGTGTATCGATGGAAAGAAACGCGTAGTCTGCCGTGCGCAATCCGTCGGTGTACGAGTTGGTGAAGCGCAGCCGACCCGCTTTGATCATCTCGTCGAGCAGAGCATCCAGACCGGGCTCGTGGACGGGCGCGTGCCCGGCGAGTAGGCCGGCGAGAGCTGGCTCCTCTGCGATACCGACGACGTGATAGCCCATTTCTGCGAAGCACGCGCCGAGCACCGAGGACTGATGCCAGCTGCCGATGACTGCGATGCGCGCCGAAGGCCGCGTCAAACCCGGGACACCGACCGGATGACCTGTTGCTCGCGCATGACCTTGTCCGCCTCCGCCAGGTAGGCAGCGGTGTCGGTAAAGCCGGACATCCAAGCAAGGTACTCGGCGACGCTCTGTTCGACCGGGATGGTCGGCTTCCACCCAAGTCGCTCGATGGCCGAGATATCGGAGACGGTGTGCCTCGTATCTCCGAGCCGATATTCGCCAGGAACTTCCGGTTCAAGAGATGATTCGCTGGCGTCCAGTATCACGCGGGCGAAGTCGAGGACTGTGATGGCGCGTCCACCTCCGACGTTGTATACCCCGTGGTCATCCGTCTTGGACTCCATGGCGACAACGTTGGCGCGCGCAACGTCCGCCACGTTTACGTAGTCACGCAGCTGCTGGCCGTCCTCATAGCAGACTGGGGGCATGCCGTTCGCAATGCGAAGAGCGAACCGCCGGCAGATTCCCGAGTACGCATTGAAGAAGGAATTCCGACTTCCCTGGACGTACGTGTAACGCATGCACGCGGTGGGAATCTGGTAGCGGCCGCCCAGGCTGTGGGCTAGGAGCTCGATCGAGTATTTGGAAATGGCATACGCGGTGTGCGGCCGGCACACGCTCTCCGCTATCGGCAGGGACGTCATCGCGCGATCACAGCTTGGGCAGTGGAGCTCCCAGTCTCCCCGCTCGAGTTGATTTAGCGGCCGTGGATCAGGCGTGATCACGCCGTGTTCCGTGCAACGGTAGGTGCCTTCGCCGCAGACGGACTGAGACGAAGCGAATACCAGCTTCTTGATCGGCAGCCGGCGGTCGACGATGATCTCGAAGATCAGGGCGGCGCTTTCAGAATTGACATGGATAAAAGTGGAGAAGTCGGGGAGATAGTCCTGGTAGGCCGCGAGATGCATGACATAGTCGACGCCATCGAGGGCGCGCTCCATCGTGGACCGGTCCGCTACATCGCCTACCAGGAACTCCGCTTCTTTCGGAAGGTATGAGGGCGCTCCAATCGGGTGTACGCGCGGCTGTAGGTTGTCCAGAATTCTTACTTCGTAGCCGCTAGCGAGCAGGTGATCGGCGGTATGCGAACCGATGAATCCGGCCCCGCCGGTAACGAGCACCCGCGGCATCAGGTCAGTGCCCGGTGCCCTTGATGATCGCCATCGGGGTGCGCATCAAGATGACCAGGTCGTTCCAGAGTGACCAAGTGTCGATATATCTCAGGTCGAGCTGCGCCCAGTCCGAAAAGTCGTTAATGTGCTGCCTGCCCTCAAGCTGCCAGGTGCATGTCAGGCCCGGCTTGACGCTCATCTTGCGCATCTGCCAGAGCTCAAAGTCTTGATACTCAGAAGGAAAGACAGGCCGAGGGCCAACCAGACTCATGTTGCCCACCAGCACGCTCCAAAGTTGCGGCAATTCGTCGAAGCTGTGCTTTCGAAGCCAGCGACCGAGAGGTGTGACCCGAGGGTCTCGTGTGATCTTGAAAACCGGGCCACGGCGTTCGTTGAGGTGAAGCAAATCGGCCTTGAGGCTGTCGGCGTCCCTGACCATTGTCCGGAACTTGAAGCCCACGAACGGACGGCCATTCTCGCCCATCACTCGCCAGTGGTAAAGCACGGGCCCCGCCGACGTCAGCTTGACAGCGATTCCGACGATCATCAGAAGGGGAAGAAGCAGAACGAGTAGAGCAGCCGCCACCACAACGTCAAACACTCTCTTGATCGCAACCTTTAACCGGGGTCGGCGTTGCGGGGGCATGAGCACCCAGCTGACACTTTCGGTGTCTTCGTCCAGAATCCATCGTTCGCCGTTCATCGGTCGTGGGAGATCAGCAAGCGGTGTGGATGAGACCATCCTGACCCTACGCCCAGAGGCACGCGCGGCATCCACGACTGTGTTGATTGTGTCGGCGCTTGTGTCGCCTCGCACGATGAGCTCCTCAACCCAGCCCGAGCCGATCAGGCGGCGGACTTCTTGAGTGAGGTTGTCCGGCAGGAGGTCGGTTTGTGCGGCGACAGCCGCCCAGCGCGCATTCCAAAGCCTGGCTCTGCCTCTGGAGGCCAGCCGGACGCCTGGCAGCGCGGTCACCTCAATCACGCCTCACGGACCCCCTTTGTTCCCCTGACTGCTACTTGGTACGCTGAGCGGCGGTTTTCTTCGCGCCACCTCCGTTGACGCTAAGACCGAGTTCCAACGCACGCATCCGTTCGGCGGCAGCGTGGCCGTCGGCGAGGAACTGGGCGACCGTGAAACGCGAATATTTGTGATCGACCATCTGCTGGAGAAACTTCGGTGGCACGGTGACTATATGTGCGCCGGCGAGGGCGGCATCCTGAACGTTCACGGTTTCACGAATGCTGCCAACGATGATCTGGCTCGGGAGATTCCACCTCGCCAGCCACTCGGCGGTGTTGCGAATGACTTGGCCGGCGTCGGCTCCTTCGTCTGAGATCCGTCCGGCGAAAAGGCTGATGTAAGTTGCGCCCGCCTTGGCAGCCAGCATCGCTTGATTGAAGGACAAGCAGGCGGTCGCATTCACCTTGACGCCGCCTTTCGTCAGTGCCGAGATCACGCCAAGACAGGGCTCGCCCTGCGTTGTGATGATCGGGATCTTCACGACGATGTTCGGCGCCCAGCCGGCAATCTCCACGCCTTGCGCGTACATCGCGGCCGTCTCGTCGCTGATGACTTCAACGGAGACGGGCATATCGCCCAGGAGCTTCGCGATCTCCACTGCGCCTTCGCGGACGTGGTAGACGCCGTTAGCCAGCAAGATGCTGGGGTTGGTCGTCACACCGTCGATGACACCGAAGTCAAGCCACGTCCGGATCTCCTTCAGGTCGGCGGTATCAGCAAAGATCTGCATGTGACCTAGTTCCCTCCCGATGAGCTCGCGACCAGCACCGTTTCGAGTTGGACGATGAGGTGGGCAGCGGCGACGAGATCGGTGCAAACGTAGTCGGCTTCGCCCGGGACCTCCCTAAAGCCCCCGGGATCAACGAACACTGTGATGCAGCCTACAGTCTTGCCCGCCGTCATGTCTTTGGGCTGATCACCCACCATGTACGAGCCTGCGAGGGTCAGATTCATCTCCCGGGCCGCCTGCCGCAGCAGGCCTGGTTTGGGCTTGCGGCACTCACAAACCTCCCGGTAGGCGGCCACGACCGCTTCTGGGTGGTGCATGCAGTAGTAGATCCCGTTCAGAAATGCCTGGTCCTTTTCCAGCCTGGACTTCATGAGCTCGGTCATCGCGTCAAGGTTGCTCGCGGGGTATTTGCCTTTGGCCGCGCCGGGCTGATTAGAGACCAGGACGACGGGAAAGTCGAGCGCGTTCAACCGCCGGATCGCGCCGCCGACGCCGGGAAGCAACTTGAATTCCTCGACCGAGCGAGGAGAGTCGGAGCCTTCGGGACTCGGGACCATCTCGTTGATCACTCCGTCGCGATCGACGAACACCGCTCTACTCACGAGCGATCAACATCCTCAGGCTGTGCACCACGAGGTGGTGGAGGAGGACGTGGACGCTCTCCACGATGGGAGTGCCCAGCTGATCCACGAGGACGGGAACGGTGACGCAGTAATCGGCCATCTCCGCCATCGCGCCGCCTTCGAATCCGCTGAAAGCGATAACGCTGGCCTTTGCGTCTTTGGCCGCCTGCATTGCGCGCACAAGATTTTGAGACCACGGGCCGGCATCGCCGGCGCCGGACCCACCGTGGACCGAGAAGCCAACGAGGGCGTCACCCGGCTCGAGCCATGCAGCCATCTGCTCGGCGAAGATTGAGTTGAAGCCACCATCGTTTGTCCAGGCGCTGACCAAGGAGGCGTTGTCGGTGAGCCCGAGAACCTTGAAACGGGGCTTGCCTTCGATGATCGTGTACTTGGCGAGATCGGCAGCGAAATGGCTGGCGGTGCCGGCCGAGCCTCCGTTGCCCATGACGTAAACCGTCCTCCGGTTGCGCCAGACGCCCATTAGGCAGTCGAGCATCCCCAGCAGGGTCTTTTGATCGAGGCGGCCGATCGTTTGTTGCGAGCTCTGGAGGAATTGGACGACGTCCGACTCGATGGTTTCAGACCTAACAACGCCAGTGGTGCTTTTCATGAACTCGTCATTGCATTAAGTGTTGGATTTAACCCAGGGATTGTAGCCGTGGGACCCTGATCTGTGTGGACTTGAGTAGTCGCCGTCCGGGAGATTCAAAGGGGGTCGATCAGCTCGCCATGTAGCGCGCTGTCGAGGCAGCGTAAGCCTCAGGGGTGCCGCAGTCGTAGATCTCGCCGCCAAACCGGACCACTCGAACGCCAGGGGCCACCGGGATGGCCGCCACGAACCCGTCGGTGATCTCCAGCTCGCCTGTCGCATGCAAACCTCGAAGGCCTGCAACCACGGCCTCAGTGACGACATAGCGGCCGAAGATCGCGAGATTAGAGATAGACGTTCCTGGGGCGGGTTTTTCGATCAGGCCAACGACTCGGTCGCCGTCGACATCCGCGATGCCAAACCGGCTTGTCTGGTCGAGGGGGACGGGGCGGACGCACAGGGTGGCTGCCCCGTCTCTGCCATGTAGATCGAGCAGCTTGGTCCAGTGGTCGGTGGCGAGAACAACGTCGTCAGGTAGGAGTACGCCGACAGGCTCGCCCTGCCAGCTGCGGAGAACGGCGTCTCCGATGCCCTTGGGCTCGGGCTGCAAGACGATCTCAACCGGAAGAGGAGCTTTGGTTTCTGCAAGAAATTGGCGAAGCTGCTCCTTGCTTGGTGACAGCACGACGACGGCGGCCTCGAAGCCTGCGCGCGCGGCCTCATCGAGGGCATGTCCGATGACCGGTTTGCCGCCAAGCGGGAGGAGCTCCTTAGGGATGCCCAGGTGAAGCTTGGCGAACCTGGTTCCAAGTCCCGCCGAGGGGATTACGACCTTCACCGCCGGAAGTGTAGGGCGGGCCTTACAAAGGGTCGCCACTAAACTTCTCTGGCGGGACGGGTGGCCGAGTCCGGTCGAAGGCGCAGCACTGGAAATGCTGTACAGCCGCAAGGCTGTCTTGGGTTCAAATCCCAACCCGTCCGCCAATGTTCATTTGACGCAGACCGGTGACA